>ERZ761602.3410-NODE-3410-length-22572-cov-8.877737_pt1 | contig 22572 bp, 20 predicted proteins | sample MGYA00512165_ERZ761602 | MGnify/ENA primary metagenome ERZ761602 (study PRJEB28899, sample SAMN02445085) | bioreactor sludge metagenome | biome: EBPR sludge; isolation source: Thorneside wastewater treatment plant | place: Australia: Brisbane, Thorneside...
TCGATGTTTTCGATCGAGCAGATGATGATGCAATTGTCCGCCTTGTCGCGGACGACCTCCATCTCGTACTCTTTCCAGCCGATGATGCTTTCCTCGACCAGAATCTCCGAGATGGGCGAGGCGGCCAACCCGCGTTCGACGATCTCCTTGAACTCCTCGAGATTGTAGGCGACGCCGCCGCCCAAGCCCCCGAGCGTGAGCGATGGCCGGATAATCGACGGCAATTGCACGTAGTCGAGCGCTTCGAGCGCTTGCTCCATGGTGTTGATCATGCGCGAGCGCGGGCTTTCGAGCCCGATTTTGTCCATGGCGTCGCGGAACTTGAGCCGGTGCTCGGCCTTCTCGATCACGTCGGCTTGGGCGCCGATCATCTCCACGCTATGTTTCGCCAGCACGCCGGAGCGATCCAGCGCGAGCGCGCAGTTGAGCGCGGTCTGTCCGCCCATGGTGGGCAGCAACGCGTCCGGTTTTTCGACCGCGATGATCTTCTCGACCATCTCGGGCGTGATCGGCTCGATATAGGTCGCGTCCGCCAATCCCGGATCAGTCATGATTGTGGCGGGGTTCGAGTTGACCAGGATGACGCGATAACCCTCCGCCTTCAGCGCCTTCACCGCTTGCACGCCGGAATAGTCGAACTCGCAGGCCTGGCCGATGATGATCGGCCCCGCGCCGATGATCAGGATCGAGGAGATGTCGGTACGTTTGGGCATGGGTCTCCGCCCGCTTCATGCGGCCTGGGAATCGATCCTTTCGGGGATCACGCGTGGATAAGGCAAGGGGGCGGGAGGGACAAGCCCGTGCCTGTGCGGATCAGATCGCCATGGGCCTAGGCCACAACCGCGCCGAGTTGGCCGTCGGCGGCGCCGAGACGATCTCTCGGCGCGGACATTATTCGCTCCCGTGGTCGCCTTTTTCGGGGGTGGCTTTCTCACCAGACCTCCCGCTCCGCGCCTTGACAGCCTCCCGCAGCAGGAACTCGATCTCCGCGTTCACGCTGCGCAGATCGGCGGCGGCCAGCCGCGCGATGGCGTCGTACAACGCGGGATCTAGTCGGAGCGCGAAGGCCTTTTTTTCCGCCACGATGCGTCTCAGGTATACAGCGAGCCTGTGTTCACCACCGGCTGCGCGTCGCGGTCGCCGCAAAGCACGACGAGCAGATTCGACACCATCGCCGCACGGCGCTCGTCGTCGAGCTTGACGATGTCGCGTTCGCTCAACTGCTCCAGCGCATGCTGCACCATCTCGACCGCGCCCTGCACGATATAGCGGCGCGCTGCGAGCACGGCTTCGGCCTGTTGACGGCGCAACATGGCGCCGGCGATCTCAGGCGCATAGGCGAGGTGACTCAGCTTAGTTTCGTCAATGACGACGCCCGCGACCGCCACGCGCTCCTGCAGCTTGTCGCGCAGGAGGCTCGACACTTGATCGGCCGCGCCGCGCAGCGTCGGCTCATCATGCTCGGCGTGATCGTAGGCGAAGTGCGAAGCGATTTCTCGCACGGCGGTTTCGATCTGGATGTCGACGAACTTCTGATAGGCGTCGACGTCGAACAGCGCTTGGGCGGTGTCGGTCACGCGCCAGACCACAACCGCCGCGATCTCGATGGGGTTGCCGCGCTTGTCGTTAACCTTGAGCGTCTGGCCGGTGACGTTACGCACGCGCAGGCTGATCTTGGTGCGCTTGTACCAAGGCAGAACCCAGCGCAGGCCGGGCGTGCGGTCGGTGCCCTTGTAGTTGCCGAATAGCGTGATCGCCGCGGCCTCATTGGGTTGCAGGGTGTAGAAGCCGCTAATGCCGAGCGTGAATGCGACGATCGATCCGATCATCAAGGCGGCGTTGAAGCTCGACTCCCATCGAGTGAATTCGATGATTGACCAAATCATTAGCGCCAGAAGGGCCACGCAGATCAGCAGCATCAGACCCCCGTTTGAGGTGGCGGCACGGCGTTCCTGGGTGTGATTAAGCGCGGCGGCGGTCATGGATGCACTCCTTTTGGCATCAATATGATATCATCACGATAGCGTATTTCGGAGTGCTGGCAAGCGAATTCGGTCGCGTTCACTAAGTTCCCAAACAGCCCATTAAGCCCGATCCTGTATGTGTGATCGCCTCTAAGGGTCCGTTTTTGGGGCGAAAAATGGTTAGCGGTTGGTTCATCGCGGCACGGCAGGCGCGCGCTTTCGGGCGCGACCGCAGCGGCAACGTCGCCATGCTTTGGGGGCTGATGGGCACGGTGCTGGTCGGCTTGCTCGGCATTTCGGTGGACTTCACGCGCGCTGAGATGGTGCGCTCCCGCATGCAGAACGCCGCCGATGGCGCCGCCTTGGTGGCGGAGCGCAGCGCGAGCCTGGCGATGGCGCAGCGGACGCAAGCAGCGCGCGCGTTCTTTGACTCCGAGATGGGGGACTGGGCCGACGATTTCGCCTGGACTTTCACGGTGGAAGAATTGGCGGATGGCGGCCATCGCGTGACCGCGAGCACGCCGTTTCCGGTGACGTTGGCGCGGCTCGTCAGCACAAACGACTGGAACATGAGTGTCGAGGCGGAGGCGGAGGCAAGTGCGAGCCCGCCGATTGAGGTCGTGATGGCGCTCGATAACACCGGGTCGATGTCAAACGACATGGACGCTTTGCGCGACGGCGCGCAGGACCTCGCGGAGTTCCTGCTGAGCCTCGATGGCGACAGCGTGAGCGTCGGCCTGGTTCCGTTCGTCGCTCAGGTGAACATTGGATCGTCGAATACGCAGTGGATCGATACGACTGGAACCAATCCCTACAATGGGATCATGCTTGAGGGGCGCTACCTCGGCTATCGCGCCACGACGACCGGCAACAGCAGCGGCCTCTGCACGGGCGCTGCGTATCCGGCCACCTATGGCGGATTTCAAGTGCGCTGGGTGAAAGGGCACGCAAGCAACGCATCGCCCTACACAAACACCTCGCGCTGCTATGCATTCTCGCCAGCGGATGTGAATGTGTGGTCGCTTTACGCCAATCTGCCGGCCAATGCGCAATGGGGTGGATGCGTCGAAATGCGTCCACCGCCTTATGACATTTCTGACGACGCGCCGAGCGCGGGTACGCCTGCGACGCGTTGGGTGCCGTTCTTCTCACTCGACGATGGCGGCGACGTCTCGGGTCCGGACAACAATTGGATCACCGCGAGCACGCACGATACGACGAATCCGCTGCAGGTGAGCGGCAGTCCAACGTGGAACGCCAATACCGCAGCGAACGTGGTGCGGACGTTGTCGGTTTACAAATATCGTTCGGGCGTGTCCGCGAGCATCAATACAGGCAACACGACAGGGCTGGGGCCTAACCGCGGTTGCCCGACGCCGATTGTGCCGCTGACCACCAACGACAACACAGTCATCAGCGCCATTCAGGGCATGTTGCACTGGAACGGCGGCGGCACCAATCAGATCGAAGGCTTGGCCTGGGCGTGGCGCGTGATCTCTCCTGGTGCGCCGTTCACACAAGGGCGCCCTTACAACGACCCAAACGATCCCGTGCGCAAGGTCATCGTGCTATTCACCGACGGCGACAACACGTCGCTGAACAGCAACAACGCCGCCATGCAGCATGATTATGCCGGCATCGGCTATCGCAGCCTTTTTACATCCTACCAGACCGCGCAGGTGCCGACGGTCACCGGCACTACCGCAACGTGGAGCGAGGCGTTGGCGCCCGCATGGCGGAGAACCGGAATCACGAACAGCTCGTCATCGCTGGTGAATTACGTGAACGCGCGCCAGTTGCAGCTCTGCGAGACGATCCGCGACCTCGGCGTCGAGATCTACGCGATCGGCTACGACATCACGACCGGTGGCGTCGCCGAGCAATTGCTACAAGATTGCGTGACACAGGATGGCGAGCACTATTTCCCGGCTGACAATGCCGCCGAATTGCAGGCCGCCTTCGACGCAATCGGTACGGGCATCGGCGCGCTACGCCTGACGCACTGATCGCGCCGCGAGACAAAAAGAAGCCCGGGCATTTCTAGCCCGGGCTTCTTCCGTTTTGAGTTACGCTTACTGAGGCGCTTGGAAAGCGACCGCGATCCGCGTGCGGGCGCCGACCGCGCTCGAGCCGTCCGACAAGCGCGGCTGCGACCGATAGGAGCTCGCGGCGCTGAGCGCCGCCGAGGCGAAGCCCATGCCGGTTGGCGTTTCCGAAGCGATCGAGCAATTCACCCCAAGCGATTGCTGAACGACGCAATCGAGTTGGACACGGCCGCCGACGCCTTCGCGCAAGGCCCGCGCGGGATAGAGGTCGGCAATGCGCCGCGCTGTTGGCCTTTGCGCCCACGCGACGGTTCCCGGCGCGCGCGCGGGAACTGTGGTCGAAGCGGCGATCGTGGGCGCGGAGCCGAGGTTTTGCATTTCCGGCGGTAAGGGCGGCGGATCCGATGTCGGTCCGACAAGCTGGGTCGATGTGCCAGGCGACAGCGAAATCGGCCCGGTGCTGGTGAAATTGTTCGTCGGCGGAAGCGCCGCATCCGCTGGGTTCTGCGGCGTACGCTCGCGCGGTGTGGCCGAGGCGGGCGTCGTTGCCGCTTCCCGGCGGGCCGCCGCCGGTGGCGTGGCGCGATCGGACCCCGGCCCGGGGTCGATGAAGACCCCACCTTCGCCCGCTTCCGAAATTGGCACATCGCCGGGCGCGTCAAGGCTATCAGCCGCCGCCCCCGCGTCGGCGACTTGCTCAGTCGCGGCGTTGCCTGCTCCAAAATTAATGCCGCCGCCGAAGTAAAGGCCGGCCGCGAGTGCGCCGCCGCCCAGCAGGGCGATCAGCACAAACGTCCGCATCGGCCCGCCGCCCATGCGCGGCGGCTCTCGTAGGTCGTTGCGGTCATAAGAGCGCTCAGGCGGTGGCATGCGCCGCGCGACCGAGGGGGCGGCCACGTCAACGCGGCGCGCGGACGTGGGCGGCAGCGCTTCGGGACGGCGCACCAATGGCGGCGGCGCTACCGCTGCGTCGACGCGCGGCCGTGTAGCAGGTGGGGGCGAGGCAGGCGCGCGCGCGCGCGGCGCCGAGGGCGGTCCGCCGGTCAGTTGCTTGAGCTTGAGTTCGGCGACTTCAGCGAACGCGCCAGTTGGGCCATAGCGCGCAAGATAATCCATAAAATCAGTGGGATCACGGCTGTCCCGGATCGCGCGCCAGTGCTCCGCTTCGGAATCCAGCGTGTCGCGGGATGCAGATTTCGCCGTCGGCTGTTGGGCAGCTGGGGGTTTGGCTCGCGCCGTCCGTGCTGGCGCTGGCGCCGGCGCGGGATAGTCCTCTTGCCGAACCGGCGCGCCTGCGGTTGCGCGCGCGGCGTTCACCATGCGATCGACCGCGAAGAACAGCGGATCCAGCGAGGGATCATTAGGATCGCCGTCCCATTGGGACAGGTCAAACGCCGGAGATGACCCAATACTGGACGGCGGAGGCGGCTCAATCAGGCTCGCGACCACCGCCTTCTCAGCGTTGATGACGCGCTGGGCGGCATCAAGAAACGGCCGCGATCGGATCGAGGCTTGCGACCAGACAATAACGCCCGCGCCGCTTGATCGAAGCGCCGCGTCATTGGACGGCGCTCCTCCGATTGAGAAGCCCGCTGCTTCAAACATTTCCGCGAGGGCCTTCGCTTGAGGCTCGTCTTCGCGGACACATACTATGAGTACGTCGGCCATGACGTCTCCCACCGTCGCCCGGTCCCAGATCGCCGCATAGCATGGAACATGCCGCAGCAACATGGTTGATCGCCGTAGATTGAGGTGAATTCGCGTCAAACCACGGGTTTGAAGCGTCCGGAGGCTTTGTCGAGCAGTTCCAGGCTGCCGTCCGCCACCCCGTAGCGGGCGCCTTCGAGCGTCAAACCGCGCTCGCGCTGGGCCTCGGCGATGAACGGGAAGGTTGCGAGGTTCTCGAGCGTGACCTTGATGGACTCGTACTCCAGGGCGGTTTGATGATCGCCGGCGCAGCTGGAAATCCGGGCTTTGGCGGTGTCCAAGAGGCTGATCCAAGCGTCCAAAAACGAGGCGGGATCGCGCGCGCGGTCGGCGAGGGCGGCGGTAACCCCGCCGCATTGAGCATGGCCAAGCACGAGGACCGTCTCGACCTTCAGTTGCTTTACCGCGAACTCGATGGCGGCGCTGACGCCATGAAACCCTGCGCCTTGCTCAAATGGCGGGGCGAGATTGGCGACGTTGCGCACCACGAAAAGCTCGCCCGGCCCGCAGTCGAAAATGGTGGCGGGATCCACCCGGCTGTCCGCGCACGCGACGACCATGCACTTTGGCGACTGGCCCTGTGCGAGTTTGCGATGCAACTCGCGCAGGGCCGGCCAGCGTTGGGCGCGGTACGCGCGGTAACCTTCGAGCAAGCGTTCCATGCGCGTCCTTCAAGCGCGAGCGGGCGGGCGCGGCAACCCCTTGCACCCTCTCGCCCGAGAGATGTTTGCAATTGAGCGCGAACATGATTGAGGTCCGATGCGCGGGAGGGAAACGAATATGCGACGTCTTGTGCGGGCTTTGGTGGGCGTCGGCGCCGCGTGCGCCGCTTCCGCGTGCGCGGTGACGGAGGCGCGTCATGAACAGGAGCGTCGCGCTCTGACGCGGCGCATCGTGGATGACGCGATCGCCTATAATGAAGCGTATAGCAGCGCGATTTCCGGGCAGGTGCTTCTCAACATTCTGCGCGCCTACAACCGACAGCCGCGTCAGTACATGTCGATGAGCGGTTTCGCCAACTCGGACGCGGATTCACGCAGCGCGTCGGTGAATGTGTCGGGCTTGCCTCTCGGGCGGCTCGGCGAGGAGTGGGGCCAAGGCGCTTTCGGCATCGGCGCCAATGCGCGTCTTGAGCCGGAATACCGGGTTGAGCCTTTCGGTGAGAACGACTTCAGCGAGATCGCGTTGGCGCCGACCTCCGCGCGTGTGTTTCAGCACTATTGGAGCACAGGCTGGAACAGGGACTTGCTTCTGTTCCTATTGGTCGAGCGCATGGAGGTCGTTCGCGGCGCCGATGTGGTCGTGCTGGAGAACTCTCCTGGCACCATCGCGGCGAACTGCGGTCAAGGATATGACATCGGCGGCTGCGCCTTTATCCGCGCCGCGCGTGAGTTGGCGGCGCGAACCAACCGGCCCGCGACCGCGCACGCTTCAGAGTCCAACGCATGCTTGCCAATTGCGGTGTATGATCGCGACTACGCCTCGATTGGCGAAGACCCAAGTTGCGCGGTTCGCATTGTCGTCGGGGAGGAGACGTACAGGCTCTCTCTGCGATCTCTGGACGCCATGGTCTATTATGTCGGCGAGCTGATGCGCCAAGATGCGGCGCACCCACCATCCTCAGGCGCCTTTTTGGAAGCACGGTTGAGCATTCGCGCGGCCGGTTCGCGCGTGGAGCAGACGCCGATTTTTCGCATCGTCGAGGCCGATGATCGCACCGAGCGCGAATACGCCGCTACCGTGACCTATGCGGGACGGCGTTACTCGGCGGGCGCGCCGGCCAATGAATTTTGCTTCCGTCCGGACGACCCCGCGGCGTGCGAAGGGTTGCGCGGAGATCGATCAAGCTCGGTGCTCGAGTTCTTGGTGGGCATCCTGGCGTACAACCAATCCGACGCCGCGGTGCGGGCGCCCCAGAACACGATCGTTCGCTGATCGCTGAGCCGCCAAGGAGCGCCGCGCCCGGTCGCTTGAGCGAAAGCATTTGCGACTTGGCGGGGCGGCGCTAAAGCGCGGTCCATGGCCGACATAAAGACCCTTTTTGTGACCAAACTTTACCGCGCAACGCTTGAGGAGGCGAAGGCGTTGAACGCGGACTTGCTCAAGTCTTGCCTGAGCATCGCCGCCGACGACGAGGCCGGTCAGCGCTGGAGCAAGGACAAGGGATACAAGGGGTACACATCCTATGCGTCGCTCAACGACTTGTCGAAGCGCGACCCAAGCATCGCGGCGCTGAAGCCCGCTCTGGACAGGAACGCGCACGCTTTCGCGAAGGCGCTTCATCTCGATTTGGGTGGACGAAAACTCAAATTGGACTCGCTCTGGATCAACGTACTTGAACCTGGGGGCGTTCATAGCGGCCACCTGCATCCGCACAGCGTCCTTTCCGGCACGTACTATGTTGAGACGCCGGCGAATGCGTCGGCGCTCAAGCTTGAAGATCCACGCCATCCGATGATGATGGCGGCGCCGCCACGCGCCGAGGACGCGCCGGAAGACGAGCAGACGTTCGTCTATGTCACGCCGAAGGCAGGCGATCTGTTGATGTGGGAGAGCTACTTGCGCCACGAGGTCGTCGCCAACGCGGCGAAGAAGGCGCGCGTGAGCATCAGCTTTAACTACGCCTGGTAGCGCGCGCGGATTTCTTTTTGGCGGTCGCCTTTTTCGCGCGCGGCGCCGCTTCGGCGACGCCCTCCAGCAAGCGCATTTCGCGGATGAAGTCTGGGCCGCATGATAGCTTTTTCGCGAGAGGCGAGGTGGGTTCGATAACGCGCCAAAACGGAGCGACCTCCGAGGGTTTGGCGCCGGCTTGCATGTGCTCAAGCGCGGCTTCCGCTGAAATGCGCGCGAAAATGCCGGTCGTGAGCGGGCAGGCGGCGTCGGCGGCGTATTTCTTCGCCAATGACGCGCGAAGATCGTCCATCGTGCGCGTCTTGCCGGCGCGCACACGTTTGAAGAACGCGCTTACATCCTTTGGCGTGGCGATCGCGATGGTCTGACCGCGCTTCAGGCCCCACATCGGCTTCGCCAACGTCTCTACCTGCGCGGGGTGCTTGTGATTGTCGTGCTTATCGATGAAGGAGCGGGGCATGTCACTCGGCCTCGACGTGAAGCGCGTGCAGAACGCGATGCAGAATTGGCGCGAGGATGACGCCAGCCGTGATCACAACAACCAATCCGCAGTAAAGCGCGTAGGAGCCGGCGAAAAATTTGCCGGCTTCGCTTTCCACCGGCGTCACCGGGCCCATGCCGCCAAGAAGCATAGCGGCGTTCAGATATGCATCGAGCCAGCTCATATGTTCTGTGAACCGATAACCCGCCATCCCGAGCGCGAGCGAGGCGCCGATCAGGACGAACGCGAACAATGTGTTTGCAAACACGCGCCCAAGGAAGACGGCGCGCGGCGCCATCGGCTTGCGGTGATGCTCATAGCGGAAGAGGGACATGGAGCCTCCAGCGCCTTATGGTAGCGCGAGCGCGCCGCTGATACAGCGAAATCCGCGCCGCGTTCAGGCGGGCGCGGCGGCGGCGTCGAACTCGGCCTTCCAATCCGTCATCAGTGCGCGGTTGTCCTGGTCCCAGGGGTGGAAGCCCGGGCGGTACCAGGCGAGGTAGGTTTTCCAGCCGCGTTTGAAGATGCCCGGCTTGTCCCAGACAAAATCCTTCACCGCCTTCAACGCCGCGTCGGGCGCGTACCCGTCCGCCTCCAGCAGCCTAGCCGCGTAGCGGGTAATATTGCGGGTGAAGAGGACGGAGATCACCGCCATGGCGATGGTGCGGCGCAAGTAGCGCTTCATCGGCCCCCACGCCCGCGTCACCTCTTGGTACACGTCGAACGCGACCGCCTTATGCTCCAGCTCTTCAAGCGCGTGCCAGCGCCACATGCGTTCGATGGCGGGATCGACGCGGTCGAACAGATCCTGATGGCGCACATGCATCTCCGCCATCATGGCGGTGAAGTGCTCCAGCGCGATGGTGGAGATCAACATCGCGTAAGGCCCGCGCGAGCGCGAAATGCCGACGCGTTCGCGCACCTCTGCCTCGATCTCCGCGACCGGATAGCGCGTGCGGTCGATCAGTTGATTGAGCGTGTGGTGCTCGCGCGAATGGATGGCTTCTTGCGCGATGAAGCCTTTCACGTCGTCGGCGAGCTTACCCGAGAGCTGCGGCCGGAAATGGCGCACGGCGTCGATGAACAAGCGCTCACCATCCGGGAAGGTGAGCGACAGCGCGTTGAACACGGCTGTAGCGACTGGATCGCCGCCGAGCCAATGGCCCTCGCGTGCGCTTTCAACGTTGAAATGAATGTCGCGGGGGGCGACGGCGACGTCGGCGGGGGTGTGCTTGGGCATGGGAGGCTCCTAGAGCGCTCTCCTGAATGTAGACGAAACGATTCAATTTTCCAGATCACCCGGCGGCAGGGGAGCGAGCGGAGATGAACCTAAAGGATCGCGCACCCGCGAAACTCGCGCGGCGGGCATGACCGACAATGATTTGGCGTAGCCGCCCTTCGCGTCATTCCGGGGCTCAGCTACGCTGAGAACCCGGAATCCAGGGGCGAATGCCGCGCTCTACGATCCCCTGGGTTCCGGATCGCGCTGCGCGCGTCTGGAATGACGGAGGCTCTTGAGCCAGCTCTCCCTCCGGTCGGCCGGGACGACGGAACACTAAGATGCTTCGATCCACTGATGGGCACTTTGAATCGCGATGGTGCAAGCGGGCATTCTTGTATCCAATACCCTCCACGCTTGAAGCCATACGCGATTGAGGGGCGTCGCAAGATGGCTGTGCCACCATATATCGATGTCGTTTGTTCGGATGCCGAGTCGCATCCCATCAAGGACTATTCCGGACGAACGAGGAGGGTCGAGCGCCGCGTTGGCGTCTCTTTCGGCGAGCGCGTCCGCCACGTAAATCTCAACATCGCCAAGCGGTCGAAACGCTTCACGCTGGTCCGCAACAACGCGCCGCACCCATATGTCGCTTGCATTGAACGCCGTCCAAGACGCGTACGGGTCGAAGGAGGGCTGGCGCCAAATTGTGACCAGATGCTGAGCTTTAGCACGCCATGTAGGGGGCATGGTGCTTAGAGGCTGGTGAATCGCCTCTTCGGCGCGCTTGAGATGATCAATTATCCAAGAAGCTCCGCAGCTTCCGGCTCCGGCTCGGGTGCTTCAGCTTGCGCAGCGCTTTCGCCTCGATCTGACGGATGCGTTCGCGGGTCACCGAGAATTGTTGGCCGACTTCTTCGAGGGTGTGGTCGGTGTTCATGCCGATGCCGAAGCGCATGCGCAGCACGCGTTCTTCGCGCGGGGTGAGCGAGGCGAGCACGCGCGTGGTGGTCTCGCGCAGATTGCTCTGGATCGCGGCGTCGACCGGCAGGATCGCGGTTTTGTCCTCGATGAAGTCGCCGAGGTGTGAGTCTTCTTCATCGCCGATCGGCGTTTCGAGCGAGATCGGCTCCTTGGCGATCTTCATCACCTTGCGAACCTTCTCCAAAGGCAGGCCGAGTTTCTCGGCCAGCTCTTCCGGCGTCGGCTCGCGGCCAATCTCGTGCAACATCTGGCGGCTCGTGCGCACCAGCTTGTTGATGGTCTCGATCATGTGGACCGGAATCCGGATCGTGCGCGCCTGATCGGCGATCGAGCGCGTGATCGCCTGCCTGATCCACCACGTCGCGTAGGTGCTGAATTTGTAGCCGCGACGGTATTCGAACTTATCGACCGCCTTCATCAGGCCGATATTGCCTTCCTGGATCAGGTCCAGGAATTGCAGGCCGCGATTGGTGTACTTCTTGGCGATGGAGATGACGAGGCGCAGGTTCGCCTCCACCATTTCCTTCTTCGCCTGCCGCGCCTCGCGCTCGCCCTTCTGCACCGCATGGACGATGCGGCGGTACTCGTCGATCGGCACGCCGGTTTCTTGCGCCAGCACGCCGATTTCGCTGCGGAGGTCAGCGATGTCCTCGGCTTCCGACTGAACGAACTTTCCCCAGGCCTTGGATTTGGCGGCGACCTTTTCGGTCCATTTCGGATCGAGTTCGCTGCCTTGATAGGCTTCGATGAACTGGGTCCGCGGCACGCCGTTGGCTTCGGCGAGGCGCATCAGCTTGCCTTCAAGCTGGATGAGCTTGCGGTTGATCGCGTAGAGCTGTTCAACGAGGCTTTCGATCCGCGCGTTGTTCAGCTTGAGCTTCTTCAGCTCCTCGATGATGGTGTTTTCGGCGTTGTCGTAAGCTTCCTTTTGCGCGCCGGGCAGGGACTTGCCCTTCAAGCGCAGATCAATGCGCTTTTCCTGCAGCTTACGGAACTGGCCGAAGGCTTCAGCGATGGCGTCAAGCGTCGCCATCACGCCTTCCTTGAGTTCGGCCTCCATCGCCGACATCGAGATCGCGGCTTCGTCGTCGAACTCGCTGTCGCTGTCGGCTTCGGCGGCGGCTTCGCCGGGGTCTTTCTCCTGCGCTTCCGCCTCGGCCTTGGCCGCGAGTTCGGCCTTGGCGGCTTCGGGATCGACAAGGCCGTCGGCGTTCACGCCCGGCGCCGATTGCGGCACGATGCCCATTTCCGCGCCGTAGGTGGCTTCGAGATCGATGATGTCGCGCAGCAGAATCTTTTGCTCGCGCAATTCCTGGCGCCACACCATGATGGCTTCGAACGTCAGCGGGCTTTCGCACAAGCCCCGGATCATGGCGTCGCGGCCGGCCTCGATGCGCTTGGCGATTGCGATTTCGCCCTCGCGGCTCAGCAATTCGACGGAGCCCATTTCGCGCAGGTACATGCGCACGGGATCGTCGGTTCGGTCGGCGTCCTCGCGCGTGTTGGTCACCGCGGGCTTGGCGGCTTCCTCGCGCACGGCGACCGCCTTGGCGTCTTCCTCCGCGGCTTCGCCTTCTTCCTCGTTGTCGACGACATTGATGCCCATGCCGTTGAGTTCGGCCATCACGTTTTCGATGGCCTCGCTGTCGAACTCGTCCGACGGGAGCACTTTGTTGAGCTCTTCATGGGTGACGAAGCCGCGCGCCTTGGCGGCTTTGATCATCTTCTTCACCGCAGCGTCGGAGAGATCGAGGATCGGCCCGTCCGGGGCTTCTTTTTCTTCGGCGGCGACTGCTTCTTCGGTCTTGCTCATCAGAACTGTGCTCTTCCTCTACGGGAAATGGGGGGCGGTGTTTTAGGCGACTAGTCCGTCCGCGCCGTCTTCCGCCGTGGTTTCTTCAAGTTTGGCTTCGCGGGCGCGCCGCTCGATCATCAGCGCTTCGCGGTTGAGAGCTTGGAAGCGCACCAGCGCCTCCGCATTGTCTTCCGCCGCCGCCGCCCGCAATTCCGCCAGCTCCTCCCTGATCGCCGGCAGAACGACCTCCCGGGTCGCCAATGCCAGCCATTCGGCCTCGATGTCGCCCTCAGTTCCAGTCCCTGATTTCGGCCAACGCGAAATACGCGCCGCGGCGCGTTCAAAACCCTGGGCCGTCAGATGGCTGTTCAGAGCGGCGCGGTCAATGGGGGCGGGGCTTTCACGGGCATCGGAAAGCTCAATCAGCGCAGAACGGATCGCCGCCAGGTCCGGATCGGCCATCTCCAGCCGTTCTAGCCAGTCGGAAAACCGGGTCAGGACCCCAGGGAAGTCGACCGCCGCGCGCAGGAAATTCTCCGCCGCGGGACGGGGGCGGACGCTGGCGGCGATTGCTTTCAGCTCAGGGCTCGCGGAGGGCGGGGCGTTGCGCTGGCCCGGTTGCCGCGGTTGGAACGGCGGGCGTTCGGCACGAAGGGCGGCGTTGGCCCGGCCCATGAGGTCGCTAAAATAAGCGCGCCGGGTATCGGCGTCGGCGACGCGATTGGCGGCGTCCTTAAGCGCGGCTTGGAACGCGGCGCGCGCCTCCGGGGTCGCCAAGCCGTGGCGTTGCTTCTCGCGTTCGAATAGCGCGTCCGAGGCCGGCGTCGCACGCTCGACAAGCGTCTTGAGCGCGTCAGCCCCAGCGCGGCGGAAGATGTCGTCGGGGTCCTCGCCCGAGGGCGCATGGGCAAAGCGCACGGTGCGTCCCGGCGCGAGGTGCGGCAGGGCCAAATCGAGGGCGCGCTCCGCCGCGCGTTGGCCGGCGGCGTCGCCATCGAAGCACAGCACCGGTTCGCCGCCCGCGCGCCAGAGCAACTGCAATTGCTCTTCGGTGAGCGCCGTGCCGCATGGCGCGACCGCGGCGATCCCAGCGCGCTCGAACGCGATCACGTCCAGATAGCCTTCGCCGACGACAAGCCCGTTCGCTTTGGTTTTCGCGAGCAGTTCGCGCGCGTGCTTCAGCCGATAGAGCACGCGACTTTTTGAGTAGAGCGGCGTTTCGGGCGAGTTGATGTATTTCGCCTTTGCGTCCTTGGCGAGCGCGCGGCCGCCGAAGCCAATGGGTTTTCCGGTTGTGTCGGTGATTTCGAAGGTGATGCGGCCACGAAAGGTATCGATGGCGCGTCTGCCGTCTTCGCCCTCGCGCGCGACGCCAGCGGCGATGATATCCTCAATCGCAAAGCCTTCGGTCTTCAGCTTGTCGATGGCCCAGGTCCATTCCTCCGGCGCGAGCCCCACGCCAAAGCGCGTCCATTCTTCTGGTCCCAAGCCTCGGCTTTGCAGATACTTGCGCGCATCCGCACCGCCCGAGGAGCGCAATGCGTTTGCGAAGAGCGCCGCCGTGCGCGCCACGACGGCGTAGAGACGCTTGCGCCTGTCGCTCTCGCCGCGATCCTCGGTTTCTTCCCGCGGCAGCGGCACGCCCGCGTACTCGGCCATCTTCTCGACCGCTTCTGGGAAGGAGAGCCCCTCCAACTTCATCGCGAGCGTGAACAGGTCGCCCTTTTCCCCGCAGCCGAAGCAATTGAAGATGCCCTTGGCGTCGAGCACGTGGAAGGACGCGCTTTTTTCCTGGTGAAAAGGGCAGCACGCCCAGAAATCGCCCGCCGAAGGCCGCGTCTTCTGTTTGTTCCAGGAGAGGCGCTTGCCGGCATAGTCGGCGATCGACACGCGATCGCGGATCTGGCGCAGGAGGCTGTCGGAAAAACGCATGGGGAGCCGACGTATTGTGGGCTGATTCGTCCTTTCGAGCTGGTTTCTATTGCGTAGACGGAACATCGCTGAAACGCGACCCTAGGGGAAAGTTCTGTCCTCGCCGTAATTTAGCCAGCGCCGCGCGCAAAATGGGCGAACGAGGGAAACCAGGGGAAGAAGACCCATGCAGATGATCAAAGCCGCCGCCGCAGCGACAGTGCTGGCCGCCATGGCGACGACGCCGGCGGCAGCGCAACAAGCCGAGCACGCCGTGCATCATATTGAAGGAACCGTGCTTCAGGTCGCCGCTGAAGGCCGGGTGGAGAGCGCCCCGGACATGGCGACGATTTCGCTCGGCGTGATGACCGAGGGCCAAACCGCTGCCGCCGCGATGGCTGAGAATGCGCGGCGCATGAATGCGCTGACCCAAGCGCTGCGCCGTGCTGGCGTCGCCGAGCGCGACATCCAAACTTCAAACCTCTCGGTCAACCCGCAATATGTCTATGCCGAAAACCAGCCCCCCCGCGTGACCGGCTATCAAGCGAACAACCAGGTCACGGTGCGGGTGCGCAATCTGGACAATACCGGGCGCGTGATCGATGCAGCGGTCGCCGCAGGCGGCAACACGGTGAACGGCATCTCCTTCAGCCACGCCGACCCTGAAGCGCAACTCGACGCCGCGCGGCGAGCAGCGGCGCAGAACGCACGTCGCCGCGCCGACCTCTATGCGCAAGCCTTCGGCATGCGCGTGCATCGTGTGATCGCGATCAGCGAGAGCGGGGGTTACGCGCCTCCGATGCCGATGCCCGTGATGGCGCGCATGGAGCTTTCCGACGCGGCGACGCCGGTGGCGCCCGGCGAAATCACGACCAACGTCAGCGTGAGCGTGACCTACGAGTTGCGCTGACACGAAGATGAGTCGCCAAACGGAAACGCCCTCCTTGCGGAGGGCGTTTTTGCTTTACGGCGTCGTCTAGAGCAGGCCTTCCGCCTTCATGGCTTGCTGAACGCTGGGGCGTTGCGCCACACGGCCGGCAAACGCCGTAATGTTCGGCCAGCGCGCGAGGTCGATGCCGGTGAATTTGGCCCAATTGCTGAGCGTGAAGAAGTACGCGTCAGCGATGGTGAACTGCGAGCCGGTGAGGAAGGCGCGGCCATCGCTCAACTGCTTCTCTAAATAGTCAAAGCGTTGCGCAATCTTCTCCTTCACTTGGGTTTTGTAGTCGTCTGGCGTGGCCGGCGCGAATAAGGGCGAAAAGTTCTTGTGAACCTCGGTTGAAAGAAAGACGAGCAACTCTTCGAGCTTCAACCGCTCCTTGGTTCCGCGCGCGGGCGCCAGACCCGCTTCGGGCTTAAGATCGGCGATGTATTGCTGCATGACGACGCCTTCGGTGAGCAAGTCGCCGTCGTCGAGTTCAAGCGCTGGAACATAGCCCTTGGGATTGATTGCGAGGAAGTCAGCGCCGGAGGCGGTCTTCTTGTCGCGGCCGACCTTCTCGGTGGTGAAGGCGGCGCCGGTTTCGATCAACGCGATGTGCGGCGCAAGCGAGCAGGCGGCTGGCGAGTAATAGAGTTTCATGAACGCTCCCTCAGTTCGAGCGAGGCATATGGGGACGCGCCGTCGGGTTTCAAAGCACGGACCGGGCGCGGGCTTGACCCTAGATTTTTCTTGCCAAGTCGACGGGGCGCGGCAGAGTGCGCCGCGCAGAGGGGACGGAGGATATTCCATGAAAGCGCGCCATCTTGTGTTGCCAGCGGTGTTTGGTTTGGCGTTGGCGGCATGTTCTCCCCCAGCGACGACGGGCGACGGTGCGCCGCAAGCGCCAGCCGCCGCCGCTTCGGGCGTCCAGCCGGGACAATGGCGCAGTCAGATGACGATGCTTGAAATCAATTCCCCGATGATACCAGAAGCGGCGCGTCAGCAGATGATGGCGCAACCGATTACCATGGAGGAGTGCAGCACCTCGTCGGATGTCGCGGAGTTGACGCGCGGCAATCTGGTTGAGTCCGAGGATGGCGGCTCATGCAGCGAAAACGTGATGAATGCGTCTGGCGGGCGGATCGAGGGCCACGCGACCTGCACTGGCGCTGACGGCATGACACGTACGATGCAGATGACCGGCACCTACGCGCCGACGCACGTGACCATGGACGTCACGATGACGATGCAAACGCCGCAAGGCCCGATGTCGCAACGCATGCAGATGGTGTCCGACCGCATTGGCGACTGCCCGGCGTCGACGCAGTAGGATCACGCCGCGCTGGCGGGAATGACGAAGCTGTCGATGACGCGCTTTTCGCCGGCTTTGTCGAAATCGACGGTGAGCTTATTGCCCTCGACGGCGCGCACGAGGCCGTAACCGAATTTCTGGTGAAAAATGCGGTCGCCGCGCTTGTAATGTGAATCGTCGTCGCCGCTCTTGGCGATCAGACGCGCTTCGCCTTCGAGCATCGGCGGTTTCGCCCGCGCGCGGCCGGCGTTCTCTTGCGCGCGACGCCAACCGGGCGATTGGTAGGCGCTGTTAAAACCGGCGCCCGGGGCGTAGGCATCAAAACGCGCCGCCGCCTCGCGCACGCCGCCCGCTTGCATGGCGTAGCCGGTTTCGCTGATTGCATCGACGTTCGCCGGCGGCAATTCATCGATGAACCGCGACGGCAGCACGGTTTGCCAGCGGCCGTAGATTTGTCTGTTGGCGGCGAAGGAAATGCGCGCGCTTTCGCGGGCGCGGGTAATGCCGACATAAGCCAGGCGGCGTTCTTCCTCCAAGCCCTTCTCGCCGTTTTCATCGACCGACCGTTGCGAGGGAAAAACTTGCTCTTCCCAGCCCGGCAAGAAGACCAACGGCCACTCCAACCCCTTCGCAGCGTGCAGGGTGGAGAGTTGCACGTTTTCGCTATCACTCTCGGCTTCGATATCGAGCACCAGCGCCACGTGCTCGAGGTAGGCTTCGAGCGAGTCGTATTGGCCCATGGCTTGGACAAGTTCCTTCAGGTTTTCGAGCCGCGTCTGCGCTTGAGGCGACTTGTCGTTGCGCAGCATTTCCGTGTAGCCGCTCTCATCGAGAATGGTTTCGGCGAGTTCGACATGGCTGATGTGGCGCGCCCGCTCACGCCACCGATCCAGATCGTTCAGGAATGCACGCAAGGCTGTTCTTGCCTTGAGCGGAAGCTCGTCTGTCAGGATCAATTCGCGCGCGGCCGACACCAAGGATCGGAAGCGCGTGGCGCCGCCGGGGGCTTCCTCCTGCGTGATCACAACTTCGCCGGTGTCGGCGTCGAAGAGCGGGCCGTGATCGGTCACGAAACGCGCGGGCGGCTTTCCCGCGTGCGCGTGCAGCTTTTGTACGGTGCTTTCGCCGATGCCGCGCTTGGGTTGATTGACGATGCGTTCGAACGCGAGGTCGTCGTCCTCGGAACGAATGAGTCGCAGATAAGCGTGCGCGTCGCGCACTTCCGCGCGCTCGAAAAAGCGCGGCCCGCCGATTACTTTGTACGGTATGCGCAACATAAGAAATCGCTCTTCAAAGGCGCGCATCTGCCACGCCGCGCGAACAAGCACGGCGCAATCGGCGTATCCTTGTCGTCGTCCCGAATGCGGTTCGGGCGTCGAGGTGTTTCCGAGCAGAGGGAGTGACGCCTGCGACGTCACCCACGTCTCGATGTCGTCCGCGATCAGCCGCGCTTCGGCTTCGCCGTCCCAGACGCCGCGAACCTTGACGCGGTTGCCTAATTCGTCATCCGTGAAGAGTGTCTTGCCGAGGCGTCCACGATTATGCGCGATGAGGTGCGCGGCCGCCGCGAGAATGTGACCGGTGGAGCGATAATTGCGCTCCAGCCGAACGACCTGCGCGCCGGGAAAATCGTGCTCGAAGCGCAGGATGTTGTCGACCTCGGCGCCGCGCCAGCCATAAATTGATTGATCGTCGTCTCCGACCACGCACAAATTCTTCCGAGCTTGGGCGAGAAGCCGAAGCCACAAATATTGCGCGACGTTGGTGTCTTGATACTCGTCCACCATGAGGTGGCTGAGTTTGCGATGATAAGCTTCCAGAACGTCCGGGTGGCGCTGGAAGACGTCGATCATATGCATCAGCAGATCGCCGAAATCGCATGCGTTCAGGATTTTGAGGCGCTGCTGGTAGATTGAGTAGAGGCGCACGCCGGCGCCATCGGCGAACGAAAACGCTTCGCCCTTTGGCACGCGCTCGGGCGTGAGCGCGCGGTTTTTCCAGGAATCGAGCAAGCCGGCCAGCTGACGCGCCGGCCAGCGCTTTTCGTCGATATTCTCAGCATCGATGATCTGCTTAAGCAGCCGGATCTGGTCGTCGGTGTCGAGGATCGTGAAGGTGTTCTTCAAACCGACCAGTTCCGCATGCGTACGCAGCATGCGCGCGCTGATCGAGTGAAACGTGCCGAGCCATGGCAAGCCGCCGCCGCCAGGTCCCAACAAATGCTCCACGCGCTCGCGCATTTCGCGCGCCGCCTTGTTCGTGAAGGTGACGGCGAGAACGCCCCACGGTTTGGCGCGACCGGTCGAGAGCAGGTGCGCCAGCCGCGTCGTGAGCACGCGGGTTTTTCCGGTGCCGGCGCCGGCGAGCACCAGCACGGGCCCGTCAAGCGCTTCCACGGCAGCGCGTTGCTCAGGGTTCAGCGCCGCGAGATAGGGCGCTTGCGCCATGGCGCGCTGGGAGATGGGGAGCGAGTCTTCTGACATTCGATTCTACTGTAACGCGCCGCCCATAGCACGAAACAGGAACGTTCAAAATCGCTGATGTTGTCGGGTTCTACGCCGGCCGCGTTGACGCTTGCGCCGTTTGCATCGGGCGGAGGGATGCCTTCGCGAAGGGATGCATGCGCACCGCGCCGTAGCCGACATGAACGCGCTGCAATCCCGAAGATGTCTTTGGTCGCAGGATGCAACTCGCGTTAGTTTCTTCCCGGGAGTCGCAAGCGGGAGCCCACATGGCCGATGTATTCATTTCGTATGCGCGTGAAGATCGGGCGAAAGCTGATCAGATCGCGCGCGGCTTGCAGGCGCTTGGGCTTGAGTGCTTTTGGGACACGGAGATTCCGCCGGGCCAAACGTGGGCCGACTACATCGAGGGCAAGCTGGCAGTCTGCAAGGCGGTGATCGTTTTGTGGAGTGCGCATTCGACTGGATCGCAATGGGTGCGTGAAGAAGCGCGCATGGGCCGGGAGAGCGGCAAGCTCATTCCCGCGATGCTCGACGGTTCGCCTGCGCCCTTCGGCTTCGGAGAGGTGCAGGCTGCGAATCTCTCGACGTGGAATGGAGGGACCAATCATCCGGACTGGCTTCGGTTCGCGAACGCCGTCCATCAGGCGGTCAAGGGAGCGAATGCGCCGCAACCGATGAAGCCCGCGCCGCAGCCAGTGTTCGCCACGCCGGCGCCAAGCGCTGCTTCCGGCGCCGCGGCGCCGCCCTTTGACTATATCCGACGCTGCTTCCAGTTGTATTTCGACGGCAAGGGAAGGGCGCGGCGTTCTGAGTTCGGTTGGTTCGCCGTATTCAGCTTCGTCGTGGGCATTACGGCGATGCTGATTGATATTTCCGTGTTCGGGATCAACCCCTACACGGGGGGCGCCAATTCCGTCGTCGTCACGTTTCTGGTTTGGTTGATTTTCTTGGCGCCGAGCGTTTCGGTTGCGAGCCGGCGCGCGCATGACATGGGTCAGTCAGGTTGGCTCGCTATACTGGTGGCGATCCCCTACGTTGGGTTCCTCGCGGCGTTGCTATTTGCGTTTGTGCCCGGCGTTCCCGGGGATAACCAGTACGGGCCCGATCCAAAAGCCTGAGCGCGCATTTGAACCGGCGTGCTAACCCGCGTAGAACGCGCGGGCGAGGAGGGGACTTTGGCCGAAGTATTCTTGTCTTACGCGCGTGAGGACGCCGCACGGGCGCAGCAAGTCGCGCAGGCGCTCGGTGCGGCGGGCGTCGAGGTCTTCTGGGACAATGAAATCCCGCCCGGCACGACATGGGCGGACTACATCGAAGCCAAACTCGCGCAATGCAAGGCGCTGATCGTGTTGTGGAGCGAGCACTCCACGAAGTCACAATGGGTTCGCGAGGAAGCGCGGCTGGGGCGTGATAAAGGCGTTCTCATTCCCGCGATGATCGACGCATCGCAAGCGCCGTTCGGCTTTGGCGAAGTGCAAGCCGCGAACCTCGCAAGCTGGACCGGGGACGGGGAGGATCCAAACTGGAAGCGTTTTGTCGCGGCGGTGCAAGCGGCGGCGGCGCGCGAGCGTGCGCCGGCGGCCCCGGCGGCACAGCCGCAGCCGTTGGCGAGCGCGCCAGCGGCGAGCGCTGGCGGCGGTGCGGCGGCGCGACAGAGCATTCCCGCATGGGCGTGGGCGATCGGCGGCGTCGGTGCGTTGGTCGTCGCGACGGTCGTGATCGCGGCGATCATGCCGCGACAGCCCGCCGTGGGTCCCGCGGGCCCGACCACGATGCCGCCGCCGATCGAAGTCCCCGATCCAACGACGAACGCCTACCAACAACAAATCTTGGCGCGTCTCGGACAAGTCGAACAAGCCTTCGCCGCGCAGGGCTTTCAGCGCATTTCAGAACCGGTCAGCGGCGGCTTGCAGCAGGGTCAGTACGCGAACACGCCGGTGAATCTGCAGGTCGGCGGCGACTATCGCATCATCGGCGTGTGCGACAACGATTGCGGCGATCTCGACCTCGTCTTGTATGATGAAAACAACAACGTCGTGTCCCAGGACAACGCGACCGACGCCACGCCTGTGGTCGCTGTGACGCCGCAGTGGACGGGCGCGTTCACGGCGCAGGCCGTCATGCACAACTGCACGGTCCAGCCATGCTATTACGCGCTCGTGCTCTACGGGCGGCCGCTTCAGTAAGCTAAAGCCGGTTCTCCAGCACGAAGACGCGAACCGCCGAGGCAAGCGACGCGTCGGGCGCGCGTTTGCCGCGCTGTTCGTCCACGGAAGCGATCAGTTGCGGGATGCTTGCGTTGCGCGCGCGGGCGATCTTTTCGAGCGCCGACCAGAACTCGTGCTCGAGCGCCAGCGAGGTGCGGTGCCCGGCTATGCGCATCGATCGCTTCTGAAGGCCGCCGTCAGTCGCCGCTATCGCTTCGCCGCTGTCCATCCCGTTTATGCCCCTCGTGCAGTCTTTCCGCAGCCTTCGCCTCGGCCTTGGATTTAACTTTCTCGGCCTTGCTTCGTCCAAAAGCAGCGCGGCTCGCGGCCGCCTGTGCTTCGGCGGCCGCCCGCGCTTTAGCCTTCCTGGCCTGGCGGAGATTGGTCACATCACCCATTTCCACTCCTGGCGAAGTTAGTGGAGCCTAATTCGGCCGTATGCGGATTGATCGAAGTCAGATCAGCTCTGAAATCGCGCCCTCGGGGGGTCACCCGGGCCCGATCATGTGCTCGGGGCGCACGATGGCGTCGAAATCCTCGGCCGGGATGCCGTCCTTCAGGGCTTCATCGCGCAAAGTCGTTCCGTTCTTATGGGCGGTCTTGGCGATTTTCGCCGCGCGATCATAGCCGTACTTCGGCGCTAGCGCCGTGACCAGCATGAGCGAGCGATCGAGATTGGCTTTGATATTGTCTTCTCGCGCCTGCATGCCCGCGACGCAATTATCAGCGAAGCTGACGGCGGCGTCCGCCAAGAGGCGGGTCGACTGCCAGAAGTTGTAGGCCATGACCGGGTTAAACACGTTGAGTTCGAAGTGGCCGCTTGCTCCCGCGAAGGTGATGGCGGCGTGATTTCCAAACACCTGGCAGCACACCATGGTCAGCGCCTCGCACTGGGTCGGGTTCACCTTGCCCGGCATGATCGAGGAGCC
>ERZ761602.3411-NODE-3411-length-22570-cov-4.505485_pt1 | contig 22570 bp, 27 predicted proteins | sample MGYA00512165_ERZ761602 | MGnify/ENA primary metagenome ERZ761602 (study PRJEB28899, sample SAMN02445085) | bioreactor sludge metagenome | biome: EBPR sludge; isolation source: Thorneside wastewater treatment plant | place: Australia: Brisbane, Thorneside...
CAGTGGAGATGAAGGTGAAGGTCGCGCGCGGCCGCGGTTACATGACCGCGGAACACTTCGAACTTGAACACGCCGAGATCGGCACGATCTATCTCGACGCAAGCTTTTCGCCGGTTACGCGCGTCAACTTCCAGGTGGAAGACGCCCGCGTCGGCCAGCACACGGACTATGACCGTCTGATTCTCGATGTGTGGACCAATGGTTCCATCCAGCCCGAGAAGGCAGTCGAAGAAGCCGCGAACCTGTTCATTGATCACCTGAAGATCCTCGTGGATCAGCGCCGCGAAGAGACCGAGTCCGAGGCCGTTGCCGGTGCGGACGATCCGGAACTCGCGCGCACGCTGGCGCGTTCGGTGAACGAACTCGAGTTGAGCGTGCGCGCCGCGAACTGCCTCAAGGCAGCGAGCATCAGCACGATCGGCGAGTTGGTCTCGCGCACGGAAGCCGAGATGCTTCAGTTCCACAACTTCGGGAAGAAGAGCCTCGACGAGATCAAGGCTCTGCTTGAAGCCATGGGGCTTTCGCTGGGAATGAACGTCGGCCTTACGTTGCCGCCGCCCAGCGCCATCAACGCGGCGCGCATGGCCGCGGCCGGCGAAGAAGACGACGATGATGACGAAGACGCCGATGACGGCGATGACGATTCCGACGACGAAGACGAAGACTAACGCGAACCAATCGCTGAAGAGGTATCACCGCCATGAGGCATCGTAAAGCAGGCCGCGCACTAGGCAGGAGCATGTCGCACCGCAAAGCGACACTCCAGAATCTCGCCATCTCGCTGTTCACGCATAACGCCGTGAAGACGACGGTCGCGAAATCGAAAGAACTGCGGAGCTACGCCGAGCCGCTCATCACGCTCGCGCGCACCGACACCGTTGCAAACCGCCGCCTCGCGTTTGCGAAGCTGCGCAACAACACCGTCGTGAAGAAGCTCTTCACCGAGATCGCACCGACATACAAGGAGCGCCCGGGCGGATACACCCGTATCCTGAAGCTCGATCATCGCCTCGGCGACGGCGCGCAACTTGCCCGAATCGAGCTCGTGGGCCTCGGCGAGTACAAAGCAGAAGAATAAGCTTTCCCCGGTTTAAGGGGCTGCGGCAATAAAAGCATCGCCCCCGCGGATCAGCATCCGCGGGGGCGATGTATTTTTTTTTGGGATCATGCAATCCCATCGGAAAGCGGTCTCTTTTTCAGTACGAGTGTTTGAAGTCTAGGCTGGAGCACTCCAGATTTCTTGATTGAGACGTCTTATGGCCAACAATCTTCGGTCTCACCGGTTCACGCATTCATGCCAGAGGGCGATGCATACGATGTGTGGTCTTGTTTTTGTGGTGCCCCTACAGTGCGCTGATTATTTGGCGTTCTTTCTCTTCCAGGGGCGATGCCCCTGGCTAGGGTTGCTGCGCGCTTTCAGCGCTTATCGCGGCCTTGTTTTTTTTTGCTGGGGCGCGCGGTGAGGAGGGCGGAAGGGGGCGGCGTTTTCGTTTCTTTGTTACAGGTGTCGCTATGGTGGAGCGAGATTTCTCGCTGCGCTTCGGAATGACGCGCTGGTGCGCTGCGGCGGCTTAATGGGACGCATACGCGCGCATGGAGTCTTCTTCCAGCAATCGCAAAACAAAAAATGCGGCGATGACATTCGTCATCGCCGCACTCGTTTCCTATAACGCGCTTTTCGATCGTGCGATTACTTGTTGAGCACCTTCTGCACTTTCGGCGCGGAGAAGCGCGCATGCGTGGGCAGCGGCCCCACGAGCGGGCGCACATACTCGATAAATTCCGGCGTCACGCCATTGGCATCGGCGTTGATGTATTTGTCCGGCATATGCACGGATTCGCGGGCAACGTCCTTCAATGCGGACAGCTTGTACTCGACGCGGTAATTGCCCACGCGCACGATACTCACCGAGCCGCTGAGTCCGTGACCGATGGCGTACTGCGCGGCCTTCTCGCCGACTTCCCGCGCCTCGCGCTGGTCGGTCTCGCTCACGCACCCGAGAAAACTGCGCTGAATGTAGCCCAGCGTATCCGCGCGCACGCGCTTGATCGAAGTGCCCGACTTTACCCATTCGCTCAGCATGTCGCCCAGCGCGCCCGTGCCGCTCAACTGCACATTGCCGTGTGCGTCCTTCTCGTTTGTGAACTCCGCGGCAATTGCCTTGCCGCTCGGCCCCACGATGCCCTCTGAAACCGCGATCACGCAACGGCCATACTTTTCATACTGCGCCTGCACATCCGCGAGAAACTTGTCCTTCGTCAGCGGACGCTCCGGCAAATAGATCAGATGCGGACCGTCATCCGGATACTGCTTCGCGAGGATTGATGCCGCCGTCAGGAAACCGGCGTGCCGGCCCATCACCACGCCGATGTAGACGCCCGGCAAGGCGCGGTTGTCGAGATTCACGCCCGCAAACGCCTGCGCGACATACTTCGCCGCGCTGCCAAACCCTGGGCAATGATCCGTTACCTTCAGATCGTTGTCGATCGTCTTCGGCACGTGAATGACCTGCATGTCATATCCAGCGCCCTGCGCCGACTCATAGACGATCCGGCAGGAATCCGCGCTGTCGTTCCCTCCGCAATAAAAGAAGTAGCGCACGTCATGCGCGCGGCACACTTCGAAAATTTTCTTGCAATACTCCGCGTCAGGCTTATCGCGCGTCGAAAGCAGGCCGGAAGACGGCGTCGCCGCGACGTCGAGCAGGTTCTGCGTCGTGCATTCCGTCATGTCGATAAAGTCTTCGTTCAATATGCCTCGAACGCCGTGCAAGGCCCCGTAAATATCTGTCACCTGCGGAAACTTGCGGGACTCGAGCACCGCGCCCACCACACTCTGGTTAATCACCGCGGTAGGGCCACCGCCCTGCGCTACCAACACCTTTCCAGTCAATCCCATGGTCCAATTCTCCTTCGCCGGCGCACCGCGCCGGCCGATATTCTTTAGCGCGTGTTCCCGGTAGAATGGCCGGGTCGCACAGATCCGATAAGTATAGCGATGCCTTAGCCGGCCTTTCCATTCTGCGGCGGTTGTAACGGGGAACTCGTTTTGGCGTCGTGGTATACTTACGCACAGAGCCGAGATCGCCGGCGGAACGCTCGAATCTGCCGCGCTCGCGAAACCGATATGTGGAAGGCACTATGAAAATAGACATCCACTGCCACTCAGAGCAGCATTCCCCCGATTCCCGTATTGTTCCCAAGGAATTGATTCAGATGGCCGAGGCGGCCGGGTACGATGCCGTGTTTCTAACGGATCCCGGCAAGGTGTGGTCGTCGCGCGAGTTGGCCGGGCTGAATGAGATGTGCGAGCGGTTGCGCATTCTGCCGGGGATTGAAATTGCGCTGGCGGACGGCAACACGTTGTTGGTCCTCGGCGCGGACAATCCAGTTTACGAATCGCTCACCACGCCGAGCGAGGTGTTTGCCCAGGCCTGTGCCGACGGTTATCTGACCGTGCTGGCGCACCCGCGCGAGCCAGGTCTGCCGTTGCCGCCGTATAGCGCGCTGGCCGATGCCGTCGAATCGATCACTTGTCACCATCCCGACGCGGCGGACTCCGCGGCAGCGCGCGCGTTTGCCGTTGAGCGCAAGCTGGCGGAGCTGTATGCGTCCGACGCGCGTGGCTTGAACTACCTGAACCGGTACTGGATCGAAACGCTGGAACCTTTTGACACGGTGCAGGATTTCCGCAATCTCATCATCGCGCGTCGTTACGGCAACCGCATGCGCGAATCGAACGATGTCATGCCACCCGTCTACAAAGCGGGCACGCTCGCCGAGCTGGGCGAATCCGACATGATGGCGCTCTACATTCAGCCCACGGTGCAATCAATCAATCCGTAGGAGTGCGTTCGCGCGCCGAAGTCCCAGTCGACACCTCTTTGTCCCAGGTCTCCTGCCGCCGGAGTAGATTTCTCGCTGTGCGTCGGGATGACGCGTGGGTGAGGAATCCAGTCTGTTTCTAGTGACGGAAAATGTCACAGAGAAACAGTTTGCGACAAAAAATGTCACGTACCTGCCTGGGTCTCGCTTTTTCTAATCGACATAAAACAATGTGAATCAACATCTTACAGAGATAACCCTCCTTTGGCACGCGGGTTGTGTATGGCACTCCGGACAGTTTAAGGGATTTCGGTCCGGTCACACACACCGGGCCGTGGAAATCGAAAACACCTCAGGAGGGTACACACGATGAAACTGCGCAAGAACTCAGGATTTACGTTGATCGAACTCATGATCGTGGTTGCAATTATCGCCATCATCGCGGCAATCGCAATCCCCAACCTGCTCCGCTCGCGCATGAGCGCAAACGAAGCGGGCGCGGCCGGCGCAATGCGCACGATCTCGACGGGCGAAGTGGCGTTTCAGACTGCCGCGTTCGTTGATGCCGACGGCGATGGCGTAGGCGACTACGGCACGCTTGCCCAGCTTGCGGACCCGGATGGTGGTGGCGCGACGCCTCCGTTCATCGACGCGGTCCTTGGCGGCGGCAACAAGCACGGCTATGTGTTCACGGTTGCGGTGACGAACGGCGCGGCGACGACGCTTCCGGCGTACACCTGCACCGCGGCCCCGGCAGCGGCAGGCCGCACGGGCTACCGTCAGTACTTCGTTGACGAGTCCGGCGTGATTCGCTTCACCGCCGACGGTACCGCGGTCAGCGTATCGTCCGCTCCGCTCAACTAGGAATTGCACATAGCTTCGCGTAAGCGAAGATTGCGCGGCGGTCAGCCTCACCGGTTGGCCGCCGCGATTTTTTTGTGGAGTAGTGATGGAGACTATTGCGTTTCGCCAGGATTCACCGACGATGGCAAGTCGATTACGAGAACAATCGACTGCGAATTACGCGCGCCAAAGAAAGTACTTAAGTTGACGCGAACTATCTTCCTGGATTGAGCGGTAGTCGCGTTGCAAACGTCACATTGCCGTTGCCTGCTGATTCCAGCGTTAATTCACCGCCGTGGGCACGGGCGATTTCCCGGGCGAGGCTGAGTCCGAGGCCCGCGCCGTCTACGCGGCGCGTTCTTGCGTCGTCCACGCGAACAAAGCGGTCGAAGATCCGCGGTTGTTTGTCTTCAGGTATCGCACCGCTGTTCGACACGCGCAAGAGAATTACGCCATTTGCGTCGCAGTATTTCACCGCGTTGTCCGCGAGGTTTTGCAGCAACTGTTGCAGCAGGACGCGATCGGCGAACACGGCGACATCGTTTTGGATCTCCGTCTTTACGGAAGCGTTCTGCGCGGTTATTTCGATGTCGTCGACAAGTTCGCGCAGCATCGCCGAGAGATTGATACTCTCCGCGTGCACGCTCAATTGGCCCGCGTCCGCGCGCGCGAGCAATAGCAGCTTCTGCGTAATGGATTTTAAACGCTGGACTTCGTCGAGCAGACGCGATAGGACCACTTGCGTATCCGGCGGGGCGGATTGCAGCGCCTGTTCAATTTCGCCTTGTAACACGGCGAGTGGTGTCTTGAGCTCGTGCGCAGCGTCCGCGCCGAATCGCGCCGCCTGCGCAAAGCTGCGTTCCAGCCGCTCCATCATCTTGTTGAACTGCGCGATGAGCTGTTGAAACTCCGCGGACTCACCGGCATCGGGCACGCGCTGATCCAGGCCGCGCGCGGTGACTTGCGCGATCGCGCGGCTGATGCGAGCCACCGGGCGCATCGCACGCGTCGCAAGGTACCAACTTCCCACCGCAATCAACAGAAGCGCGAGCGGAAACGCCAGAAGGAAACTCGTGCGCGCGCCGCCGATACGCGCGGCGTACCCGGTCAATTCAACGGCAATGGCAAACGTGACTTCCGGATCGCGGAATACCGCGACACGCCACGCTTCGCGTTCGCCGTCCATCGTGCGCGCGCCGAGCAACAGCACAGGCCTCGGATCGGGCGGGGGACCACCAGGCGGACCGCCGGGCCCGCGCCGTATTTCACCGGCTCCGGGTGGTGGCGGGGGACGTCGGTCGCGCCGATCGCGCGGCGGGCCGGGCCCGTCTCCCGGCGGGCGCAAGGCATCCCTTGGCGGCCCGTGTTCGAGGTGCATGCCGCGCGGCGGCAAATGCATTTGATCCGGGGGCGCCGGAAACTCCGGCACGGGGTCCGTGAAGGCGTGGTCGGGAATTTCGGGCACAGGCCGCAAGGTATCGGGCCAGCGCACACTGCGATGCAGCAGTTTACCGTCCGAATTGACCACCAGCATGACGACCTGGCCGGTGTCTTCTCCGAATACAAACTGCAGCGACTGATCCACCTGTGCCCAATGCGAGGGATCATGCGGGAAGAGGAGGTGACGCTGCGCGATGTCGCGCAGCGAATCGTCGACGCGGCCCAGGGTGGACCGTTGCACCATCTGCCATGCCCACGCGGCGAACAACACCAGCACAAGACCGGATAGACACGCGGACAACAACGCTATGCGCACGCGAAAGGATTGCAGCATTCGCATGGGTCACGCTTTCTTGAAGCGGTAGCCGACACCGCGAATGGTTTCGATGAGCGAATCGCCCGCGGCACCGAGTTTCTTGCGCAAGCGTTGAATATGAACGTCCACCAAGTTTGTGTTGGGGTCGAAGTCGTAGCTCCAGACATGTTCGAGAATTTGTGTCCGGGTGAAGACGCGCCCCGGCGAGCGCATGAGGTATTCCAGCAGTTCGAATTCGCGCGAGGTGAGCCGAATATCTTTACCCGCGTGCGTGACTTCTCGCGTGACGAGATTCACCACCAGTTCGCCCGTTTGCAGCACAGTGAGCGTCTGCCCGGTCGATCGGCGGCCCAGCGCATGCAGCCGCGCAATGAGTTCTTCAACATAGAAAGGTTTGGTGAGATAATCGTCCGCGCCGAGGTTCAGGCCCTCGACGCGCTCATCCATCGCCGTGCGCGCGGTGAGCAAGAGCACCGGTACGGCATTCTTTTTCTCGCGCAATTGCCGCAGCACGCTGAGTCCGTCGCGCCCCGGCAGCATGATGTCCAGCACGACGACGTCATAGGCCTGGGACGTCGCGCGTTCGAGGCCATCATTACCGTTCTCGCACGTGTCGATCGTGAAGCCCGCCTCCTCCAGTCCTTTTTTTACGAACTGAAGGATGCGCTTCTCGTCTTCAACAACCAGGACTTTCATGCGCGGAGTATAGCATCGGGATTCGGCCAGCCATCATTACAGAAAGTTAATGTTTGCGCGCGTAGGGCGTTCATTTTTGCGTGGCACAGTTCACGCAGAACAAACGCCTACGGGCGAAACCCTGAAGGAGGGCACGAGTCATGACCGAAGTAAACAACTGGTTGCCAAAGCAACTCACGCGTGTCGCCGTTGCGGCGCTGGTATGTGCGGGGGGCGTCATCGTTACGCCGGGGATTGCACAGGCGCAAGACACCCCGCCGCCTCCGCCACCGAGTGGCGACGCAGCACCGCCTCCGCCGCCGCCTCCGGGCGATCGTGATTCGGGCGAATTGCCGCCACCGCCGCCCCGCTTCGAAGGACGGGAAGGCGACCGCCCGTATCCCGGACGTGGTCCCGAAGATGGTGGACGGCGGCGTCCGGATGGTCCGAGGGGTGAGTTTGGCCCCCCGGACGGTGGTCCTGGCGAACATCGCGGGCCGCGCGGTCCACACGGTGATGGTGAGATGCGACGCGGTCCGGGCATGCCGCCGCCTCCGCGCTTTGAAGATTTCGACGCCGACAACGATGGCAGCATTTCGCGCGCAGAGTTTGACGCGGCGATCAAGCGGGGACCGAAGCATGGCCCTGGGCACCACGGCATGCGCGGCCCCGGACCGGATGGTGGTCGTGGCCCCGGTCACGAGGGTGGACATGGTCCTGGACCACGCGACGGCAAAGGTCGCGGCGACGCACCTGGCCCAGGCCGGGATCTGCCGCCGCCTCCTCCTGGCGAATAACTTTCGTTGAGCAACGAGTGCCGGCGTCACATTCACGTGACGCCGGCACTCGCTTAAGAGAGAGTGTCTTCTTTGGACTGCGGTAGCCCGCCGCGGCGGGCTACCGCTTTGGCTTACGACGATTTCGAATTACACCAACGACCCAGCCCCAAACGCTGCGCTGTCCGAAGCGGACTCTGATACAGCAACTCCACCAAAGAGGCGCTTTGTTGTTAGACCAAATACTCTCGCAGGATGACTTCGACGCGTGAGCGGTGGTCGCCCTGAATTTCCACGGTGCCATCGCGGGCGACGCCGCCTGCGCCGCATTTCTTTTTCAGCAAGACCAGCAGCGCTTCGGCATCGCCGTGTACGTTTGCGATCACGGTCGCTACTTTACCGCTGGGGCGTTTCTCCAAGGAAATCGGCATGCCTCCTTTGCGCGTTCGGTGAATGGAGAATGGCGCGTTAACCTTGGGACGCACAATTTCGGCAACAGGCTTAACGGGTTCCGGAGCTGACTCGGGCAATGCGCTCTTAAGTTCGGCGAGCGCGCCGAAGGGATTGTCGGTGAGGGAACGGCCGTCGCCGGATTTGTCTTCCAGTTTGTTTTTCATGCCAGAGACTTTCGCGGTTGAGCTTAGAGGCGCTAACGAGAACTATAGATTTGTGTTGGCCCTTGTGGTGCATGCGTTTTCGCCTGTCAAATATACCGTATGCAGCCGAGACGGCTGCACCACAAGCCCTCGATCAGTTTTTGTTGGAGCCTCTTGGTCAAAATGAGAACACGCCGCACGTGCATGGCACGTGCGGCGTGTAGGAAATCAGAACGCTGCGACTTAGGTCCACCAGCGCGCGAACATGTCGATAAGAGCATATTCGGCGGGGAGCAGCGCACGAAATATGAAGCTTGCAAACGCGCCGCCCTGAAGCAATGCATAGATGATGAACATGATTTTTTATCCTTTAAAGTAGTGATTCGTAACTATTCGGTCGTGCCATCGCCATCGCCATCGCCATCGCCATCACCGTCGCCATCACCGTCGCCGTCACCTCCGCCGAAGAAGCCCTTGTAGGGAATGTTTTCGCCAAGGTCGAAGACAAACTCATTTATGTTGACAAAGGCTCTGAAAAAGTTGTTCGTGTAGATGAGAATCGTCTCGTACTTGAGCTGTTGGACTGTCTGAGCGACCACGGGCATTTGCGTGATTGTTTTCAAATGGGATTTTGAATTCTGCATTTTTTCTTCCATTACGGGTTAGGTATGAATTTCCGGCCCCTCAGCATTCCACTACGCCTCGCCGGTACCACCTTGGTCATCATCGTCAAAGAACGACCAAAAAACGCCAAGCGATAGGGAGTTAAAGAACAAAGCTCCGAAAACGTTCGTCACCCCGTCAGTAACGAGCGTAGACATATCTTGCTTAAACTCTAGCTTCGAAGCATAGCTGGACTTCGCCTTTGAAGGGCGGCGCGAAATTGCCTTTGTGTGCTTCATCCCCTCGATGCCTCCCACTTGGCTCGGTGAGCCGTTGATGGTGATTGTGCTCCGAACCCGGCGATCAGGGTCGCACACCACGCATTCGTCAACCGTTTTTCTTTCCACACGCTGCACGTCAGCGCGCGGGCATCGTTTCCCAGGCCCCGCGAAACGCTGTCCAACACACTCGGTTCCGCCACTTAGGACGGTACGATCCGGTGGGCCTTCTACTATACACCCGAAGTGGCGGTTCGTGTCAACCGTAGATTTGGCGGATTCCGCAGTTACTCGTCAAGATCGAACTTGCCTTAGAGTATGGGCCCGGCGACCTCGGCGAGGCGCCTGCCCTCCGGGGTACTCTCGAAGCGTTTAAAATTCTCGACGAACATCTGGGCCAGTTTTCGGGCCGTGGCGTCGTAGGCCGCTTCGTCGTGCCAGGTTTCTTTTGGGTTCAGGATATGCGAATCCACATCGTGGACCATTTTCGGGATGTGCAGACCGAACAAGGGCATGACCTCGTACTCTGCTTTCGAGAGGGTTCCGTCGAGGATTGCGTCGATGATATGGCGAGTTTCGACAAGGCCCATGCGATGGCCCACGCCATAAACGCCGCTGGTCCACCCCGTATTGACGAGGTAGGCTTCCGCGTGGTGCTGCTCCATCTTTTTGCCCAGAATCGTGGCATAGATGGTGGGGTGCACGGCCAGGAACGCTGCGCCGTAGCAGGTGGAGAAGGTGGCCTTCGGTTCGGTGACGCCCAGCTCGGTACCGGCGACTTTGGCGGTGTAACCGCTCAAGTACTGGTACATGGCCTGGTCAGGGGAAAGCTTCGCGACCGGCGGCAAGACGCCGAAGGCATCGCAAGCCAGGAAGATGATTCGATTGGGGTGCCCGCCGCGTGAGATGGGTTTTACAATATTCTCGATGTGGTACATCGGGTACGAAACCCGTCCGTTTTCGGTTTTGCTGATATCGTCGAAATCCACCTCGCCATTCGCGAGAACGCGCACGTTCTCGAGGAGCGCATCCCGTTTGATGGCGTGAAAGATGTCCGGCTCGCTGGACTCCGCGAGGTGGATGGTCTTCGCGTAACAGCCGCCCTCGAAATTAAAGACGCCGTGATCGTCCCAGCCGTGCTCGTCATCGCCGATGAGCAAGCGGTGCGGATCGGCGGACAGTGTGGTCTTGCCCGTGCCCGACAGGCCGAAAAACAGGGCGGTATCGCCTGCTTTTCCCATATTTGCGGAACAATGGAACGCGCCGATTCCCCGCAGTGGAAGGAAATAATTCATGATTGTGAAGATGCCCTTTTTCATCTCCCCGCCATACCAGGTGCCGCCGATGACCGTCATGTGTTCGGCGATGTTGAAGGCGGCGAAGACTTCAGAACGCAGGCCCCACTTGCCCGGATCGGGACAGCTCGTCTTGCTCGCGTTCAGAATGGTCCAGTCCGGTTTGAACGTCTTCAGTTCTTCTTCGGTGGGGCGGATAAACATGTTCTTGCAGAAGTGAGCCTGCCAAGCGACTTCCGCAACGATTCGCACGGACAAACGTGTCTCGGGATTTGCGCCGCAAAAACAATCGACGACATACAACTTCTTGCCGTTGAGTTGTTCGACGGCGAGTTCCTTGACGTGGGCCCAGGTTTCCACGCTCATGCGCTTGTTGTTCGATCCCGGCGTATCGGGCCCTGCCCACCAGATGTGATCGCGGGAGGTTGGTTCATCGACGACGTATTTGTCTTGCGGCGAGCGCCCTGTGAAGCGGCCGGTGTCTACCGCGACCGCGCCAAATTTGGTTTCGATGCCGCGTTCCAGTTTTGGCAAGAGGGGATCGGTCTCGTGTTCGAACAGCTCTTCGTATGAAAGGTTGTAATACAACTCCGACCAGGACGTAATTCCGACAGATTCCAGGTTCAGGTTTTTCGGCACAAACTTCGTGGCCGGGCCCATCGCGGTACTCCTCATTTCCAACCGGTACTGGGTTCGAAGTGTAACAAATTGAGCGGTTGCTTTGCCGTAGCGCAGTTGTTAGCATCTTCAAACCGGATTCCCCGCATACGGCGCAAGCTGCGCAAAAGAGGAGCACCATGGGCGAACTGAAGAATCGTGTTTTCACGAGTGGCGAAGTAGCGCAGATCTGCGGCGTTTCGCCCGACACGGTATCGCGTTGGTTTGACATGGGTCAGATCGAGGGCTATCGCCTTGGGCCCGGGGGTGATCGGCGCATTCCGTACGACAGCCTTCGTCAGTTCATGCTGCATCACGGCATTCCGCTTGATCGTTTGGAAGAAGGCGAGCGCCGTGTGTTGGTGGTTGACGACGATCCCTATTACCTCGATGTGATTCCTGCGGCATTGACCAAGGCGAGCAACTATCAGGTCTTCGTCGCATCGACGGGATTCGATTGCGGGGCGCTGGTGGCTGAACACAATCCCCACCTGATTATTCTCGACATCCATCTTTCGGATATGGATGGGCGCATGGTGTGCGAGCGGGTGAAGTCGCGCCCGGAGACGAAGAATACGCGCATCCTGGCGATTTCCGGTTACATCGATGATGACGAAGCAAAGATGCTCACCGAATATGGCTTCGACGATTATTTGAAGAAGCCATTTAGCCTGGTGGCGTTGAACGAGAATGTCGAGCGATTGCTGAACCTGCCTGCATCGAAAATCGCGAGGCCCAAGGGCCAGGCGTAGCGCTTTGAAAGCCAAAGCGGTAGCCCGCCACGGTGGGCTACCGCAGTCCATAAGTGGGTTAGAGCAGCGTGTATGACCAGTCGAGGGGTTTGCCGTTTTCGTAGGGCATGACGCCGTGAAAGGTTTTTTCTTCGGCGCTGAAGACGAGCGGAAGAAAATGTCTGTCGCCTTCCCATAGCGGCAAATCAAGAATGCGATCGATTGCAATCCATTCAAGCGTGCCTTCCTCGTTGTCTCGAAAGGGTTCGCCGTCGTATGCGTCGATGCGAAAGATGAATCCGAGCCAGTGCTCTCCGTTCGGGCCGAAACCTGGCCAGCTAATGGTTCCGCGCAGTTTCATGTCGGTGCATTCGATGCCGGCTTCTTCGCGCACTTCACGCTTCATGCAGGCCACTACATCTTCATCCGCGTGCAGTTTGCCGCCGAGCCCGTTGTACTTGCCGAGATGCTGGTCCGACTCGCGCTTGTTGCGATGCACGAGCAATACGCGCGTGCGGTCGGCCGATATGACGTATCCGAGTGTGCCGACGATGGGGGTGTAGGGCATGACGCTGCGAACGGGTCAGCCCAACAGCTCGAAGAGGTGTTGGGGCTTTTGCACTTCGCCCTTGGTGACGACTTCGTAGAGTGTCGGCGGGAAAACGACCTGTATGGGGCCTTGGCGCTTGCCTTCGAACCATTCGGCGAACTGTTCTAGCCCGACGACCGCGGCTTCCCACACCGGCAGCCACATGTGGGCGCAGGCTTCCTTGAGTACGGCGGCACTGTCGGTGTAGGTCCACGAGAGTAATTCGATGTCGCGTCCCGGAATTCGCCCGGCGCGCTGGCAGCCGACGCGAATGCTTTCGGCATCTTCCGCTCCGCTTGCGTCGATGAGCGCGGTGACATTGGATTCGATGAGCAGGCGATACGTTCGATTTGCGAGATCATTCGCTCCGAACGAGGCGCTGTGCACCAGTTTCGGATCGTAGGCGAGCCCCGCGGCGTCCAAGGCGCGCATGTATCCGCGCAAACGCTCGACACCTGGTTGATATCCTTCAAATCCCTTGAGCATGGCGATGCGCGAATGGCCGCGCTTGATCAAGTACTCGGTCGATTGGTAGGCCGCGAGATCGTAGTCGACCGTTGCGCAACTGCATTCGGGAAACGAATCAAGCCTGCCCAATGCGATGTACGGAGCGCCCGATGCGTGAATGCGATGCACGGTTGTATCGTCCGTGCTGAGGGGGCCGCAGAGCACACACCCGCTGAAGCGTTGTTCCCACAGTCCGCGGGCGTAATCCGCCGGTCCGCGTTCGTAGGGGTTCATGTCGAAGCAGAGGTATTTGCCCTTCAGGCCGAAGGTCTGATAGAGCTGCGCGAAGAGCCGTGTGAAGAACTGCTGGCTTACGGGGACTTCGTCGATGCGGGCGGGGATGACGACGCCGATGCAGTCGCGCATGGACTGGCGCATGGAGCGCGCGCCGAGATGCGGGTGGTAGCCGACTTTTGCAATAAACTCGCTTACGCGCTCGCGGGCTTTTGCGCCGACGCCGGTTTCACCGCGAACGACGCGACTGACGGTCTTGACGGATACACCAGTCGCCTCCGCAATATCGCTCATGGTCCAAGTGCGCGCGCCATTTCCCCCGTTAGGCTGCGACAACGATGTCTTTTTTCCATCAACTGCCGAATGTGTCGAATCCGAAATAGCCACAATGCGCACCCCAACCTAATCCAAACGTCCGCACCCCTAGCATCAGTCTAACGCTGTTGCCATATATTGTCAAATAATGCCGTGTAAGCGCATGAGAGTAAAAGATTTGTGGTCTATAAACCTTCGCCCCGTGGGGGGAGTCCTATACATTGACAGAATTCGCAGTCTATGTTATAACGTTGCCTACGACAACCATGTCGTAGGTGACGCTTCGAACTTACAAGGCTTGGCGTTTCTGGAGTCGCTCGGTGGTTGACTGTTTTCGACGACCCCTGCGGTGAATTGTCTTGTGGGCCGTTTTTGCGGTCGGTGGGGCACCTTGGGGAAATAACATGAGGTAGGGAGGCTGCATTGATGAAGAAAAAGGGATTCACACTGATTGAGCTGCTGGTGGTGATCGCGATTATCGGTATTCTCGCCGCGATTCTCCTTCCGGCGCTCGCACGTGCGCGTGAAGCGGCACGTCGCGCGAGCTGTCAAAACAACCTGAAGCAGATGGGCATCGTGTACAAGATGTACTCGGGCGAAAACAAGAAGGGTATGTATCCCGACTTGGGTATCAAGTACATCCTGCCTCCCTTGGGCGATGCGCCTCCCGCAGGCCGTCTGCTGTTTGACTTCGGTCCGACGGTATTCCAGATCTATCCCGAATACATCACGGACGGAAACGTCTTCGTGTGCCCGTCGGATGGGGTCAACTCGGCAGATGACTTCACCTCCTCCACGGGCGGTGTAAGCCTGTTCGGTTCGCTTGCTGCCGGCGTGACGGCAAAGACAGGCCGTGGCTGCAGCCATGGTGGTACCTGCGCACGCGCGGTTGACAACAGCTATGGGTACTTTGGTTACGTGCTGGATCGCTGCGGCGACACGCACCCTACGAATGCAGTGGGACCGTTGTTTGCTATCCTGGTTGGCGCGGGCCTTGTAAGTCCTGCGGACGCACCTCCGGCGACGACTCAGGCCTCTTCACAGGCGTATGACGTGTTGTTCGAGATAATCGTAAACCGTGCGCTTCCGGCATTCATCGGCAACGACATTCCCGCGTTCAACGCGGCGACGGTCTCGAACGTTGAGGTGAATCCGGGTAACGGTAACGGCGGTACGGACACGGTCTATCGTCTTTCCGAAGGTGTCGAGCGCTTCCTGATCACGGACATCAACGATCCGACCCGCAGCGCGACCTCTCAGAGTTCCACGTACATCATGTGGGATCGCACGTCGACGGCCGTCAAGACGTTCAACCATATTCCCGGCGGTTCGAACGTCCTGTACATGGACGGTCACTGCGAATTCATTAAGTACCCGGGTGCCGCCCCGGCTGGCAAGAACTTCGCCGTACTTGACGGCGCGCTTTCGAGCGGCGGCGACGATTAGAAGTTCATTGTAGTTGTCTCTCAGGACACGCTTGCTCCCCGGGGACGAAAGTCCCCGGGGAGCACTTGTTTTAATTGGCTTGGCTTTCGTGAGGCATTTCGTTCAGGCCGTAGTCCATGCCGCGGCCAGGAGGCCGGCCAAACCCCATTTGCGAATGCCCGCGCTGGAAAACATGGTCATCACCAATTGAACTCGAATACTTGTCCATCCAACGCGCGGTTGCCCGCGAAGGCATGCATGGTCAGCGCCATGCCATCCGCGCGGAATCGCGCATCGACCCAACCGATAGGCTGATCCGGCGTCCAGATGTGGGCGGCCGTGGGCAAATTGATGGTGTGGATGCCTTCGCGTTTGCCGATTTCCCATCGGTGGGAGTGGCCGTAGAACAATGCCTTCAAATGGGGAAACGGCTTGGCGAGATCGAACAGGCGCAGAATGTCGAGCAGATCGTTGTCGCCATCGCCGATGGTGTGGTGAAACATGAGGATGGCGGGGCGGTCTGCGTTGGCTTCGAGGTAAGTCTTCAACCATTCGCGCTGGGCCTTGCCGAGTAGTCCCCCGCGCTGCCGCACGTAAAACAACGAATCCAACAACACGATGCGCACCGCCGGATGTTCGATGATGGTGACGTGTTTGTCTTCGACCTCGGGCCGTTCGCCGGGCAAAGTCTTCACCATCTCCATGAAGTTGTCGCGATTGTCGTGGTTGCCCAAGGCAATGTACATGGGCATCGCTTCGGTGACCGGTTGCAACACATCCAGCAACACCGCGTAGTCATCCTTCTCGCCGGTCAATTGCGCGGCGTCGCCGGTGATCACTAGACCATCGGCGTTGGTAGCAACGAGATCGGACACGATGCTGGTCAATTGCTCGAAGGCATTGAAGCCGCGCGCGCCGGGTTGCTTGTCCGCGGGGATGTGCGTGTCGCTGAGCAGGGCAAGGTGCAACCCGGATTCGTCCGCGCAGGCCTCGTATCCGAAGACTGTTGCGAAGCCACCCAATGCGGCAATCTGCAAAAACGAACGGCGAGCCATCGGGGGCAACACAGCAGCAGGCATCGGACATCTCCTCTTTGCGTCTCCGTTTTGAAAGCCCAGTATAGGCAAATCCCCCGAACCAGCCAAAACCCCCGTGTGGCAGACACCCCAGCCTGCCGTCTTCCGCATGTGGCCGTGTACGCGACTTTCAAGAAGGCAGGCAGGGATGCCTGCCACACATTGCGACAACCTCTTTAGTGACCAGATCTCCTCGTGCACTTTTCAACCACAAAGTAGAATCCCCGGCTACCGGAACAGTATTATCCGACGCGTGATCGGCATCGCGAAATGCTGACCGGGGGACAATGGACAAGAAAACACGTACAGAAACGGACATCCGTACCAAGTTCATCACGCCCAATATCATATATTGCGAAATGCGGGGCGCATCGGGATAATTGAGTCAATGTGGTTTACGCGCCGGTTGCGGGCGCTTGCCATTAGGAACTGTTTGCCGTGAAAAGTCGTAAACGCATACTCATCGCTGGAGTCGCGCTGGCACTCGTGCTTGCTGCCGGCCTCGCATACAAGCAGGGCGCGGACGCATCATTCTACGATGGGTATGACGCGGCGTTGCCTTTGGCAACGGAAGTCCGCGGCACGGAATCGCGCGAGGGATATTCGCGAATCGATTTCACGTTTCAGGGGCTGCCGGGCATGGCCGTGCCGACGCTGCTCGCATTGCCCGACGAAGAGGACGGACCATATCCGTGCATCATCTTTCTGCATGGCATCGGGCAGAGCAAAGGATTTCTCGACGAGATCGCGATGTACTACACGCGCCATGGATTCGCAATCGCCTCATTCGATCAATACACGCGCGGCGAGCGAAAACTCACTACAAAGAACCCCATCACGCAGGCCCTTGGGTTGCGCAAACGACTTTCCCTGAACGTGATTGAAACGCGGCGGCTCGTGGATTATCTGCAAACGCGCGACGACATTGCGCCGGACCGAATCTATCTGATTGGCGCGAGCTTTGGCGCGATAACGGGATGCACGGCGGTCGCATTCGAACCGCGCATTCCCGCGGCGGTGATGACGTATGGCGGCGGCGATTTGGATTTGCTGCTCGCAAGCGATGCGGCGATTAAGGAACTGGGAAAGTTTCACGGCTTGGCGACATCCATTGTGCAATACATTACGGCGCCCGCGGATCCCGTGAAGTACGTGGCGCAGATCGCGCCGCGTCCGCTGCTGTTTCAAAACGGGGAACACGATCAGCTCATACCGCTTGCTGCGGCACGGGCGCTTGTCGATGCCGCGGGTGAGCCCAAGAAGTTTACGCTTTACGACTCCGACCACGTGGGAATGGATGAAGCGCAGACGATCACCGTGCTTGAGGAAAGCGTGGCATGGCTGATCGAGCAGGACAACAAGATCACGGGCGCGGCGTCTGCTGCGGCAACGAAAAGAAACACGCGAGAGGCAGTGCCCGCCGCGATATCGCAGAAGTCGATCGACTCCCCTTCCAGCGCTTCGACGTGATGGTGACGCCCGAAGTCGTGAGCGTTGCTTATGGTCGTCGCAAGCCAAAGCGGTCGCCCGCCGCGGCGGGCTACCGCAGTCCATACAAGATGAACAGTCCGAGGAAGCTACTTCAGTTTGCGGATGCTTCTTCCTGACTTTTTGCGTACAGGTCGGGATAGTTTTTTTGAAAGCATTCGGGGCATAGTCCGTGGCTGAGTTGCACGTCGGCGTTTTGCATAAGGTAGTCTTCGATGCGACGCCAGAGTTCTTCATCGTCGCGAATGCGATGACAGAACATGCAAATGGGCAGGATGCCTTGCAGCCGTTTAATGTGTGCGGCGGCGGCCTCGAGTTCTTCGACGCGGTTGCGAAGTTGCTGTTCGAGATCGATCACGCGTTCGCCAACGCGCACGCGCGCGAGCAGTTCTTTTTCGTCGAATGGCTTCGTGACGTAATCGTTCGCGCCGGCCGTGAGGCCTTCGACAATGTCCTCCTTGCCGGAACGCGAGGTGAGCAGGATGAGGTACTTCGATTCCGTCCCGGCGTTTTCGCGTGCGCGCTGGCAAACTTCCGTGCCGGTCATGCCCGGCATCATCCAGTCCAGAATTCCAATCTTGGGTGAGTCCTTGGCCTGAAGGGCCTCCCAGGCCGCTACCCCGTCGTTTACCGCCAGTACGTCATATCCCAAACGATTCAAAACCGCTTCCAAAGCCTTTCGGGAGAAGGCGTCATCCTCCGCCACCAAAATCCGCATGCGTCTACTCCAAACCAGCTAACTTCCCGAGAGAGCATAGCACGGGTGCGAGGGTGGAATCCCGCAGTTTGGGTGTTGGGTAAAATGCGCTGGGAAACCGGAGAATAGCCAAATCCACCACTACTTGGTAAATGATCGTGTCGGGATTGGAAGACCCCGGCGCGATTATGAATCATAACTCATTGAAAAATAAACACTTAACGTTCTGGGTCGACTCTGGCACAACGGTTGCTCTCCGATGTCTGTTGCTTGGCGAATTCAACGAATCGGGAGCTCGGTCATGTCGGGGACGCACACAGGATTGGACGATGCGCGCAACTTTGCGCGGGTGGCTTTTAACAGCCGCATTTCGTATCAGCATGGCGCGGGAGACTCCGGAATGGCGGTGGCATCGGACGTAAGCCGAGGCGGACTTCGGTTGCGCATGGGTCGCTACCTTCGCCCGGGAACGCACGTGATGCTGCAATCCAAAGAGGTTCATGCCGACGGCAAACCTGTGGAGTTGAAAGGCCGGATTGTCTGGTGCGCTCCGGAGAAGAAAGGGCACCAGTTCGCCGCGGGAGTGCGAATCATTTATGACGAGGCGGTCGCTGTCATGGGAATATCGGCGATGGTGAATTACGCGATTGCCGCATCCGGGTTGCTCGGGCCGCAAGCCGCCGCCGGTCAAGCGCGCGCGGCATGGGTTGTGCAGCGGTCGCGGGGCGGCGCAGGCGCGCAAGTTTTGGCAGGAAACGTTTAGAATCAAGGGTCTAAGGAGCTAGTATCATGGGCATCTTTACACGCGTACGCGACATCATCAGCTCGAACATCAACTCGATGCTCGAGAAGGCAGAAGATCCCGAGAAGATGATCAAGTTGATGATTCGGGAGATGGAAGACACGCTCGTCGAGGTGAAGGCCTCCTGTGCGGGCGCCATGGCGACGAAGAAGAAGATACAGCGCGAACGCGAAGACGTTGTGAAGCGCGAGCAGGATTGGGGCGCGAAGGCACAGCTTGCGGTGGACAAGGGCCGCGAAGATCTCGCGCGGGAAGCGCTCATCGAGAAGCGCCGTTTTCACGAACGCGCCGAGGCCATCGATCGCGAGTTGGCGCAGTGCGATGGATTGGTCGAGCAGTACCAGCAGGACATCGTGCAGCTTGAAGACAAACTTTCTTCCGCGCGCGAGAAGCAGCGGGTATTGGTGCAACGGCATGTGCACGCGCAGAAGCGGCGCCAGGCGCAGGAAAACATCCGCCGTAACGAGACGTCGGACGCGATGGTGCGGTTCGATACGTTCGAGCAGCGCATCGAGCGCATGGAAGCCGAAGCGGACCTTGTAAATTTTGGGCGCAAGTCGGTATCGCTGGAGGAAGAGTTCGCCAAGCTTGCGGGCGATGAGGACATCGAAAAGCAGTTGGCGGAGTTGAAGGCGAAGAAGCAGGGTTAGTTTTCGGAGCGATCGGACCACACGCATGCATTTCACACGCACACGAGGGAGCGCGCAGATGCCGAACGAATATCGGACCGAACGACATACCGATCGTGAAGAGATGTTCACGGTCGGCGAAGTGGAGGGTATTCTGCGGCGCGCGCTGAACCGCAAGCGCGATTCGGGCGAGATTACGCGCGAAGAGCTGGTGGATACCGCGCGCGAGTTAGGCATTGATCCACGCGAAGTGGAGCGGGCAATTTACGAGCAGCGCAAGTTTGGCGAGATTGAATCTGCCCGCGACGAGTTTCGCGCGAAGAGAAAGCAGGAATTCTACGGCCATCTGAAGACGTATCTGATTATCAATGGCGCGTTGATGCTTATTAACCTGATGACGGGCATCGATACGCTCTGGTTCTTTTATCCGATGATTGGCTGGGGCATAGGACTCGCGTTTCATGCCTCAAGTGCGTTCAATCCAAGTAAGCGAGATATCGAAAGCGGCGCGCGGCGGATTATCAAGAAGCGCGAGCGACGCAACCGCGATTTTGACTAATAGGCAGAAAGGGGCATGGACATGATGTCGGGAATATTCTCCGTGATATCGGCGATACTCTTCGTCGCGCTCATGGTTGTTGCGACGGTCTTTCTGCCGGTGTTGTTTTACTTTTTTGTGTACGCGGTGTGGTTGCTTGCAGTGCTGGGCGTGCCGCTGTTGATGGTGATGGGCCTCGTGTGGTTGATTGGGCTGCCATCGTCGATCCGCGCGCGACGGAACGACCGGTATCATAGTCGCGGCACGCTTGATGTAAACCGCGGGCTGGCGCATATGGAAAACAGGCTCGACAATCTCGAGGTCCTGATGTTCGATCGGCGGATGCGATAAACAGCCGCGGCATGGCGTGGGGCGCACAGCGCCCGACACCGGATAGCCTGGCTGAAGAAGGGAGCTTGTGATGGATGCTGGTGTGATCGCGGTGATGATTCCCATCGTTGGAATACTTTGCATTTTCGGCGTGATCGGACTTCTCATTGTGTTGCGCATCGTGCGCACGATCTTCGGCGCGAACGAGTCGGGCAATCGCGAGAGCAACGTCGATGAAGCGAAATTGATTCAGGACATTTACCACGGCCTGTTAAAGATGGAAGAGCGTGTCGAGGCCCTCGAAACCCTGTTGCTCGAACGCGAGAAGAAAGAGGTATAACGATATGGGGCACGATCACGACAGCGACAGCGATTACGATGTCGATCGCAAACGAGACTACTACAAGCGCGGGCGTGGCCCGCGCCACTACAGGCGTAAGCAGAAAGACAGCAAGGCGCCCCAAGCCGATTGGTGCGAGGGACGCCCCATATACCGGTCGCGCAACGGCGTAATTTTCGGCGTGTGCCGCGGCGTGGCGGAGTACCTGGGTTTTTCCGTCACCGCGTTTCGCGTGATTACCGTCATTGCGACGATCATGTTTGGCTTCTGGCCTTTGGTGATCGGCTACATCATTGTGGCGCTTGTCATGAAGCCGGAGCCGGTGGTGCCGTTTGAAGAAGAATCGGAACAGGAGTTCTACGATTCCTATGTAAGCTCCCGTTTGATGGCGTTGTCGCGCCTGAAACGCACCTTCGACAATCTCGAACGCCGCATCCGCCGCATGGAGAACCTCGTGACCGCGCACGAATACGATTGGGAACGGCGCCTGAACGAGCGCGGATAAGCGCCGGACACGCCCGAGCATCGGGTGCGTAACGGGAGCACTTAGCTCCGCTCGAACCAATACCCGGGTTTTCGCTTGTCATGTGCGACGGCAATTACCTGAATGGCGGTATCGATTTCACTTATGAACCGCCGGGCCGCAATGAGACTGCGTTTTTGATACCAGGCTCGCGCGCCATTAATGTCCAATTCCGCTTCTGGGTGGACACGAACCCGCATTTCTTACCGCTTAATGAACATCGAACCGAAACGTGGAACGTTGACGCCGTGAGAAATACTCGCGAGCCCTTTGGCTATCGGGTTTATCGCGTGTGCGTTTGAATAATCCGGGCTAACGCCTCGTTTCGGCATCAAGTTTCTGGGTAATTCTTTCGCGAATCACTTCCCAGGGAATCGATGCTACAGACCCCGCGTCGAGTTCTGCTGCGCGTCGCCGAATTTCTGCTTCCCAAGCCGCTTCCCATCCGTCGTCACGAATATCGTTGATCGGGCTAAGCAACAGTCCAGCCAGCGTGACCCGATCTGCTTCGTCGAGATTCATGGCGCGGTCGAATACATCGTTCTTTGTAATACTCATGATTCAATCTGATCACCATCATCGGCGGGGTGCCATAGGAGTGGACATTTGGAAAAGCGGCGTGCCGAACCCGGAACAAATTGCCGGGATACCGAATGTTGCGATTTAATCATATTTCCGCTTTACCCCTGCCACAATATATTGTATACTCGCCTTGCGCCAATCTTAGATATTGGTGTCGATAGGCTCGTGGAGCACCAATCTGGTGCTTTACGTGCCCGGTTAGACTCTTCCGGGGCCGCATTTTGGCGGCAATCGGGGTTTTGAATCTAACTGTAGTATTTAGAAGGGGTTACAGCCTTTCCGGACGCTGGTGGAGCCGCATGAGAATTGCATTTTTGGGGACGCGCGGGATACCGGCGAATTACGGCGGGTTCGAGACGTTTGTGGAAGAGGTGGCCGTGCGGCTGGCCGCAAAGGGTCACGACGTCACGGTTTATTGCCGGAGTACGCACTACGGCGAGCAGTTGGAGATGTATAGGGG
>ERZ761602.3413-NODE-3413-length-22564-cov-6.302501_pt1 | contig 22564 bp, 19 predicted proteins | sample MGYA00512165_ERZ761602 | MGnify/ENA primary metagenome ERZ761602 (study PRJEB28899, sample SAMN02445085) | bioreactor sludge metagenome | biome: EBPR sludge; isolation source: Thorneside wastewater treatment plant | place: Australia: Brisbane, Thorneside...
CACACTCACTGAGGAGGTCTCTTCTTAACCTGTCTTCACGAAAGGGGGCAGGCCATGCTGCAGTTCTGCGCGACGTCTGCGCAGCAGGTCGAGATCTTCCGGACGCCTCGGGTCGCGGGTCTCGACTTCAATATCCAGACCAAGAAGCACTTCGCCAACATAACGTTCAACGTCGTGGCCCCGGCACCGCTCGGGAACGAAATCACGAGTGTGTCCTGGACCTTCAGCGGGTGCGAGGTAGAGCCCACAACCGCGACCACAAGCCCTGTCGAAGTCACCGTCCGGCGACCCGGCGTGCTACAAGCGACGGTCGTCGTCGTGTCGCCCACCGGATCGTACTCGGCCACGGCAGAAGCATGGGTGATTGGCGGTCCCATGGAGGTCACGAGCATTGGCCGGAAGCAGGATAGGGAGGAGCGAACGGGCCAAGGAAAGCTGTTCCAACCATGGATACTGGAGTATCTCGACTACGACCTTCGTCAGGGTGTTCCTGATGCGAACACCCAGGTCGCCAACATCCTGACGGCAGAAGTCGTTCTTGCCCAACCAGCGGGAACGGAGTTCATCTGGTTCACGATCGGCCCGATGTCCTTCTTCGTCGACCCCGACCCTAGTGACGTCCTTACGACGTACTATGCGGAAGGAGCTTCGGGCGGTCTAGGGGACGCAGAGATGTACCTCTTCTATCGTCTGACAATGGACGGCGAGACAAAGGTCGTCCAATGCACATCGACGAAGTTCTGGGGCTCAAAGGAGCACGGGCAGATCGACCCGCTTTACAAAGCCGTGACGTGCCATCGCCCTGCCAGCGTGCTTCCTGTTGGGCAATTTAACACGGTCGGTGCTTCACCGAATCAACCATTTGACTATGAGGATGTCCACGTTCTGCAACTCCATAGCCAGCATGCGCCATTCAAAGACATTTGGCTTCAAGAGCGATTTCCCAATGGAGTGCCAACGACCTTTGATCCGCCACATCCGCCCCAAATCCAGATCAATTTCCAATGGAATGGCTCTACGGGTCTCTTTTGGACTACCGGCGTGTCTGGTCTCACTGGTAACTTAGGGCCCTTCAGTGCCAATGAACCGGGTTACGCTTACCACAGCAAGTTTGCTGATACACTGAGTATGTCGGGTTGGCCCGGACCCAATAGGCCCTATTCTGGTGACACTGTTCTATCGTTCTTTCACCGCTATCATGCCGCCACAAGCAGCACGGTGCTGACGCGCTTCTCTGTACCGCTCGATAGCTTCCACGGTCGCATTTGGACCGATCGAACGACCCACCAGCCTTGAAACGAGGAATTCCTATGAAGTCCCTAATCGCGATTGTGATGCTCACCTCTGTTGCCGTACAACTTCAGGCGCAACCCCACAAGTTGCTTGCGGCGAGTTCTGCTGTGGTCGTGGCTGAGACGGTCGCGGTCGAGGGAGGCCTGTATGGTACTGACTGGCGGCATCCCGAGTCATCCCCCAGGAAGTTCGCCCGATTCACGTTGCGCGTCATCACGGTCATCAAGGGCGACGCGATCCCGGATGAGTTCGCGGTGGCCGTACCTGACGCCTTTATCGAGGATCACGTCCGAGGACCCAAGTACTTCTCGCGCAAGATCGGGCTCAAGGCCCTCTGGTATCTTCAGAGCAATCGTGAGGGAAAGTTCAAGGACGACGACGGCATGCGTTGGCAGGTCCCTGGTGTTACGCATTCGACGCTGAGTTGGTTTGGCTACCAGACTGATCTGCTGGAGACGCAATTTCGGAGAAGTGACGATCCACTCCTCGAGATCGCTGACTTGCTTGCCGTCAACTGGGCCCGAAGGCCTCGCGGATACGGCACATACGTCGAACAGGTCCGGCGGATCGACCCCATCGGACTCGCCGGCTATCGGGGAACCCCTCTCCTGCCCGACAACCCACAGCGTGCGCGCTTGATGGAGTGGCTCGACCGACGACTTCCCGAAATCCTCGGCGAGCGCTCGGCTGAGGATCTCCTCAACGAATACTCTCTTCGCCTTTCGTGGGGTCAAGACGAGTACTCGAAGCGATTCACCGACCTTTACCTCTCCGACCCGCGATCGCTTAAGTGCGCGTTACCCGCCTACCTCGACCTCGTCGATCTCCTCCGCATCTTCATGGCCTCGGAGAGGGCGCTCTGCGCCCAGCTTGCCGCTTCACTGCCCAAGACCATGCCCGCTGAGGACAGGGTGCGCGTCACCCGTAAGGTCTTGGACTTCCTCGCCATCGACCGGACCTACGACGTCCCGTTCCTCAACGCGCTCGCCGACTGGTGGTCGCGACCGGACCTCTCTCCACTTGAGCAAGGAAAGCCGAAGCCCGATCTGACGCCGTTGATCGAGCAGGCACGCCGCCTGCTCGATCGGTAATCCTACGCGACGTGTTCGTTGGCGAACGCCTCGAACACGGGCAGGTAGAGCTGCCAGTCCTCCTGCCCCCGTGCCTTCAGGTACGCCGGCAGCGAGATGTAGGGGATGAAGTGGGGCCGGCGAGGGGCGCGGGCCAGCTTCATCTTCGCCTGCTGCGGGGTCTTGTCCCCCTTCTTGAGGTTGCACTTGCGGCAGCACGCCACGAGGTTGTCCCACGTGTGGGGACCTCCCATCCAGCGCGGAACGACGTGGTCGATCGTGAGATCGCGCCCCTTCATCCCGCAGTACTGGCACGTGTAATGGTCGCGTGCCAGTACTGAATGGCGCGACAAGCGAAGCTGCGGCAAGGGCCGACGCACGTGGTAGCGCATCTTCACGATCGACGGTGCCGGAATCGGGCCCCTCGACGTGCGAACCGGCTGTTCGTGCTCATGCACGACGTCGGCCTTGCCCAGCAGGATCAAGGCCATCGCGCGCCGCATGTTGCACACGTTCAGCGGCTCGAAGTCCGAATTCAGCAGAAGTACCTCGTGCGCCATGAGTCGGTTACCTTTCCTCGCAATTGGACCAGGATCGAATCAAAAAGGAGCCCGCACGCTCAGGCGTGCGGACTCCTTGTGGAGCCGGGAAGCACGCGCGTATTATCGTGTCCGTCCATGCGGGCGGCCACGACGCATAGCTACCGTGAACCTGGGCGTCGATGCGATCCATGTCTACTCTTGAGACGCAAAAAACCTCGGCATCGCTTCACGATGCATCCGGGCCTTTACACGTCGTCAACATTATGCGGCGAATCTCGCTTCGGTCCTGGGTCTGGGTGGTCGACTACGGGCCGCCGACACCACGGTTCATGAGGTAGAGGAAGTAGCCGAGAAGGGCGACACCGCCGACGAGCATGAGAAGCGCGTAGCTGCGAACAAAGCCGGTCTGGAGGAGCCGAAGCAACTTGCCGAAGCCCCGCGTGGTCCGGGCGACACCGTTCACGACGCCATCGATCACACCCACGTCGAAGACCCGCCAGAGGCCCCGCGCCATCGCGCCTCCCCCGTCGACGCCGGCTTCGACCATCGCGTGGTCGAAGCCGAACTGATTGCCCGCCGATCGTCGGAAGACGCTCCATTTGGACAGGTCCCAGCCCTCTGCTCGAGGCAGTCCACGGAAGTACCAAGCGATGCCCGCGATCACGCCGCCCATTCCCGCCGCGATCGACAGCCAGAGCAGCGGCACGCCTGCCGGGTGCTCGTGGACCATTTCCGGCTTCAGGAGCGACAGCCCCTCCGGATAGAGCCAATTCTTGAACAGCTCGCCCTTGTAGAGGACGTAGCCGCCGATCAGGGAAAGGATCGCAAGGACGACGAGCGGGAACCACATCGAGGGATAGACCTCGCGCGGCGTGTGTTCGGGCGTCAAGTCGTGGTGATGCTCGTGGCCTTCGGCCTGAGCCCGCCGCTCCAGCTCCTCATCGGTGTAGAAGAAGCGATGGGGATCGTCGCCGTGATCGTGGCCGTGGGCGTCGTGCCCATGGTGGTCGTGGGCGTGAGCATGCTCGTCGTGGTGGGCATGACCCTCGGCCGGGGCGAGTCGCCACCGCTCCTCCTTGCCGAAGAACGTCAACCATGTCATCCGGGTCATGTAGAGCGCGGTGAGGAGCGCCACGAAGAGCCCGAGCCAGCCGGCCCACACCGCGACGTACTGCCCCTGCCACTCGGCGAAGTGCCCCCCAAGAGCCACCCCGAGGATCATCTCCTTGCTGTAGAAGCCGGCGAAGCCGTAGGCGCCTTCTCCCGAATAAGGGATGGCGATACCTGCGATCGCGAGCCAGCCGACGATCATCGTCGCACCCGTGATCGGGAGGTACTTGATCAGCCGGCCGTAGTTCCTCATGTCCTGGTTGTGGGCCATCGCATGAATGACCGCACCGGCGCCAAGAAAGAGCAGCGCCTTGAAGAAAGCGTGGGTCGTGACGTGGAACATCCCGGTCCAGTAGCCGCCGGCCCCGACGCCGATGAACATGAATCCGAGTTGGCTGACGGTCGAGTAGGCGAGGACCTTCTTGATATCGGTCTGGCCGAAAGCGATGAGAGCCGCGAACAGAGCCGTGAACGCTCCGATGCACGCGACGAAAGCGGAGGCGACGGGCGAAGCCTCGAAGATCACATGAACGCGGTTGAGCAGGAAGACGCCGGCCGTGACCATCGTCGCGGCGTGAATGAGCGCGGAAACCGGCGTCGGACCGGCCATCGCGTCGGGAAGCCAGATGTAGAGCGGAAACTGGGCGGACTTACCCATCGCGCCGACGAAGAGCAGGAGCGCGATCGCGGTCGCAACCCCGGGGCTGTCCTTGAGCAACGCGATCGCGTTCGGAAAGATGACGTCGTAGCTGAGCCAGCGCGGTCCGGGTTCGGCGAGTTTGTCGAGGTTCCCGGCCATGAACGCCACGAGCAGGAACATGCCGAGGGTCATCCCCCAGTCCCCGATGCGATTGACGATGAACGCCTTGTTCGCGGCCTTCGCGTTGGCGAGGTCCTTGTACCAGAAGCCGATGAGGAGGTAGCTGCAGAGGCCAACCCCTTCCCATCCGATGAAGAGCATCACGAGGTTGTTGCCGAGCACGAGCACCAACATGAACGCGATGAAGAGGTTCAAGTAGCAGAAGAAGCGGGTGTACTCCTTCTCCTCGGACATATAGCCGGTCGCGTAGAGGTGGATGAGCGCGCCGATGCCGGTGATGATCAGCACCATCGTCATGCTCAACGGATCGATCAGCACCTCGAACGGGACATGAAGGCTCTTGAGGGTGATCCAGTCGAAGAGAGTGAGAACGAAGTCGCGGCGTCCCGCGTCCCAGCCGGTCAGCTTGACCGTGATGAGGACGCCGATGATGAAGGCGATCGCGATCGGAAGAACCGCGAGCGTGCCCATGATCTTCTTGCCGAGCTTCGGGCCAAGCGCGTCGACCACGATCTTGCCGCAAAGGGCCTGAATCAGGAAGCCGATCAGCGGCAACCCGATTACCCACCAAATCGAACTGAGTTCAATATCCAAGACGCTATCCTTGCATCGCGCTCATTTCGTCGAGGTCCACCTCGTTGCGCAGACGGAAGATCGCCATGATGATGCCGAGCCCGACGGCGACTTCGGCCGCCGCGACCGCCATCACGAAGATCACCATCATCTGGCCCGCCATCGCCGACTGGGTCACGGCCTCGCCGCTCAACATCGGCGACGGACTGTAGCGGGCGAAAGCGAGAAATGTGAGGTTCACGGCGTTGAGCATCAACTCGATGCACATGAACACCACCACCGGGTTGCGGCGGACGATGACGCCGACGGCACCGGTGCAAAACATGAACAGGCCGAGGGCCAGCAGCATCCAAAGCGGCACGCCGGTCATCGCTCGCTCCTCTTCTGTTCACGCACGATCACGACAGCCGCCACGATCACAACCCCCATGAAGACGACCGCGAGGGCCATCAAGACAAAGAACATCAGCCGATCCTCCGCTTGGCGAGCAAGATCGCGCCGACGATGCCCACGAGGAGCAGAACGCTCGCGAGCTCGAAGGGCAGCGCATACGTGGTGAACAGGGTCCGCCCGATGTTCTCCGGCGTCCCGAAATCGTTGGCCGCCCGCGGTGGAGCCTGCGTCGCCATCATCGGGTAGAGGACCTGAAACGCGATCAAGCCGGCCAGGCCGGCCCCGACCACGACGCCGAGGAGCGGCTTCGAGTCGCGCTTCTCCATCAGCGCCTGGGGCGCGCCCAGGTTGAGGAGCATGATCACGAAGAGGAACAGCACCATGATCGCGCCGGTGTAGACCAGGATTTGCGTGATCCCGAGCAGCTGAGCGTTCAAGGCGAAGTAGATGAAGGCGAGGACGAAGAAGTTGACGACGAGGCAGAGGGCGGATCGGACCGGGTTGTTGAACGCGACCACGCCGATCGCGGCCAAGCACGCGATCCCGGCCATCGCCCCGAAGACCATCAGGTTGGTGTCCACTACGAACGCCTCCCCGGCTCGACCATCGTCACGCTCCGCCGTGCCGGAGCCGGGTCCACGAGGGCGACCTGGCGCTTCTCGAGACTGGTCGTACCTTTCTTCTGCAGGGCCATCAGGTTCAGATAGAGAAGGACGACGAGGATCGCGGCCGCCCCCGCCGCAACGAGGCCGCCGAACGGCGGATACGCCGCGTTGCCCATGATCCAGATCGCGACGACGATGAAGTTCGCGACGGCGAGCGGCAACAGCGTCTTCCAGCCGAGCGACATGAGCTGATCGTAGCGAAGCCGCGGAAGCGTCGCCCGAAGCCAAATGTAGAACGTGATTCCGGCAAAGCACTTGAGCAGGAACCACGCCGGCGCACCGTAGTAATTCAGCTTGCCCATGAAATCGAAGAAGCCGGCCATCGAGGGGATCGACTCGGCGCAGGCCGCCCAATTGACGGGCAACAGGTTGTAGCCACCGAGGAAGACGGTCGCGAAGACGCCTCCGAAGACGAACATCGCCGCGTACTCACCCATGAAGAACACGGCGAACTTCATCGAGCTGTACTCTGTGTGGTATCCGGCGATGATCTCGTTCTCGGCCTCGGGCAGGTCGAACGGGGCGCGGTTCGTCTCCGCGACCATGCAGATCAGGAAGATCAGACCGGCGACAAGCCCGAACGGCGTGAACAGGAACCAGTTCTGAATCCACGGAAACGCGCCCCAAAGCGCCGATTCCTGGGTCCGAACCATCTCGGTCATCTTCAGCGAGCCCGACGCCATCACGATCGCCGCGAGCGAGACGCCCATCGCGAGCTCGTAGCTGATCAGCTGGGCCGAAGACCGAAGTCCACCGAGGAGCGAGTACTTGTTGTTCGACGCGTACCCCGCCAAGACGACCCCGTACACGCCGAGCGACGAGATCGCCATCACGTAGAGAATGCCGATGTCGACGTTCGCGATCGGGGTCCACATCGCCCACATGCCGGCCTCACCCGGGCTCTCGTGCAGCCACGGCGCGAACGGCAACGTGCCACCCAGCGCGAACGCCGGAAACAAGGCGACCATCGGAGCGAGGAAGTAGAGGACACGGTCGACGGTGTTCGGCGTGACGTCCTCTTTGAGGAAGAGCTTCACCCCGTCCGCGATCGGCTGCAACAGCCCAAAGGTTCGGATCTTGCGACCACGAATCGTGAACGTCCCCGTCCGGTTCGGCCCGATCCGGTCCTGCATCCAGCTGAGCAGGCGTCGCTCCCACCAGATGAAGCCGGGCACGAGCAAGAGGATCGGGACGACGAAGACCAGAACCCGAACCAAAGCAAGTACCGTGGGATTGTCCCTCAGCCACTCCACCATACGCAGAGGTGACTTTACCTGCTCCGAGTCGGAGCGAACCGGCGGACATCCCGGCCTTCGCCGGACACGGGTGGAGCCGTCCCCACCGACGGTTCGAACGCGCTCGTGGGATGTCGCGAGGAGCCGTCGACCCGTCGGGGAACGTCACCTGGACCCTGGCCGAACACGCCGAGAATCTCTCCAAACCCGCCGGAACTCCATCCAGACCGACCGGACCCAAGCCCGGCTCATCCGAACTCCCTCCAGACCTCCCTGAACCCGATCCAGGCCCCCTGGAACTCCCTCCAGCCCCGCCGGAACTCCCTCCCGAAACGCCAGAACCCGGTCCGGCTCGCCGGAAAGCGATCCCGGCGTGCCTGAACACCCGCCCGACCCGCAGAAAATGGCTCCAGAATGGCAATTGTGCCGAGTCTTGATGCTAGAATTCACTCCAGGTAGATTCCTAAGGAGACAGGACAATGCCCGATTACGTCGAAACCAACGAGGCCGCTCTGGTCATTCAACTCAACGATCATGCCGTCGGCATGACCACTCATGGTGCGACCCTCGGCTTTAGCCCGGCCGAGATCACCCAAGCCGCCACCGATGCCTCGCAAACCTCGATGGTCGTCAACCAACAGTCGATCATCCAGTCGAAGGCCCAGGAGTGGACCGAGTTCAAGAAGATCGTCTTGTACTCCCCCCTGAACACCCCGCTGCCGGCGACGCCGACGGCCTACACCGTCCCGCCCCCCCTGCTCGGTGCCCTCGCCGCGATCGTCGCCCGCTTCCGCCAGCGAGCCGAGCGGGCAAAAGCCCACCCGAACTACACCCAAGCCATCGGCGAAGACCTGCGCATCGTCCCCCCCGCGCCCCCTCCCCCCGGCGTCATCAAACCGGTGCTTTCTGGTGCCGCCGAGACCGACTTCCGCGTCCGCCTGACCTTCACCATGTCCGGCCACGACCAACTCGAGATCTACTCCAAACGTGGCGCAGGCGATTGGGAGTTGATTACCGTGGACACCAGCAATCCGTACGTGGATGGGCGTGGACCCTTGGTCACAGGGCAGCCGGAGGTTCGCGAGTATCGCGCTCGGTACAAGGACGACGACCTGCCCGTGGGCGAGTGGAGTGACGTAATCTCGGTCACGGCGCAGGCGTAGCGAGCGCGACGATCTAGCCTCCAGCTTGACAAGGTGGAGCCGCACCGAAGGAGCAAGGCGCTCCTGCCCAGCGCAACCTGGCGCAAGTTTCGGCGATAGAATGTCAAGATGTTGCCGACCCTCTCGAACCGGATCAAGGCGCTCGACCTCCTGCGCGGCATCGCGATCCTCGGGATCCTCCTCGCGAACATCAAGATCTTCGCGTCCCCTGTTGCCTCTGAGCTGGTCATGTTCGTGCCGGCAAGCCAGGACACGTGGCTCGATGCGGTCCTTGCCGTGGTCGTCACCGGCAAGTTTCGATCCATGCTCGCGATCCTCTTCGGCGTCGGGATCTTCCTTCAGTACCGGAAGCGTTCGCAAACTCCCGGCAACTGGCCGGCGGGCTACTTCAAGCGCGCGGGGTACCTCTGTCTCATTGGGTTCGTTCACGCCATCTTGATCTGGTGGGGAGATATTCTCTTCCTCTATTCGTTGCTCGCATTCGCGACGTGCTTGCTTGCCTCGCTTTCCTCGAAAGTGCTCTGGTGGATCATCGGGGCGCTCGGAACGTTCACGTTGCTCCTCTCGGGCTTTGTCGTGCTGGTAACTACTTTTGCTCCCGGAACCAGTGAGGCCCCCGAAGGGCTCATGGCGATGTTCACCGCCAAGAACGAGATTGCCGTCCATGCGCACGGAACATGGCTCGAGCAGCTCCAGTTCCGCGGGGTGATGTTCGTACTGAACGCGTTGTCGGCGACGATGATGGTGCCGCTGATCCTCCCGCTCTTCGTCCTCGGATTGCTCGTCGGGCGCGATGACGTGCTTCGGGCCCCCAGCCGCCACCCTCGCTGGCGCAATCTCTGCCTCTGGATCGGCTTCGGCGTCGGTCTCCCCTTGAATCTTCTCGCCCTGTTCGCCTTTGCCCGAGGCTGGCTCTTCGAGTTCACCCTCATGCAAGAGTTCGTGCTCGCTCCGATCCTCGCGCTCGGCTATCTGATGCTTGGGGCGATCTGGGCCGAGTCGGGAAAGCTCTCTGCGATCGCCTCGGCGCTCGCCAAGGTGGGGCAGGTCGCCCTCACGAGCTACCTGATGCAGTCGGTGCTCGCGACGTTTGTGTTCTACTCATGGGGGCTAGGTCTGTTCGGTCACGTCTCGACCGCGCAATCCCTTGGCGTGGTCGCGGCCATCTGGACGGCCAACATTATCTTCGCCCAGCTCTGGCTCGCGAAGTTCGATATCGGACCCGTCGAGTGGGTCTGGCGGAGCTTGACCGAGGGTCGCAGGCAACCGTGGCGGGCCGTCGCGGCTCCGCCCGCAGCACCCCCACCCACCTTCGACCTTTAGGGGTCGCCCAGCAGACCGAACCGGGCGACGAGGATGTCGAAGTCGTCGGAGTCCACGCCGTTGACGCCGTCGAGGTCGCCGACCGGCCCCTGGCCCCCGAAACCGGAGACAAGGAGATCGAAATCGTCGGAATCGACGGCGTTGCTTCCATCCACGTCGCCATTGACGAGCAGGAGCGAGGAGATCGAGCCGGGGAGCGTGCGCGAACTGCCGACCGCACGTAGCCAGTGGGACCCGCGAATGGCGACATCGAAGGTCCCCGCCAGCGAAGTCGCGACCGAATAGCCTCCGCTCGCATTGAGCGTCGTGATGTGCGTCTCCCGGACAATGGTCGATCCGGGGTTGCGGATCTCGATCGTGATCGGCACCCCAGCTGGCGAGCCGAGAAAGGCATCCAGAACGACGTTCCCGCTCAACGAACCGCCCGGCTCGGTGAGGCTGAGGTCGTCGAGGGCCGGATAGGCGTGCCCGCTGGTCGAGGTCGCGATCGGGCGGAACTGAAGGCGTGTCATCGTCGAGGCCGTCGCCGGCGCGACAAACTCGATGCTCTGGCGAAGCCAGACCCCCGCAACGGCGGTTCCCGTGAACTCGCCGAGCACCACGCCCTGAAGCGTCGAGGGGTTGACGAGCAACACGCGATAGGACCCGGGATGATTCACCGCCGCCCGCGCGCTCTGGGCAAGCGCCGCCGACAACACGTAGCTTCGGCCGGGCACGAGGGGCGTGGTCAGGTTCTGGGCGAACTGCTCCGGTGCGCCGGACCACGAGGCGACCCACCGCCCGCCCTGGGCTCCGCTCATGCCCGTGAAGTTGCCCTGATAGCTCGGCGCGAGGCCATAAGTCCCGCCGACCGAGAAGGTGTCGGGCGTCCCCGAGACGGTGAACCAATCGCTCGGCATCAGCCCTTCGCCGGTCGCCGCACTCGGCACGGTTTCGAAACTCGGATTACGGAGCAGGTTCGCTCCCGAGACGGCGTGCGCCTGCGCGCACAGGATTAGTATCGCAACAACGTTCGATCTCAGCATGGACAATCCCCGCACCCCTATTTTCGCGGGGAGCGCCCGAATTCCTGCCGCTCTTCAGACCTCCGTCGGCCCGGTGGTGGGCTTCGGCTCGTGAAGGAGACGCACGCCGATCAGCCACCCGAAGAAAACGCACACGACGCAGCCGAGAAACGGGCTGTAGCGGCCGAAGTCGGCACCGAGGCCGAAGCTCTCGCCGAACGGCTGGAGCTTCTCGTACATGAGTCCGCCCAGCGGAGCACCGATGATCGCGCCAACCCCTTGCGAAGTCATCACCGCGCCCAGATTGGCAGCGCGCCGCTTCGGATCGATCTCCGAGACGCTCGCGAACCAGGCGGGAATCGCGAGCAGAAAGCCGAGGCCGACCGGGATGCCGCCCAGAGCCAGAACCCATGCCGACCGGAACCACGGAACGAACGCCCCGAGCGAGATGATCGCGAGTCCGACCACGCACAAGCCCATCCCGAGATGGACGGCCGTGAACTTTCCGAGTCGTTCGCCATAGCGCGACATCGGTACGCTCAGGAGGGCCATCGCCGCCGCCCCGGGGAGCACGAGTAGCCCGAATTGCGCCTCGCTCATCCCGAACTGCTGCTCCGCAAAGAGCTTGATGATCGGCATCGGGAAGCCGATGCCGGCGAAGGTCACGACCCCGAGCAGCAAGTAAGCCGGGATCCGCTTGATCGAAGCCAGAAACTCGCCGAGCTTGAATTCGGAGTGCTCCTCGACCTCGTATGCTGCGCGCTGATCCTCGCCCGATGGGAGCTTCCGCCACGCGGTGAAGGACACCGACGCGAACAAAAGCGCAGCCAGGAACAGGCTCGGCGAGCGGGCACCGGTCCAATCCGCGAAGTAATGACCGAGGAGATCGTTGGCCGCCCCTCCGACAGGGAGCGCGACGCCGACCCCGATCAGATAGCACGTGTTCAGCAGCGACATTGCCTGCTGGCGTTCGCCGTCAGACGTACTCGCCCCCATCAAGGCGAAAGCAGCCGGCCACAGCATCGCCGCACCCAGGCCGTCGAGCACGCGCAAGCTGACGAGAAGCACCGTCTCGAGAGCGCCGGCGTTATGGGGCACAAGCAACGTGCACAGCGCGGTGAAGAACGTCAGGGCCGGGCCCATGACGATCATCCGCTTGAATCCGATCCGGTCCGCGATGTGGCCCATCGGCCCCTTGAAGACCGCCTCGCTGAGGAGGAAGGCGACGAGGACCAAGCTGATCACCGCCGCCCCGAAGTGGCGGTCGAACTTGAGATAGACCGGCATCGCCGAGATGTTCAGCACCGCGTACCCCGTCTCGGCGAGCAGCGCGATCTGCAGGAGCCGCAGCACCTCTGGCCTTCGCCACAGCGGTCGGTTGGACGCGTCGCCCGGCATGTCGCCTGGATTATGACGACCCGCAGGCGGATGGAACGAACACAGTCGGGCGAGGTCCAAGAAAAATGGGCCCAACCGAACATCAGCCGATGTCGTAAGCTTGGGTGGGAAACCGTACCGCCATGAAGACCAAGAACTTGATTCTCTGTAGTCTCGCCCTCGCCGTGATCGGCAGCGCTTGGGCGGCACCCCAAGACGCGAAGACGGTCACCTACTCCGCGCCGACCGTTTCCGTCAAGCGAGCGATCGAGGAGATCGCCAAGCTCACGGGTGAGAAGCTCGAGGCGAGTCCGTCGATGGCGAGCGAGTACGTGTTCATCCACGCCGACGCGATGCCGTTGCAGGAGTTGCTGAACCATCTCGCCCAAGTCACCTCCGGCGAATGGAAGACCGAAGGCGGGATCCGGTATCTCACCGCAAGCTCAGCCACTCGGGTCGCCGAGCAGCGCAAGGAACTTCAGGACCGCGCAACCCAGATCCGAGCCGCCCAACAGGAGATGGCGAAACGGCTTAACCCGAAGCCGAAGCCGAAGCCGGATCCGAAGGCCAAGGGCGACGAAGAGGACATGGTGGAAGAGGAGTGGGTCCCGGGCGGCGCAGACTGGGCGCTGACGAAGCTCTCGGCTGCCCTCGATCCAATGGTCCTCGCCGGCATCCCGGACGAAGGGCGGATGGTCTTCGCCACATCTCCCACGAGTATGCAGCGGGCGCTGGGAGGAAACCTCCAGCCGCTGATCGCCAAGCTCGTCGCCGACCACAACAAGTTGGTTCGGGAGATGAAGCAGGCCGAAAAGGAAATGGAGAAGGACGAGTCCCAACTTCAGAACGAGGAGATGATGCGTGCGTTCCGGATCGGTAACACCGAAGACAAGCTCATCGAAGAGCCCGTCGCGAAGATCGCGGTCGTCGTCGCCCGCAATCCGTGGCGAGGGCTTTCGACCGAACTGCGCGTCTATGGCGCGAAGGGCAACATCCTCGCTTCGGCCGATTCGATGATCCCCGTTCGCGAGGGGATTTTGGGACGGATGGATGTCGCGGAAGCCGATAGCGAAGCCCCCAATCCGGAGCAAAAGCCGTCCGGCCCCACCACGCCGATCGAGTTTTCGCCTCTGACCAAGGAACTTCTCGGGATCTTCGACCGCGGCGGCGAGGGCGACATCTTCGACTTCAAGCTCTCCGACGGCCTTCGTGAAAGGCTCCTGCGCCCCGACCAGTTCGACCCCCTCAGCTTCGCTTCCGCCGAGACGCTCGCCGCGATCGCCAAAGCTCGGAAGGTCCAGATCGTCGCCAATATTCCGGACGAGTCGGTCTTCAACATGTTTGAGGGCTCACGGAGCGAGTCGACCGTGGAAGCGGCGGTCGCCGGGATGGAGAAAGGAGACGATGTCGTCGTGCGCACGACGGGTGATACGATGGTGATCATGCCTGCCCGACCCGCGGAGGCGCGCGCCGGGCGCACGAACCGGGGGTCGCTGGCCAAGCTGATCGCTGCGTGCCAATCCCAGCCGGTCGTCCGGCTTGATGACTTGGCCGAATACGCCCTCAAGTCTCCGGCCCCGATGCGGGCCCCGGCCTCCATGATCTACCTGGTTCTCTTCGTTCCCGGGGCCATGAAGTTCGCCTTCGGCGGAGCGACGAGTTGGGACGCGATTCGACTCTACGGAACGCTCGGGGCATCCCAGCGGCAGACCTTGGGCAGCGGTGGACGGATCCCCTTTGCCGCACTCACGACGGACCAGTCGGCCATCGTCCGCAAAATGACGTACGGCTCCCCGACTCGGCTGCAGGTGGAACGACCGAACGATCCGCCAAAGGACGAGAACGACCCGTCTTCGCTCTTCGATTGGGCGGGGATGATGGGCGATATGATGGGCTCGGCTCCGACCGACTATCAGGACGAACCCACGGAGGCCCTTCCCAACGGGCTCCCGCCTTCGGGCTTTCTCGAAGCCAAAGTCGAACAAGGCAACATCGCCCTGATCGAGGGCGGCGGCATGATGGCGATGATGATGGGTGGCGCGCTCGGCCCCGACGAAATGGCGGGCCTCAAGTTCTTCACCGAAGATCCGCGTATGGCGGAATCGGCCGGCAGCTTCATGCCGAAGCTGGACAAGTTCAGAGTCGGCGATCGCACCACGATTCAACTGTTCATGCGGTACGCGCCGACGATTTCGCGCAAAGACACCCTCCACGACGACCGAGTGCCGAAGGACGCCCCTGTCGTCGGGATGAACGGCATGCCGCCCGCATTCAAGGCCCAAGTCGACAAACGATTGGCGCTCATGAAAAAGCTCATGCCGAGCGATCGCTTCGGTGGCGAACGTTCGGGGGTTCCTCCTCGATAGTCGAACCGCGTCGGTAAACTCGCCGGTCATGCGAACGCTGACCGGAGTGCGGCTTTCTCTGGACGACCTTGAGGCGATCGCCTCAGGGGCGTCCGTTCGACTGGGTCGGGACGCCAAAGCCCGGATGGCTCGGTCCCGAGCCTGGGTCGATCGGATCGTCGACGAAGGACGCGTCGTCTACGGCATCAACACGGGTTTCGGCAAGCTTTCCGATCTCACCATCCCCAAGTCCCAACTCCGAACGTTGCAGGTCAATCTCGTGCGAAGCCATGCGTGTGGTGTCGGACCGCCCTTGAGCCCGGCCGAGACGCGGGCTATGGTGGCGCTACGCACCAACGTGCTTGCGCTCGGGACGAGCGGAGCCAGGCCCGAAGTCGCAGAGCATCTCGTGGCCATGCTCGGAGCCGAGATTCATCCCTGGATTCCGGAATCCGGTTCGGTCGGAGCGAGTGGCGATCTCGCGCCGCTCGCTCACCTCGCGCTCGCGGCGATCGGCGAGGGGCGCGTGCTCGGTCCCGGCGGCAAAGCCCGATCCGCACGTGCTGCGCTCACCTCAGCGGGCCTGAGGCCGTTGAGGCTGGAAGCCAAGGAGGGCCTCGCCCTCCTGAACGGGACCCAGGCCATGACGGCCGTGGGCGGATTGGCCCTCCACCGAGCGCTCCGTTGCCTCGACGCTGCCACCGCCGCCGGCGCGATGACCCTTGAGGCGCTTCTCGGCACCCCTGTGGCCTTCGACTCGCGGATTCACGAAGCACGAGGGCAGGCCGGTCAGATCGCGATCGCGGCGCAGCTACGGACCCTGCTTGATCGGAGCCAAATCCGGGAATCCCACCGCGAGAACGACCCCCGGGTTCAGGATGCTTACTGCCTCCGCTGCATGCCCCAGGTCCACGGGGCTGCCCTCGACGCGCTTCGCAATGCCCAGGATATCGTCGAGATCGAAACCGGGGCGGCCACCGACAACCCGCTCGTTTTCGACGACGGGTCGATCCTCTCCGGCGGCAACTTCCACGGCGCACCCGTCGCGCTCCAACTCGACTTCGCCGCGATCGCCGTGACCGACCTCATGTCGATCTCGGAACGGCGTATTGACCGCTTGGTGAACCCGGACCTCAACGAGGGGCTGCCGCCCTTCTTGTCACCGAAGGCGGGCGTTTCGTCCGGCTTCATGATCCCGCACGTGACCGCTGCGGCGCTGCTCAATGAAGCGAAGGTCCTTGCCCACCCGGCTTCGGTCGACAACGTCCCGACCTCCGGAGGGAAGGAGGATCACGTCTCGATGGGGATGACATCGGCGCTGAAACTACGACGGATCGTCGACCACTTCGAGCGTGTGGTCGCGATCGAACTGCTCGCTGCGACCGAGGGAGTGGAGTATCGCCATCCCCTGAAGCCAGGCAAGGGCGTCACTCGATGGGTCGACGCAGTGCGGCGCATCGTGCCGCCGGTCCGGCGCGACCGCGCGCTCGGAGAGGATATCGAGCGTCTGGCCGCCGCGATCCGTACCGGGCTCGTCCCGCCGGTATCAAGTGGTTAGCACGAGGCTAGGTTCACGGCGACAAGATTCAGCCCACCGCCTTCGTAGGCCCGCTTCCGGCTCGACGACGCCGTCGCCCAATCGCCAGAACACCGACACCGAGCGCCAGCGACGAAGCCGGCTCAGGGACCGGGACCATCGCGTAGGCGTGAACGACGCCGTTCTTCACGCCCGTTCCGACGACGATGCCATTGTCGCTGATGCTCATCGCCGAAGAGGACGTGTTCGTCAGCAGGTCCCAGCCGGTCGGGTTGACGATCAGGTCCGCGACACGGTAGGTCTGGTTGCCATCCCATAGGAACGGGATCGCGAACGCGCTCGAAGCGGTGCCCACGACCCACCCGGCGGAGTTCACGCCACGGGCGGACCCCTGGCTGGTTCCGACCGGTAGCGGCACCCCGATCATGCCGGTGTTGGGTCGCCACACGAACGGCATCCCCGAGCCCTGGTTGAGCATGCTTGACCCGACAACATGCCCGGCATTCGAGATGTCGAAGGCGAGGGCGCCGTTCATCCCAGGAAGCGCGCCGATCGAGATCGCCGAGTTTGTCTGCGGGTCGATGACCATCCCGACGTTGAGGGCCGCGTTGCTCGGGTCGATCCCGTTGCCGGCAACGAGTCCCGAATCATTGATCGCGAACGCCGTCGTCATGAAGCTTCCGTTCCCAGTCGTGGCGGACAGCTGGATCGAGCCTCCGGTCGTGTAGAGGGCCGCTCGTTCGAGGCTCCCGCCGTTCACCGAGCCGACCGCGACGTTGTGGATGTTCACGTCGTTGGCTCGGCCGAAGGTCTGGCCTGCCGGCAGGGGGAGCGTGGACACCGCGCCACCCTGCCAAATGAGGGGGAGCGGACTTGAGCCGAACGCGGTGGTCGACCCCGTCCCGACCACGACGCCGTGGTCGTTGATGCCATTGCCGACTCCGTAGGCGCGGGCCGGCGAGGCCAAGTTCGGCAGCCCGACCATGCCCCCGCCTTGCGACCAGGAGAACGCTTGCCCCGCACCCGACCGCAGCGAGCGGCCCGTCGCCCGACCCAAAGTCGAGACCCGGAACGCTTGCGAGCCGCTGTCATTTGGCTGCAAGAGCCCAAGATCGATGATCGTGTACTGGGGAGGACTGGCCAAAGCCAAGCCCGTCAAAGCGAGGGCGGCAAGGCCGCCGGTCCGGAAAGCGATGCGCATACGACACCTCTCTGAAAAACACCCGCCGCTGAAACGACGGACGACACGGCCATAGTATAGCGCTCAACCCGTGACAGCACCGACGCCATGGAGTCAAACTGCCGAAGTGCTGATACGTGGATTGGGTCTCTTGGCATTGTTGGTCGCGGGTTGTGGCTTCGGGAATGGAACAGAGGTTCCCCCGGTTCAGAACGAATGGACCTTGATGTTCTTCATGGACTCGGACAACGACCTCGAGGCGCCACAAATGGAGAACGTGCTCGCAGCCGCCCGCGTCGGAGGCACGGCCTCGGTTCGGATCATCATGCTCGTGGATCGCAGCGACAAGGGGGACGACGTCGACGGCTACACCGATCGGAGCGTTCTCAACGTCGGCAACTGGGTGGGGGCCAAGCTGTTCGAAGTCAAAAAGGGGACTCTGACCCCGATCGAGGATTGGGGAAACACGAACATGGGCGACCCCGCAAACCTCGTGAAGTTCGTGGAAAGAGCCACCGCAATCGCCCCCGCGAAGAAGTACGGACTCGTGTTCGGCGATCATGGATCCTCCTGGCCCGGCTTCAACCACGACGGCAGCTTCGGTGGAGATTCCATGACCTTGGCCGAGCTCGACGGAGCGCTCAAATCGGTCACGGACCGGCTTGGCCGCCTCGAGCTGATTCACTACGACGATTGCCTCATGGCTTGTGTGGAAAATGCGAAGACGGTCGCTCCTTACAGCAAGTACATGACCGCCTCGGCGGAACTCGTGCCTGGTGATGGCTGCGATTACGACGCGATCTTGAGCGGGCTGGTCGCCAAGCCATCCATGGACGGGCGCGAACTCGGCTCGCTCATCGTCACCAGTTTCCGCGACTTCTACGAGAAGGCGAAGAATCCTGGTCGGAAGGAAGCAGCTCCGACGATCACGATGGCGCTTTTCGACTCGGACCGGGTCGCGGCGCTTGAAGCCGCGATGAGGGACCTGGGTCAGGCCGCCGCCGACGCCATGAAATCCGGGGATCGAGAGGCGTTTCTCAAGGCTGCCCGTGCTCGCGCGAAAGCAACCGAGTACGGACGGGGCAGCGGCGAGGAAGAGGGGAGCGGCGTGGTCGACGTCATCGACTTCTGTCGCCTGCTCCAAGCCCAATTCGGTCCCGGGCATGTCGGGAGCGCCGCGGAAAGCGTGATCGGCGCGGTGAAGGCGGCGGTCGTGGTGGCGATCCACGGGTCGGCTCTACCACAGTCTCGCGGGGTGTCCGTCTACATGCCGCTCAAAGCCGACGATCTCCATGGTTCGGCCAACGCCTACGTCCACACCCAATTCGCGCAAGCGACCGGCTGGGACAAGCTCATCGCGGCGTACACCAAGACCCGGATCGCGGATCGGAAGCAACCCGAGCTTGCGCCGGTTCAAGCCTCGGGCAACACGCTCGTCCTCGGCAGCGAACTGACGTTCACGAGCAAGTTGACGGCCGAGGATCTGGAGGATGCCTCCTTCACCATCGCAATGGCCGAAGGAGGCGATACGATCGTCCTCGGCGAGATCCCCGCCGATCTCGACGCAGGCGGCACGCTCAAGGAGACGTGGGACGGATCGTGGCTGTACATCCACAACGGGGAAGATGCGCTCATCTGCGCGATCGATGAATTCCAGCTGGTCGACGAGAACAAGCCCGAAGGGGAGATCGTGGCGACCGTCCCGCTTCAAATCCGCCGTGGCGGCCAGGGGGAATGGATCGACGTGACGGGAACCTTCCTGCTCGACCTCGAAGGAGACGAGGGAGTGACGGGCTCGCTCGTCTACGTCTTCACCGACGGAACCCAACGCCGCGAAGTGGCCCTGGCCAAGGGTGACGTTCTCCGGCCCGTGTTCCTCGTGGTGGACAAAGAGGGAAAGGAGGAATGGGTCGCTCCCGACGACAAGGAGTTCGAACTCGTGATCGCCGATCCCGACGCGATCGGCGTCGAGGAACAGGCCGTCCCCGCAGGCGATTACCTCATCGGCTTCCGGGCGATCGACTTCGCGGGCAACGCCGCCGACGACTTCGTCAAGGTGACGGTCAAGGAGAAGGCGTGATCGTCTTTTCGGCAACGCTCTTGCGGCCGCAAGGGTTAGGTCACGGCGAGAACTGGAGCTTCCTGGTGCTGCCGATCGAAGCGAGCCGGCAGTTGCCCAGTCGAAGCATGGTGTCCGTCGAGGGGACATTTGAGAACGCAACCTTCCAGGCAACCTTGGAGCCAGACGGCCGAGGCGGTCACTGGCTCAGGGTGCCTGAGGAGCTCACCGAAGTGACCGGCACAAGACCGGGGGATCGCGTCGCTCTCAAGATCGCGCCGGTGGTGATCGAACCGGAACCGGAGGTGCCCGCCGAGCTGGAGCACGCGCTCGCTGCCGACCAGGGCCGGGCAAGTGACACCTGGTGCAGCCTCACCCCACGTGCACGACGCGACTGGATTCACTGGATCACCTCGGCGAAGCGACCCGAAACGCGCGCCAAACGGTTGGCCGTCGCGCTTTCGAAGCTGGCGGCCGGCGATCGGCGACCCTGCTGCTTCGACCGGTCGGGGATGTACAGCAAGAGCCTGAGTTGTCCGACCCCGGAGTCTGACTGACCGATCAACCTCGGTGAGAACAAGCGCGGCCGAATTGAGGTCCGCCCGGGTAAGGCATGGCGCACGGGTCGCAGTAACTCCGTGGAGCAGGACTTCGCCGCCGCGCCGCGAACTGAGAACTCCAACAGTGTTGCTGTCCGAGCTCTCCATGCCAATCCTCACCACGCTTCTCGCCTCCTTCGTCGTTCTCCAAACGCCCCAATACTCGACAAGAGATGTTCAGGGGTGGAAGCTTCACATTCGCAAGGAGCTTCTCGATGACGAGAATCGAGCCGAGACCGAGAAAGCGGTCCGACTCCTCGAACAGCAGCTTGCCGCGGTGAAGAAGACCGTGCCCAACGGCGCGGTCGCCGAGCTCGTGAAGGTGCCCCTGTACTTCTCGCCGACTTACCCGAAGACCGTGCCCAGTGCCGCCTATCACCCAGGGGCCAAGTGGCTGCAGGAGAACGGACGGGATCCCGCGATGGTCCAGAGCATCGAGTTCACGAACATCGCTGTATTCGAGCCCGAGACCCGTCGGATGCCCGCGTTCGCCCTCCATGAGCTCGCCCACGCCTTTCACGATCGCGTCCTCCCCGGAGGATTCCAAAACCCCGAAATCATCGCTGCGTTCGAGAAAGCGAAGGCCGGCGGCGTCTATGACAGCGTCCCAAGAAAGGACGCCGAAGGCAAGATCACGCTCGAAAAGGCCTACGGCATGAACAACCCGATGGAGTACTTCGCCGAGTCGACGGAAGCATTCTTCTTCGAGAACGACTTCTATCCGTTTACGAGTTTACAGCTGAAGCAAGTCGATCCCGTGGGCCACGCGCTTGTCGGCAAGCTCTGGAATTCCAGGTAGACCCGCCGATCGCGTCTCCAACGTGGCGCCTTGTCCTGGGCGGGTGAATCCGCGACGGGTGGCGGGGCCGAAGCTCGCGCCTGCCGACCCCGGGGGGCCGGCAGGCACCGGCACGAGCTATCGAGCGGGTCGGACAAGCACGTAAGTCCGCGCCGATCCGAAGTTGTTGCTCAACGTGATGTCCACGCGACGCGTCGTGGCTGCAAGGTTGTTGCCGAGAACCGTGAACGTCACGCTTCGGCGCCCCGCCGGGACGATGACCACGCCGGGTCCGATCAAGGCGGCCGCCGAGTACGAGACGAACACCGGGGTCCCGCCCGTAGGCGCGTTCGCGTTGAGGTTCACCGTGATCGTGGAACGCTCTCCCGTTCGGATCTCGCGAGCCCGAGCCGAGGCCGACACCGGCCTGATGTTGAGGGTAGGCACGAATGAGAGACCGGTCACGAAGGCGTAGCCGTCAAGGATGCTCGGGTCGGTCATGAACGTCAGGTACTGGCCCGCTTGGGGCGCGGTGACGACGACGTCCGTGAACCCCCACGTGCCAGGAACCGTCACCCGGGTCATCTGGGTGCCGAACGAATTCGGCACGTTCGCGATCCCGATCAGGAGATCGGTCGGGACGAGGTTAACCGACCAGAAACGTAGACGAACCTTCGCGCCTGCGCTTACGGGGTTCAGCAACGTCAAGCCGAGGCGGTCATTGTTGCCGTTGATCTGCGTGTGGAGCCCGACCTTGGTGTTCCCAACGGGCGGTGCCGGGCCGAAGTCGGCACCATAGACGAGGTCGGTCTCCCCGGCAGCGCCGAAGGCCCTGCAGAAGGCGACGTTGTCGGTGAACGCCGTGTTCGAGAGATTGAACTGGGTCGAACCGAACGAATTGTTCGCGAAGTCCGGATTCTGGACGAGTTCCTGAGCCGTCGCCGACGAAATGCCGAGGAGCGCTCCGAGTATCGCCAGCCCTGATCGAAAGATCTGCATCGATCGCATTGAAAGTCCTCCATTCATGGGCCGCCCTCTCTGCCTGAGAGCATCGGCACCTGGGGGAACTCTACCCGCATTGGTGCAACCATGGCGACTGCACCCGAATCGGCGGCTCGGGACCGAGGCCCCCTTCAGAGCGCCGTGCGACGTCTCGCGGGCTCCTTCCGGTCTCCGCGAAGAGCAGAGACGGCTTCGTGACCTCGTCCTGAGGCATCGCTTGGGGAAGGACGCTGCGGCGACGAAATCCGGAGAAGCACGGGATGGGCTCAGGCACGCGCCCACGCTTGAACCGCGGCCCGTCGGCCGGTATGCCCGCCCTCCCTGTGGCACCGGAGGCAGCGACTCGCGAATCGGTGGTGGGCGGTACAGGACTTGAACCTGTATCTTTTGCCCGATTTGAAGGTTCTCGGGAAGTGTTTGAACTAACAAATCCCCGTTCTGACTGCTGAACTCACCATATATCTCCACATTGAACTCACTATGATGTGCTACCATG
>ERZ761602.3418-NODE-3418-length-22530-cov-5.408409_pt1 | contig 22530 bp, 20 predicted proteins | sample MGYA00512165_ERZ761602 | MGnify/ENA primary metagenome ERZ761602 (study PRJEB28899, sample SAMN02445085) | bioreactor sludge metagenome | biome: EBPR sludge; isolation source: Thorneside wastewater treatment plant | place: Australia: Brisbane, Thorneside...
CGGCGATGCGCGGCACGGCCCCAGCCCGAGCCGCGCATCGGTGCGTCCGTCGCGCGTGGTGATTCCGCGATCGCGTGACGATTGCAGCGCGATCAAACACAGTTCCCGAGAGACCCCTCGAGACCCGGCCGCGAGGGACGCGCGGCGACCAGCGACCAAGAGGGTGATCCCCGTGTACCTCGTACGGTCGTCTAAGGGCGCGCGTCGTCGCCCGCTGATCGTCTCGCCGCTCGCTCGGCGTCGCGACGCTCCTCACCTGCTCTTCACGGACGTGCGGGCTTCGAAGTCACGGTCACTACGACCGGTCGCGCGCCGACCGCGGGGATCTCAACCGTCGAAGCGACCTGCGTCGGAGACCTCCGCGTCGACCACGAGACACCAATCCACGTCGGACGGAGTCTCGGCGGGGAAGATGTCCTCAGCGCGTCGAAGCGTACCGGACAGTTCCTCCTCTCTCGGATCTGGACAGTCGTGGCACGGGGCTCCCGACATGCACAACAGCCGCTGTGGAATGCCGTTGAACTGGAGCGGCAGGGCGTCCGCCGCGACCACCGCAACTCGTTCGCATCCGGGCACTCGGTAGAGATACCAACCCTGATTGCAGCACACGCCGGGTTCGCAGAGCACGAGCGTCGGACGGAACATGGCGACCGAGCTGGGGTCGAGGCGCTCGGTCAACCGAACGCGCCGCCCGTTCTCGAGGTTCGAGCAGAGCGAGGCGCCGTCGACCTCGTCGATGCCCGAGCAGGCGAGGGCGAGCAGCAGCGAAGCCATCCACACGCGCATCGCCGTCACGATGACGCGCAGCGTTCTCCGCGTCCACGTCGACTGCGATGGAGGCGACCCACGCAGGTTCGCGGGTCGCGCCCGGCTCACGACGTTCGGCTCCCGAACGACCGCCGTTGGTGACGTGGTGCTGCAGGTCGTCGCCGAGCGCCTCGCCGCAGCGGTGCGTCAGACCGACGCCGTCGCGCGCGTCGGCGGCGAGGAGTTCCTGCTCGTCCTGCCCGGCGCCAGCCTCGAGGTCGCGCGTCGCGTCTGCGAGCGCGCCCGCCGTTCGATCCGCGACACCCCGATCGAGGTCGGCGGAACCTCGCTCCCGATCACCCTCAGCTTTGGCGTCGCCCGGCGCGCCGAGGCCGAGTCGCGCGAGGACGTCACGCGTCGCGCCGACGAAGCACTCTACGAAGCCAAGCAGAGCGGCCGCGACCGCGTCGTCGCCCGCTGATCGTCGATCCCACGGTCACTCCGGGGTCGCGGCGCGGCCGCTTGGCGAGAGCGCGAACGGCACGTTGACCTGCACGCATCCGCCCGACGGGGGCGCGAAGCGCCAGCCATCGACGACACGGCCCACACACGCGAAGACTTCGGGGTCGCCCAACGAGCCGCCGACCCGGCTCCGATCGACGCTCCCGTCGTGATCCACGAGCACTGCGACGTTGACCGTGCCTCGGAGCGCGTCGTTCTCCGCCAGGCGCCGTTCGTAACACTCACGGATCTGCGAGTGCGATGCGCCGACCACGGAGAGGATCTGATCTCGCGTGAGCTCGCCGTGGCACTCCCGCATGCGCGGAGTCGTGTCGGTCGTGGTCGTCTCCTCGTGCTCTTGCATGCGCGGAGGCGTGTCGGTCGTGGTCGTCTCCTCGTGCTGTTGCGCTGCGCACCCCCACGCGAGGAGCGTGCCGAGGACCCAACGAGAGAAGCTTCGTCCCATTCGATTCCTCGTCTTCATCGGGGCGGACGGTAGGACATGACGGACGCCCGAAACAACACGCGTCGATGCGACACGCAGCGAGCACCCCTCACACGATGCGCGATCGACCGTCCGCTGGAGGATCTGCGCGCGATGCCTTCGAGCACGCGGTGAAGTGGGGCTCCACGTCCGGCGAAGCGGCCCGACGGAAAACGAAAAGCGCGCCCCTCTCGGGACGCGCCTCTCGTTCGTCGGGTACGACGATCAGAAGTCCATGTCGTCCATGCCGCCCATGCCACCCATGCCGCCGCCGTGGCCGCCGGCCGCGGGCTTCTCCTCCTTCGGGAGCTCCGCGATCAGCGCGTCGGTGGTGAGCAGGAGGCCGGAGACGCTCGCCGCGTTCTGCAGCGCGGTGCGCACGACCTTGGTCGGGTCGAGGATGCCGCGGTCGAGCAGATCGACGTACTCCTCGGCGCGCGCGTCGAAGCCGAACGCACCCTTGCCGGCGCGGACCTTGTCCACGACGACGGAGCCTTCGAGGCCGGCGTTCTGCGCGATCTGGCGGAGGGGCTCCTCGAGCGCACGACGCACGATGCGCACGCCGATGAGCTCCTCGTCGGAGAGACCCTGGATCTTGTCGAGCGCGGCCTGCGCACGAACGAGCGCCACACCGCCGCCCGGGACGATGCCTTCCTGGCTCGCCGCGCGCGTCGCGTGGAGCGCGTCGTCGACGCGATCCTTGCGCTCCTTCATCTCCACCTCGGTCGCCGCGCCGACCTTGATCACCGCGACGCCGCCCGCGAGCTTCGCGAGGCGCTCCTGGAGCTTCTCGCGATCGTAGTCGCTCGAGGTCTCCTCGATCTGGCGGCGAAGCAGGTCCGTGCGGCCCTTGATGTCCGCCTTCTTGCCCTGACCGTCGACGATCGTGGTGTTGTCCTTGTCGATCTTGACCTTCGCGGCGCGGCCGAGCTGCTTGAGCGTGACGCTCTCGAGCTTCATGCCGAGATCCTCGGAGATGACCTCGCCACCCGTGAGGATGGCCATGTCCTTCATCATCTCCTTGCGGCGGTCACCGAAGCCCGGCGCCTTCACGGCGGCGATCTTCAGGGTGCCACGGAGGCGGTTGACGACGAGCGTCGCGAGCGCTTCGCCCTCGACGTCCTCCGCGATGAGGAGCAGCGACTTCTGCTGCTTGACGACCTGCTCGAGCAGCGGGACGAGGTCGCGCATGTTCGAGAGCTTCTTCTCGTAGAAGAGGATGTACGGATCGTCGAGCACGCACTCCATGCGCTCGGTGTCCGTCACGAAGTACGGCGAGAGGTAGCCGCGGTCGAACTGCATGCCTTCGACGACCTCGAGGATCGTCTCCATGCCCTTGGCCTCTTCGACCGAGATCACGCCTTCCTTGCCGACCTTCTCCATCGCTTCCGCGAGGAGCTTGCCGACCGTCTCGTCGCCGTTCGCGCTGATCGTGCCGACCTGCTCGATCTCCTTGGCGCCCTCGACCTTGCGGCTGAGCTTCTCGAGCGACTTCACGACCGCCTCGACCGCCTTGTCGACGCCGCGCTTGAGGTCCATCGGGTTGTGACCCGCGGCGACCATCTTCGCGCCCTCGCGGTAGATCGCCTGCGCGAGCACGGTCGCGGTCGTGGTGCCGTCACCCGCGACGTCGACCGTCTTGCTGGCGACCTCGCGCACCATCTGCGCGCCCATGTTCTCGAACTTGTCGGAGAGCTCGATCTCCTTGGCGACGGTCACGCCGTCCTTCGTGATCTTCGGCGAGCCCCAGCTCTTCTCGATCACGACGTTGCGGCCCTTCGGCCCGAGGGTGACCTTCACCGCGTTGGCGAGGGCATCGACACCACGACCGATGCGGCGCTGCGCGTCGGTCCCGTAACGCATCTGCTTTGCAGCCATGTCGTTCTATCTCCGGTTCAAATCTGAGTGAGAAATCTGTTTGAGAGCGATCGCAGTGTGGCGACTCACTCGATGATGCCGACGAGGTCGTCCTCGCGGAGGATGAGGTGCTCCTCACCGTCGATCTTCACCTCGGTGCCGGCGTACTTGCCGAAGAGCACCTTGTCGCCGGCCTTCACGGAGAGGGCGTGGACCTTGCCCTGCTCGTCGCGCTTGCCGTTGCCGACCGCGACGACCTGACCCTCGATGGGCTTCTCCTTCGCGGTGTCGGGGATGATGATGCCCCCCTTGGTCATGGCTTCCTGGGGGAGGCGCTTGACGAGAACGCGATCGTGGAGCGGACGTACCTTCATGGGTGTCTCCTTTGGGTGCCCGAACGGTCGGCGCGCGTTCGCGCGGCCGATCCGGGGGCAGGCTGGTGGCCTGGCTGAGGCCGGAAGAAGGCTCCGAGCTGCCCACGAGGGGCGGACTCGAAGCGGGGCGATCCTGTAAGCACACCCTGTCAGCACTCAAGGGGGCAGAGTGCTGATGAGTGTGAGAAGGCTCTCTCGTTTTCGTTTTTGCAAACGAAAACAGAGATTTGAGAGCGTGCGTCAGCGCTCGGTGTCGCCCTCGAGGAGCCTCACGCCGGGTCGGTGGCTCGCGTCCGGGCAGGCTCGGAGTGCCCAGTAGGGTGTGAACGCCCTTCCATCCACGTTCAGCGCACCAGGTCCGCCAACACGCGGTCGTAGATGCCGCCGAACGCGCCGTTGCTCATCAGCACGATCGCGTCACCCGGGCGGGCTTCGTCGGTGAGCTTCTGGACGACCTCGTCGAGCGAGCTCGCGGCGAGGGCGTCGGCGCCGCGGGCTCGGAGCGCGGTCGCGATCGCGGAGGTGTCGAGCTTCTCGTCGGCCGCGATCTCGGGGCGCCCGACGGGGGCGAGCACCGCGAGGTCGGCGGAGGCGAAGGCGTCGACGTAGGCGTCTTGATGGAGGCGGCGCGACGCGGTGGCGCTGCGCGGCTCGAAGGCGGCGAGGAGGCGACCTTCGGGGTGGAAGGAGCGGAGCGCGCGAAGGGTCTCGAAGACCGCGGTCGGGTGGTGCGCGAAGTCTTCGTAGACGAACACGCCGCCGATCACGCCGAGCAGCTCTTGGCGTCGCTTCACGCCGCTGAAGCGCGAGATCGCGTTCATCACCGTCGCGACGTCCGCGCCGCCGCCTTCGGAGGCGAGCGCGATCGCGGCCAGCGCGTTGCGGACGTTGTGCATCCCCGGCAGCGGGCTCGTGACGCGGCCGAGGAAGGTGCCGCCGCCGTAGAGGTCGAAGGGCTGGATGCCGCCGCCGGCCTTCGCGGGCGCCGCGTACCAGATCGGCGAGACGTCACCGCAGTCGTCGCCGTGGATGCCGTAGAAGCGCACCTCGCAGCGCGCGCGACGGGCGAGGGCGCGCACGTTTCGATCGCCGGCCCACGCGACGAGCAAACCGTCTTCGGGGATACGATCGATCAGGCCCTCGAAGGCCGCGAGGTAGCTCGCCTCGTCGGGGTAGATGTCGACGTGATCGTGCTCGCAGCTCGTGAGGATCACGCGGCTCGGGCGGTACCTCCAGAACTTCGGCGTCTTCTCGAAGAACGCGCTGTCGTACTCGTCGCCTTCGATCACGAAGGGGGCGCCTTCGCCACCGAGCCGGTGACTCACCGAGAAATCTTTCGGGATTCCTCCCACCAACAATCCCGGATTCAGGCCCGCCTCGCGCAAGAGGAACGCGAGCAGGCTCGTCGTGGTGGTCTTGCCGTGGGTGCCCGCGACCACGAAGCCGGGGCGCGCGACGCCGCCTTCGGGCGCGAGGAAGACCTCCTCCATCACCTGCGGGAAGCTGGCGTGGCGGAGGCCGCCGTCGATGGCGGCGCGGGCTTCGGGGTTGTCCTTGCGGCAGACGTTGCCGACCACGACGAGGTCCGGGTGTGAGGCGACGTTCTCGGGCTTCCAGCCCTCCATCAGCTCGATGCCCCACGCGCGCAGGGCGGGCCCCATGGGCGGGTGGAAGGCGAGGTCGCTCCCGGTCACGCGGTGGCCCTGGGCCTTGAGCAGTCCCGCGAGCGCGCCCATGCCGGTGCCGGCGACGCCGATGAGGTGCACGTGCATTCGGGACATATGGGCCGGACGTGCCTGCGATGCATGAGCCAGTCAAGAACGCGGCGCTCCGCGACCGGGGGGTCGAGTCGGGGCGAAAGCGACTGCCTTTCACCCGGTGCCGCGTGCGCGACCGCCGTTCTCTCTTTTCGCGGGGCTGTGCGATGCTGCGCGCGATGTCGCGGATGGGATCTCGCTTCGCTTGGCTCGCGTTCGGCGGGCTGCTCGGGTCGCTCGGGCTCGCCGGTTGTTCGGACGCGCCGCAAGAGGCGTGGGGGCTGTCGCTCGAAGGCGACGGGCCGCGCGTGCTCTGGAACCTCAACGCGGAGCCGCTGCCGGAGCTGCCGCTGCCCAACGACGTGGCGACCTGGCCCGATCCGACCTCGCCCACCGGACGCCGCATCAACGTCTCGCTCGTCGCGCCGACCGACTTCGAGACCCTGACCCGCACGCTCTTCGGCGAGATCGACGGCTGGGGCACCTACGCCGGCATCACGATCCCCTTCGACGCGCACCTGAACACCCGCGATCTCGTCGAGCGCCAGGGCGGCGGCAGTCGCGCGTTCTCCACCGCGCAGTTCGCGCAGCACGCGATCTACCTGGTCGATCTCGAGACCGGCGAGCCCATGCCGCTCGATCTCAACGGCGGTTCTTTCCAATACGCGCTCGACAACCCGTCGCAGTACTGGCGCAACGATCCGCGCGCGGGCGAGTCGAACCTGCTCTTCGAGACGGTCGACGAAGACGTGAACGGCAACGGCGTGCTCGATCCGGGCGAGGACACCGACTTCGACGGCAACCTCGACGCGCCCAACACGTTCGACGGCACGGCCGACGATCCGCTCGACACCGTCGACGAGATGACCTGGTTCTACGAGCGCGAGACCAAGACGCTCGTGCTGCGCCCGACCCTGCCGCTGCGCCCGCGCCGCACCTACGCGGTCGTGATCACGGATCGTCTGCGCGGCGAGAACGGCGAGCCGATCCGTTCGCCCTTCGAGGCGGCGCACCCGCTCTCGCAGCGCGACGCGCTCGAGTCGCTCGCCGATCACTTCGCGCGCCATCCGGACCTCTACGGCGATCTCGCGGCGCGTGGTTGGGACGGCGTCGCGTTCGCGTGGACTTTCACCACCCAGAGCACGCACCAGGATCTCGACGCGCTCCGCGCCGGTCTCTATGGGGAAGGCCCGTTCTCGTGGCTCGCGCAGGACTTCCCGCCCGACTACGCGCTCGCGCCGATGCAGGGCGGTCGCCGCTGCGAGGTCGAGCCCGGCAAGATGTACGTCGCGCCCGGTGAACGTTTCATCGCCGCCCTCGAAGGCGTCGCGGGCCTCGCGCTCGGGCTCTCCGAGGAGCAGACCGCGCGCGTGATCGACAGCTACTCGAACCTCGGCCACGTGGTCGTGATGTACTTCGATTCCCCGTTCTTGCTGGGTGATCCGAAGACGACCGACCTGCCGGACACCTGGCGTATGGACGCCGAGCGCGGGCGCGCGGAGGTCTCGCGCGAGGCGATGTCGTTGATCCTCTTCGTGCCGAAGGAAGGCGTGCAGCCGCACCCGATCGCGTTCTACGTGCACGGCTACGGCTCGGCCTCCGCGGAGCCGCTGCCCTTCGCGGGCTACATGCTCCAGCACGGCGTCGCGACCGCGATGCTCAACGCCGAAGGCCACGGCGTGCCGGTCGACGAGGGGCTCTTGCGCATCATCGGCGGCCTCTTCGACGGCGAGTGCCTCACCCCGACCGCGGAGGCGCTGCTCGACGGCCGCGCGGAGGACATCGACGGCGACGGGCTCGTCGACAGCGGCGTGAACTTCTGGACCGCGTACGTCTTCCACACGCGCGACGTGGTGCGGCAGACGGTGCTCGATCACATGCGTGTCATCCAGATCCTGCGTTCGTTCGACGGTCGCGACGCGCGCCCAGTCGAGTTTGCCGAAGGGCCGCGCGACCTGCCGCTCGCCTACGACGCGGACACGCACGCCTACGAAGGCCTCGACGTCGCGGGCGACTTCGACGGCGACGGACGCCCCGACGTGGGCGGTCGCGATCAGACGATCTTCTTCACCGGCGGATCGCTCGGCGGCATCGTGAGCGGCATCGTCGGTGGCGCGGAGCCCGCGGTGCGCTCGGTGGCGCCGATCGTCGGCGCGGGTGGGCTCACGGACGTCGGCGCGCGCAACGACATGGGCAGCGTCATCGCGGCGATGCACCTGCGGCTCATGGGGCCCTACGTGATGGTCGATCCCGCGAACGAGCGCGGCGATCGTTCGAGCTGCGGCGAAGGCGAAGCGAGCGTCTGGGCGCTCGGCACCGATCGCAACGAGCGCGGCGAGATGGAGATCGCGTGTGTGCCCGCAGCAGCGGTGGGCGAGGACGTCGTGATCCGCGTGCGCAACGAGACGAATGGCGAGGTGCGCTGCGCGGGCGCGGTCGGCGGGCAAGCGATGCACTTCCGCGTGCCGATTCCGTCGGATCCCGATCACCGCTGGCGCATCGAGCTGCACGCGGGCGCCTCGCGCTCCGTGACGTACCCGGAGTGCCCCGAGCTCGACGACGCGACGCCGACGCGCGTGATCGACACCTTCGAGGTCGACAGCAGCGCCTGCGATCGTTGCGCGCGCTTCCAGTCACGCGAGTGGTCGGCCGGCGATCCGCTCGTCTCGCCCGCGATGGGCTTCGGGCGTCAGCGTCAGACCCCGAACCTGCGGCGTCTGCTCAGCCTCGCGCAGACCGGCCTCGAGCCGGGCGATCCGATCAACTACGCGCGCCGCGTCTTCCTCGAGCCGATCCCGGCGAGCGACGTGCCGATGCGACCGCGCAGCTTGTTGATGGCGAACTCGGTCGGCGATCAGAGCGTGCCGGTGTCCACGGGCAACGCCTACGCACGCGCGGCCGGCGGGCTCGCGTTCGTGCCGCCCGACGGCCCCGAGCACCTCGCGGAGTGGCGCGCGCCGATGACCTTCGAGGCGCGCTATCCGGGCCTCACGACACCCCACGATCTGCTCGTCGCCTACCACGTGCTCGAAGGCGTCGATCGCCTCGATCGCAACCCTGGCGAAGGTCGGCCGGCGTTCTTCCTCTACGACGTCGACGACGTGAGCGACGGCCGCATGCGCTTCGAGCCGGACGGTGAGAGCCAGAGCAACGAGCCCGACGCGATCCCCGCGCCCACGCTCGACCGCCCGCTGCGCTGGGTGCGGCGCAGCGTCCCGCGCGGCGACCTCGGCGACGCGGTGTGGACGCCGGTGCCGGGCGAGGACACGAGCGGTCTGCTCAACAACTACGCGATCCCGCGCGGCGTGCACGGCTTCGACGAGGTGATCTACGGCGACGTGCCCTGGGACACCTCGCAGTACCTCATCAACCTCGTCGCGCGTTGGGGCGCCACGAGCGGCCAGGACCTCCGCTACCACACGGATCCGGCGGGCCACTCGTGCCTCGAGGACTCGAGCTGCGAGTTCTTGCGGCGGGATTGAGCTTCGGCGACGTCGACGTGGTCGACGACCACGTTCACGTTCACGACCACGTGATCGGACCCGCGAGCCGTCCGCTTCAGCGCCCGTACATCACGACGCGGTTTCGCCCGCCCTGCTTCGCGGCGTAGAGCGCTTCGTCCGCGCACTGCACGAAGACGTCCGCTTCGCGTACGTCGATCTCGGGCACTGCGGCCACGCCGACGGACATCGTGACGGGCATGCGTTTGCCTTCGTGCACGAACGCGTGGCCTTCGACCAGCGTGCGCAACCGCTCCGCGAAGCGACGCCCACCTTCGAGGTCGATGCCGCGCGAGAGGATCGCGAACTCCTCGCCGCCCCAGCGCGCGAAGAAGTCTTCTTTGCGCATGGTGCGCGTCACGAGCTTCGCGAGGGTCTCGAGCACGTGGTCGCCCGCGAGGTGACCGAAGGTGTCGTTGAGCTTCTTGAAGTGATCGAGATCGAAGAGCACGAGCGCGAGCGGCGTGCGGTGGCGGACCGAGTACGCGAGCTCGCCGTCGAGGCGCTCCTTGAAGTGCCGCTTGTTGAACGCGCCCGTGAGCCCGTCGCGCAGCGCGGCGTCGTACATCTTCTGCTGGAACGCGCGGTCGAGGGCGTCGTAGCTGAACTTCAGGATCGTCGTGGTGCCGATCTGGATCTTGTCGCCGTCCGCGAGCTCGCGCGGCGCCTCGATCCGCTCGCCGTTGACGAAGGTTCCGTTGGTCGAGCCGAGATCCTCGACGACGATGTGTTTGCCCTGCACGACGAAGCGCGCGTGCAGGCGCGAGACCTCGGGGTCCATGAGGTGGATCGGGGTCGCGCTCGTGCGGCCGACCTCACGCGTGCCTTCGAGCTCGTGGGTCTCGCCGACGTTGGGACCCGCGATCACCACGACGTAGGCGCGCTGCTCCGGCCGCCCGCGCAGCAGCTTCTGCAGCTCGGGGGCCTCGCCGATGGCCGTCTTCTCGTCGTCGTCCCAATCCCCCATGCGGGTGAAGGATCGTACGCAAGGCTTCGCCGCAGGGCAACGACGACCGGGCGACGACGGCGCTACGAGCGTCAGTACCGCTTGGGCATGTCGCTCGCGACGTCGCCCATCATCGTGAAGACCTTCAGGTGCCGCAGCACCTTCAGCTTCGGGCCCTCGAGGCGGTAGTCGGGCGACGTGATCACGTGCAGGACGCCGATCTCCTTGGCGTCGAGGCGCTTCCAGAACGCGTAGGGCGCGGTGGTGCGGGCGAGGAAGCGCGAGCCGTCGAAGGGCTCGTGCCGGATCGGCGAGGGCGCTTTGCCTTCCCGCTCGTCCACCACGTCGATGCGCCCGTCGTGGATGCGGTAGGCGACGACCTTGTCGAGCCCGTCGGGATCGTCGAGGCAGCGCAGGACGATCGTCTCGTCCATCTTCGCGGCGGCCTTCTGGAACGCGGCGTTCGCGTTCATCGCCTTCAGGTAGACCTCGGTGAACGCGGTGGTCCAGTAGCGGGGCAGGTCGCTCATCGCGCGGAGCATACGCGCGTCGTGGCGCGAAAGGCACGGACCTCCGGACGACCGTGCGCACTTCCGAAGACCCACGATTCGTGCGACCAACGGCCCGGAACGTCGTGCTTCGTTTCGGCGATCGCCAGGTCGACCGACGATCGTTCGGTGATCTCGTGCGATGCACCTCGAACCTTGCGCAGGTGCCCGAATTTCCACACGAAGCCGTGCGTCCGCTCTCGACGGCACGAGCACCCTCTGCGGTATGCTCGCGCGCGCGGGGCCCACGAAAAGCTGGCCCACGAAGAGCTCCGAGAGCTCTCGTGACGAGCTTCCCAACAAGGAACACGGCACACGACATGTCCAAGGACACCCTGACCGTCACCGACAACCGGACCGGCAAGACCTACGAGCTCCCGATCGAGAACGGGACGGTGCGGGCCATGGACCTACGCCAGATCAAGACCGGGGCGGACGACTTCGGGCTGATGGCCTACGACCCGGCCTTCATGAACACCGCGTCGACGAAGAGCTCGATCACCTTCATCGACGGGGACAAGGGCATCCTCGAATACCGCGGCTACCCGATCGACGAGCTGGCCGAGCACGCGAGCTTCCTCGAGGTCTCGTACCTGCTGCTCTTCGGGGAGCTCCCGAACCGCGCGCAGCTCCACGAGTTCCAACACTCGATCACGCACCACACGATGGTGCACGAGAACATTCGCGAATTCATCGACGCGTTCCGCTACGACGCGCACCCGATGGGCATCCTCGTGAGCACGGTGGGTGCGCTCTCGACGTTCTACCCGGACGCGAAGAACCTCGACGACGCCGAGGTGCGCCGTCTGCAGATGAACCGCCTCATCGCGAAGATGCCGACCCTCGCGGCGTACGCGTACCGGCACCGGCGCGGTCTGCCGATCATCTACCCCGACAACGACCTCAGCTACTCGGGCAACTTCTTGAACATGTTGTTCAAGATGACCGAGACGAAGTACACGCCGAACCCGGTCATCGAGAAGGCGCTCGACGTCCTCTTCATCCTGCACGCGGACCACGAGCAGAACTGCTCGACCTCCGCGATGCGCGGGGTGGGCTCGTCGCGGGTCGATCCGTTCAGCGCGACCGCGGCGGCCTGCGCGGCGCTCTACGGCCCGCTGCACGGCGGCGCGAACGAGGCCGCGATCCGGATGCTCAACGAGATCGGATCGGTGCGGAACATCCCGGATTACATCCGCCGCGCGAAGGCCGGTGAAGTCCGTTTGATGGGCTTCGGACACCGCGTCTACAAGAACTACGATCCGCGCGCGAAGGTCATCAAGAAGCTCGCGTATCAGGTCTTCGATCAGGTCGGGAAGAACCCGCTGATCGACATCGCGGTGGAGCTCGAGAAGATCGCGCTCGAAGACGATTATTTCGTTCAGCGCAAGCTCTACCCGAACGTCGACTTCTACTCGGGCCTCATCTACCAGTCGATGGGCCTGCCGATGGACATCTTCCCAGTCCTCTTCGCGATCGGCCGCACGCCGGGCTGGCTCGCGCAGTGGGAAGAGATGATCAACGACAACGAGCAGAAGATCGCGCGCCCGCGTCAGATCTACCTCGGCGAAGGGCGCCGTCCCTTCGTGCCGCTCAGCGACCGCTGAAGCCGACCCCACGGACCCGAGACGGCCGACGGTGTGTTCGAGGAGCTCGGACCGCCGGTCGGCCGTTCGCCGTCCTGGAGGACGCTCGCTCGAACGGCGCGCTCGCACGATGCGCGCTCGAACGACGGCTCGAGCGCGTGGCGGTCGAGCGTGTCGTTCGTGGGTTGCTCGGTCAGGGAGCGGGCTCGGTCGTGCGCCGCGGATCGCTCGGCGGCCCCGGCTGCGAGAGCTTCCACGCCACGCCGCCTCCTGCGGCGAGCACCGCGAGCACCGCGAGCAACACGACCAGCAGGCGCTTGCGGCGTGTGGCGGCCTGCATCGCCTCCACCACGTCGTCGAGCTCCGCGGTGACGGCGGCGGTCGTGACCGCGTCGAGGCGCGGGGCCGCTTCGAGCGGCGTGCGATCGAGGGTCGGCGCGCGCAGGCGACGCTCGCCGAACGCGACCTCCAAGAACGCTGCGAGCTCCGCGTCGGAGACTTCGCGCCCGCGACCGACCAACCACGCGTCGAGCTCGCGCCGAAACGCCGCCGCGGTCGGGCGCTGCGCCTGATCGCGTGCGAGCGCGTGGCGCACGAGATCGTCCAGCGCCTCCGGCAGCTCCGGCACCACCGCGCGCGGGGAGAGAGGTCGATCTTCGAAGAGGATCGCGGCGACCGTCTGCGCCTCGCTCTCACGCTCGAAGGCGCTCTTGCCCGTGAGCGCCTCGAAGAAACACGCGCCGAGCGCGAAGACGTCGCTGCGCCCGTCGAGCTCTTCGCCGCGGTACTGCTCGGGCGACATGTACGCGACCTTGCCCTTGAGCACGCCGGCCTTCGTGAGCCGCGACTGCGTGCGGGCCTTCGCGATCCCGAAGTCGAGCAGCTTCACGTGCCCGTCGAAGCCGATCATCACGTTCTCGGGCGTGACGTCGCGGTGCACGATGCCGAGCGGCTGTCCGTCGTGACCGCGGAGCTCGTGCGCGTGCTCCAGCGCGGCCGCGACGTCGGCGACGATGCGCGCCGCGAGCGCAGGAGGCAGCGCGCCCGCGTGGTCGATCACGTCGCGGAGCTGCACGCCGTGCACGTACTCCATCGCGAGGAACGACGCGCCGCGGTCTTCGCCGACCTCGTACACCGTGCAGACGTTCGGGTGCCGCAGCGAGAGCGAGAGCCGCGCCTCCTGGACGAAGGCCGAGACGTGCTCCGGATCGGACGCGACGTGGGGGAGGATTCGTTTGACGACGACCGGCCGCCACGCGCCGTGGGCCATGTCGTCGCGCGCGAGGAAGATCTCGGCCATCCCGCCCGTGGCGAGCTTGCCGAGCACGGCGTAGCGGCCGATGTGGCCGACGGGCGGGAGGTCGCGCAGAGCTGCGTGCACGCGGCGCGGAGTATCGGGGCAGCGGCCCGCGCGCGTCCAGCGTGACGACGACGTCGTCTCCAGAGGCCTCCGCGCGATCGTTCGCAGTGGCATGTCTTCGGGTGTGTCGTAGGTCCTCGAGCGTGAGCTCGCGCCTTGGTGGTCTCCGACGAGCCACGTCCGGTACGACCCCACGGCGCGACCGTCTTTCACGGGAAGCTGCTACGTAGCCGCCGTGAACGAGGGACCTCGACGGCCTTGGGGCCAACGACCCGCGCGAAGCGAGGCGGCTGACGACCGGGCGGCTCCGGGCCCGCGGATCTTCCGCGTGTCCGAGGTGAACCGCGCCGCGCGCGAGCGGCTCGAGTCGACGTTCTCGGACTTCTGGGTCGAGGGCGAGGTGAGCCAGGCCAAGCCGAGCCGGCTCGGGCACGTGTACTTCACGTTGAGTGACGAGCGTGAGGTCGCGCAGCTCCCGTGCGTGATCTTCGCGAACGATCTGCAGCGCTCGAAGACGCCGCTGCGCGACGGCGTGCGCGTGCGCGTGCGCGGCAACCTCTCGCTCTACGAGCCACGCGGCTCGTTCCAGATGCAGGTGCGCGTGGTGCTCGCGGCGGGCGAAGGCGATCTCGCGCAGCGGCGCGAGCAGGTGCGCCAACGGCTCGACGCGGACGGGCTCTTCGCGGTGGAGCGCAAGCGCGCGCTGCCGCGGCTGCCGCGTACGATCGGCGTGGTGACGAGCGCGCGCGGTGCGGCGATCGAAGACGTGATCCGGGTGGCGCACGCGCGCTCGCCGGTGCGGATCGTGATCGCGGACTGCCAGGTGCAGGGTGACGGCGCGCCGCTCTCGATCGTGCAGGCGCTGCGTTCGATTCAGCGTCTGCCGGAGCTGGATCTGGTGATCTTGTGTCGCGGCGGGGGCAGCGCGGAGGACCTCTGGGCCTTCGATCACGAGCAGGTCTGCCGCGCGGTCGCCGCGTGCCGGGTGCCCGTGGTGTGTGGGGTCGGGCACGAGAGCGACGTGAGCCTCGCGGAGCTGGTCGCGGACGTGCGTGCGTCGACGCCCTCGAACGCGGCGGAGCGCGCGGTGCCGGAGCGCGACGTGCTCGAGGCGGAGCTGCGGGGGCTGGAACGACGTCTGGTGGCGGCGCAGTCGGCGCAGCTCGGGCGTGCGCGGCTGCGGCTCGAGCGCGCGCTGCGAAAGCTCGGCCCGAGCGCGCGAGTCCGCGAAGCGCGGGTCGAGGTCGAGCGGCTCGCGCGCCGACTCGAGGAGGCGCAGCGGGCGCGGCTGCGTCGGGAGCGCCAGCGGATCGCGGAGCTCGAGCGACGCGCGCGGGCGCACGATCCACGCGTCTCGCTGCAGCGCGATCGACGACGCCTCTCGGCGCTGGAGGAGCGGCTCGCGATCGCGGCGCGCGACCGGACGAACGACGAGCGCGCGCGGCTCGGGAGACTCGAAGAGCGTCTGCGCGTCGCGATGCGCGCGAAGGTCGCCGACGAGCACGCACGCCTCGGCACGGCGCGTACTCGTTTGTTCGTCGCGACGGATGCGCCGCTCGCGCGCTCGCGCGGTCGGCTCGTGGCGCTCGCAGGGCGGCTCGACGCGCTCTCGCCGCTGCGGGTGTTGGAGCGTGGCTACGCGATCGCCTTCGGGCCGGACGGCCGCGCGCTGCGGCATGCCCAGCAGGTGCGGGTGGGCGACGCGATCCGGGCGCGGCTTCACGAGGGAGAGCTCGTGGCGCGGGTGGAGTCGGTCGTGGGGGCGCCGAACGGATCGATGCACGGATCGGCAGACGAACGCGAGAACGAAGGCACGTCGTGAGCGAACGAAGCAAGCGCTGCTCGACCTCGCCGAGCTCGATCTGCACGACCTTCCTCGTTCGACCACGGCGAGCGGTACGTTCGGAGGACCGATGAGCACGAAGGTCTACGGCATCGTCGGATACCCGGTCTCGCACTCGCGCTCGCCCGCGATGCAAGAGGCCGCGTTTCGCGCGCTCGGGCTCGACGCGCGTTACGTGCCTTTCCCGGTGGCGCCGGGCGATCTGTCCACCGCGATCGCGGGGCTGCGCGCGCTCGGCATCGCGGGCGCGAACGTGACGGTGCCGCACAAGGAAGCGGTGATCGCGTGCCTCGACGAGGTGGAGCCGGCCGCGCGCGCGATGGGCGCGGTGAACACGCTCGTGCGCGACGGCGCGCGCTGGATCGGCACCAACACCGACGCCGAGGGGCTCGCGCGCAGCCTCGACGAGGCCGGCGCGCCGGTCGGCGATCGGCTGATCGTGCTCGGCGCGGGCGGCGCGGCGCGCGCGGCGGTGGTGGGGCTCGGAGCGCGCGCGAAGGAGGTCACGATCGCCGCGCGTCGCCCAGAGCAGGCGGAGGAGCTCGTGCACACGCTCGCGCCGCTCGTACCGAACGCGCGCCTTTCCGCGATCGCGCTGCACGCGCTGCACGATCCCTTCGCGGAGGCCGACACGATCGTGCAGGCCACGAGCGCGACCCTCGGCGACGGCGCCGACACGTTCGTCGCGCAGCTCCCGCTCGACGCGCTTCCCTCGCGCGCGACGGTGGTCGATCTCGTCTACGTCCCGCGACGCACCGCGCTCCTCCGCGCGGCCGACGCGCGTGGGCTCCGCACCGTCGAAGGTGTCGGCATGCTGGTGCACCAAGGCGCGCTCGCGTTCGAGCGCTGGACGGGACGCGCCGCGCCGCTCGAGGTGATGCGCGAGGCCTTGCTCGCGACGCTCGGCTGACGATCGATCGCCTCACCCCTCCGCGGCGCGACGGTTTCGCGCTGATGGTCGCGGACGGATTCGCTGCCTCGCACGACCCCGCATTGCGTCGGGAGATGAGTGGGAGCGAGGCGAGGCGGGTCGCCACGCTGGGTCGTGTGCGCTCGTTTTCCACGCGAAAACGCGGCTTCGCGCGCGGCACCGACGTTGCTCGAGTGGAGGTCGAGGTCGCGACGACGCGACTCGAAAGGACACTCCGATGAGCACGCAGACCACGAAGAAGAAGATCGAAGGCGCCGCGGATCGCGTGAGCGGCAAGGTGAAGGCCGGCGTCGGCAAGGCGACGGGCAAAAAATCCCTCGAGGCGGAGGGCCGCGCGCAGGCGCTCGTCGGCAAGGCGAAGATCGAGGGCGCGAAGGCGGTGGGCAAGCTCGCCCACGAGGCGCGTGAGGTCGCGGACAAGGTGGAGAAGGCGATCGAGAAGAAGCTCGAAGCGCTCGGCGACGCGGGCGCGCGCGAGAGCTGAATCGGTCGAGCCGGCTCCCACGATCGGCTCGGTCGGACGGCTCGTTCGAATGGGAGAACGCGTGACCGAGCCGTGAGGTGACCGCTGGTCGAGGGCGTCGCCGCGCCGTATGACCCGATCATGCGACTGCTCTGCGCCCTCTGCTTCGTCGTGTTGGGCTCCGCTTGCGGCGGCTCCTCCACGGCGACCGGCTCGAACACCGCCGACGACGTGATGGGGCCCGCGGACGGAGAGGCCAACCGCCGATCGCCTTGGTCGAGCGGCAGCTTCTTCACCGTCGGCCTCCGAATCGCGCTCGGAGGACCGGTCGTGGAGAACCGCGTGCGCCTCGAGGCGGTGGTGGTCGACGTCGACGGCAACGAATCCGTCACGGATCTCGGTGAGTACGTCGGCCAACCGATCGAGCAGGCGCCCGAAGGCGACGAGCTCGGCCACTTGCGGCTCACACTCGGCGACGAGGTCCACCACCTCACGCTCTCACCGACCGACGATCCAACGCAGCTCGAGCTTCGCCTCGACGGCGCGCCGGTGCGGCGCCTCGAGCTCCCGCGCCCCGAGACGGTGGGGCCAGGGGCACCATTCCTGCTGCAGCCGCCTTCCACGCTCGAGTGATCGCGCTCGAGGTGATCACGCTCGAGGGTGATCGCGCTCGAGGGTGATCGCGCTCGACGTGATCCTCGAGTGATCGCGCTCGACGGATCGCGCTCGAGTGATCGCGCTCGAGTGATCGCGCTCGAGTGATCGCGCTCGATGCGGAGTCGGGCGCCGTCGTCGCCCGCGGTGACGTCGAGACGAACGCGCATCGAAGCCTGTAAGCTCGCGCGAGCTCCCGCGTTCGGAGGTCATGATGCGACGCTGCCCCCGGTGTGAGTCCTTCGTCCCCTTGCGTGCTCGCCTCGTCGGACAGCCCGACGTCTGCCCCGAGTGTGGTCTGCGCGTTCCGTCGGCCGCGCTCCGCTCGCTGCGCAACGTCGCGGCTGGCGCGAGCGCGGTGATGACGCTGATGGCCTGCTACGGCGCGGCCTACTACGAGGGCCCGCCGCCTCCGGCCGATCCCTGCGAGGGCTACGATCAGGACGGCGATGGCGTGTGCTCCGACGTCGACTGCGACGACGCGAACGCACAGGTCGGCGCGTGTGGGGCGGGCGGCGAAGCCGAAGCCTCGGATGCCGCCGTCGAGGGTGAGTCGGTCGACGAAGCCAGCGACGAGAGCCTGTGACCCTGTGACCCTGTGACGTATGCGGCACGCGTAGCACGCGAACGCCGATCGCTCTCGTGCCACCGCGTGCCAAGACCACCTTCGCGCCCGGTCGCCGTCCTGGCAGACTCTCTGCACAGCTTCGTTCGAAGCTGGCTGATCCCGCGCGCGGGAGTCGGCGAGAAGTCGGCGGCTGACCCCGCCGACCGGTCGAGAAGTCGGATCCGGCCAAGAAGTCGGCTTCGTCGGAGGGAACGTCATGATGATCCGCTGCCCGCACTGTTCGAGCTTCGTGCCCGTCCGCGAAGACGCCGCCCCGACCTGCCCCGAGTGTGGGAAGGCGCCCAGCGTGGACACCACGAACGCGGAGCGCCCGAGCGCGAAGCGCGTCGAGCCGAAGCCCGAAGCGACCCCGCGAAGGACTCAGTCGAAGACGGGCGCCTCGTTCGTGCGCCACGCGAAGAACGTCGCGCTCGGCGTGAGCACCGTCGTCACGCTGATGGCCTGCTACGGCGTCGCGTACGAGCCGCTCGGCTGCGAGGACGATCCCTCCGAGGATCTCGACGGAGACGGCTACTGCCGCGAGTACGACTGCGCCGAGGGCGACCCCGCGATCCACGACTTCGCCGCCGATCCGGAGGGCGACGGCATCGACACCAACTGCGACGGAGTCGACGGAATCGCCGGAGACGCCGGATGAGCGACGCCGGTGCGGCAGCTCGGCCCCGAGGCACGCGCCGCCTCGACGTCCTGCGCACGCGCCCGCACCCCGCGTACGTCGTCTGGGAGCTCACGCTCGCCTGCGATCACGCGTGTCGACACTGCGGCTCGCGCGCGGGCGAGGCGCGCTCGAACGAGCTCACGACGGACGAAGCGCTCGACGTCGTGCAGCAGCTCGCCGCGATGGGCACCCGCGAGGTCGTGCTCATCGGCGGCGAGGCGTACCTCCACGACGGTTTCCTCCACGTGATCCGCGCGCTGCGGGCCGAGGGCATCCAGGCGTCGATGACGACGGGTGGGCTCGGCGTCACGGCGGAGCTCGCGCGCGCGATGGCGGACGCGGGCCTTCAGCTCACGAGCGTGAGCGTGGACGGCCTCGAGGCCACGCACGATCGGCAGCGCGCGCGCACCGGGAGCTTCCGCGGCGCCCTCGCGGCGCTCGGTCACCTGCGCGAGGCGGGCATCGCGATCGCGTCCAACGTCAACGTGAACCGCCTGAACCTCGGGGAGCTCGAAGGCCTCTACGAGGTGCTCCGCGACGCCGGCATCCGTGCGTGGCAGGTGCAGATCACGACCCCGCTCGGGCGCGCCGCGGATCGGCCGGAGATGCTGCTGCAGCCCTGGGATCTGTTGGAGCTGATCCCGCGCGTGGTGGCGCTCAAGAGACGCGCGAAGGCGGATGGAATTCGCGTTTGGCCGGGGAACAACCTCGGTTATTTCGGCCCCGAGGAGGGCGCGCTGCGCAGCGCCGATCCGGACGACGCTTCGGAGCATTGGCGCGGCTGTCAGGCCGGCAAGCTGGTGCTCGGCATCGAGAGTGACGGGGCGGTGAAGGGCTGTCCGTCGCTGCAGACCGCGAGCTACGTGGGCGGACACCTGCGGGATCGTTCGCTCGCGTCGATCTGGGACGAGGCGCCCGAGCTCGCCTTCGCGCGAAAGCCGCGGGAGCTCTGGGGATATTGCGCGGAGTGCGCCTACGCCGAAACCTGCCAGGGTGGCTGCTCGTTCACCGCGCATTCTCTCTTCGGTCGCCCGGGGAACAATCCGCTTTGTCATCACCGCGCGCGCGTGCTTCGGCGTCAGGGATTGCGCGAGCGCCTCGTCCCGACCGAAGCCGCGGAAGGGCGCCCGTTCGATCACGGCCTCTATCGGATCGAGCTCGAGCCCTTCGACGCCCCCGATCCGATCGCCGAGGCGCGAGAGCTCGTGAAGATCGGCCGCAAACCCAAACGCGCGGAGAAGGCCTGGCGTACGGCCTGACGCCCGATCATTCGCCGCAGTGCTCGAGGTCCCACTCGAACGCCCGCCGAACCGGGGGATCCACGATCTCGAGGTCGTCGGTGCGAATCGAGACGATCCTCGCGTGCTCTCGTGCTTCGTCGCATCGGCGATCGCGCAACGCGGTCGCGGCCGTCAACGCATGCTCGCAAAGCTCGTGGTCGGCGCGACGACACACCTGCCCGGCCCACTGCATCCACGGTTGATCGCCGTGACCTTCGTACAGGTCCATGAGGCGGGCATGCACGTCCTCGGCCGGCAACCCTTCGACGTGGACATCGCGCTCCTCGAGGACGCCGAGTGTGACGGCGCCGAGGATCGCCACGAACACGACGGCGGAAGCGCAACCGAGAGCTCCCGAGCGCTTGGGAGCTGCGTCCTCGGGTTCGACGGACTCGGGCTCGCTCATCGATCCGTCCTTAGCGCGTCAACCGCGCTCGATCACCACACGCTCCGCGTCGATCCCGCGTTCCGCGAAGAGGGCGTCCAGGCGCTCCGCGAGCTCGGCGACCTCGGCGGGGCGATCCGTCACGAGGACCGGGATCACGCGGCCCTCGTCGAGGCGGAGCCGAACTTCGACGCCTTCGCGGGAGCCCAATCCGCGGGAGCCCAGGCCGAGGCGCATCCGCACCTCCGGCATGCCCGCCACGCGCCCGACCTTGAGGCTGCTCAGCACTCGCTCAGCGAGCGCGGCGGCTTCCGCGGCGGCTTGGGAGGTGCCCGCGATCGGTGTGGTCGGGGCGCTGCGCTCGATCGGGGGCAGGAGCGCGGGCGGGGGCGGGGACCAGCGCGGCTCTTCGTCGCGCGGGGTGTCCCGGGGCTCTCGCCGCGCGCGGGGCTCGAACGACTCGCGCGCCTCACGGGCCTCACGACCTCCGAGTTTGCCGAGTTTTTCGGCGTCGCTGGGAAGCTCCGGGCCGGTCGCGGGGCTCGGGTGCGCCTTGCTGGCGGTCTCGGGCCCCCCGTCGCGGAGCTTCAGGGTCTTGTCGCTCTGTGCTTCGAGGAACGCGCGGAAGCCTCGGGTGGCGATGCGTTCGGGGCGGGGCTCGCCGCGGCGGCGCTCGTCGGAGCGGACGGCTCCAGCGCGGTCGAGCGAAGAGCCAGGGGAGGCGGGGGCGGTGGGGCGCGACATGGGACTCCTCGTCGAGCGCTGGAGGGGCAGACGCGCTCGGACGTGGAGGAGGCTCGGCCGCACCGCGAGACGGCTGCGTGGGGACCGTGGTTTGAGTGATAAGCTCGCGCCGTGACCGACAGTTACGTCGGACGGGACGTCGCCGGGCAGTTCCGCATCCTCCAGAAGATCGGCGCGGGCGGCATGGGCGCGGTCTACAAGGCCGAGCAGCCGGACATGAACCGGCACGTCGCGATCAAGATCCTGCACCCGCGCTACCTCTCGCGGGCGGATCTGGTGTCGCGTTTCCGCCGCGAAGCGCGGGCGATGAGCCACCTCTCGCATCCGAACACCGCGCGCGTCTTCCTCTACGGGCAGCTCGACGACGGCGCGTGCTACTTCGTGATGGAGTACCTCGAGGGCCGGAACCTCGCGCAGGTCGTGCGCGCGGAAGGTCCGATGGACCCGCTGCGCGCGTGCCGGATCATGGCGCAGGTCTGTGGCGCCCTCGACGAAGCCCACCGCGGCGGGATCGTGCACCGCGATCTCAAGCCCGAGAACATCTTTCTCACCGTGCAGGGCGGCATCGAGGACTTCCCGAAGGTGCTCGACTTCGGCCTGGCGAAGGTCACCGAGAAGCAGATGCGGCCGGGCTCGATGATCCTGACCCGCGAGGGCATGGTCTTCGGGACGCCCGAGTTCATGAGCCCCGAGCAGGCCCGCGGAAAGACCCTCGACGCACGCTCCGACATCTACTCGCTCGGCGTGATCCTCTACGAGCTCGTGACGGGCAAGCTGCCCTTCGATGCGCGCCAACCCATCGAATACATTCAGCTTCACGTCAACGCCGAGCCGATCCCGCTCTCCCAGCGGACGCCGGAGCGCTCGTTCCCGCCCGGGCTCGAGGCGGTCGTGATGCGCGCGCTCGCGAAGGAGCCCGAGCAGCGCTGGGCGTCCGCGGCCGAGCTCGGTCACGCGCTCGAACAGATCGCGAACGGGCAGCCGGTGGGCACGCCGACCCCCACGCCGCCGACCACGAACCCGCAGGTCGCGTTGCCGCAGACGCCCCCGCAAGCGCAGCCGGCGCCGCAGCCGCAGCCCGTCGCGCAGCCGCAGCCCGTCGCGCAGCCGATGCCGCCTCCGCCCTCGCCGATGCAGACGAAGCTGCCGTGGATCGTGCTCGGCGCGGGCGTGCTCCTCGCGCTCGGGGGCGCGGTCGCGCTGGTCGTCGCGCTCACGACTCGCTGAACGACGACGCCCGACTCGTCGGTGTCGCCGTCGCAGTCGTCGTCGACCTCGTTGGCG
>ERZ761602.3421-NODE-3421-length-22515-cov-5.270703_pt1 | contig 22515 bp, 13 predicted proteins | sample MGYA00512165_ERZ761602 | MGnify/ENA primary metagenome ERZ761602 (study PRJEB28899, sample SAMN02445085) | bioreactor sludge metagenome | biome: EBPR sludge; isolation source: Thorneside wastewater treatment plant | place: Australia: Brisbane, Thorneside...
TCTTAGACAGGATATACAGGATGGTCAGGATGGATCACTTCGGACGCGCCTCCTCTCTCTTCCCCCAGCGGGCTCCTTCTTCCGCTCCGCGGCTCGTCCATCCTGTAATTCCTGTTCATCCTGTCTCCTCCTTCACCCGCGCGCTCCAGCTCTGCGGCCAGGCTTTTTTAGACAGGATATACAGGATGATCAGGATGGCTCACTTCGGACGCGTCTCCCCTCTCTTTCCCAGCAGGGCCATTCGTCCGCTCCGCGGCTCGCCCATCCAGTAATTCCAGTTCATCCTGGCTCCCTCCTTCACCCGCGCGCTCCGGGTCTCCGCCCAGCCACGACCGTACCCGGCCGAAGACCCTGGTTTTGGGGCTTCATTGAAATTGATGATTCGACAAGTGGAGCCGCACATTCACGTCGTGGAATGCGAGGAGCTGACAGAACGGATCATCGGCTGCGCGATGCGAGTTCACTCGACGCTCGGTCCGGGCTTCCTGGAGTCTGTCTACGAGAGAGCGCTTGCGCACGAACTCGCAAGGAATGGACTCCGGGTGGATTGCCAAAAGCCCATCCACGTCGCTTACGACGACGTTCCGGTGGGCGAATTCTTCGTCGACCTGCTCGTGGAGGGAACCGTGATCGTGGAAAACAAGGCGATCCAGGCCCTGACTTTCTTCAACGAAGTACAGCTGGTCAACTACCTCACCGCCACCGGCATCGACGTAGGCCTGCTGCTGAACTTTGGCTCGGAACGCCTGCAGTTCAGGCGCAAGCATCGGAAGCACCGAAGGACTTCGCCATCGCCGCCGGCCATCGCGCCATCGTGATCATGTCCGCTCCAACCGGCTACCCCGTCAGCACGCTCCGGTGCTTGTTGGTCTCCTCGACCACCACGCGGTGCAGCAGCAGCAGGGCGATGAGGTTTGGCACGGCCATGAGACCGTTGGCGATATCGGCGAAATCCCATACCAGCCGGCTCGAGACGTTGGCGCCGAGGAAAACGAATCCGCACCACATCCAGCGGAACGGCCGGACGACTCGGCTGCCCCACAGGTATTCCGCCGCCTTCTCCGAATAGTAGGCCCAGCCGTAGATCGACGTGAACACGAAGAGTGCGAGGGACCCGTTGAGCGCCCATACCGCCCAGGTTCCGAGGTCGGCGAACGCCGCGCGCGCCAGCGCAGCCGCCGGCAGCCCGTCCTGCCAGTGTCCGGAACTGACGATGACCATGCCGGTCAGCGCGCAGACGACCACCGTGTCCCAGAAGGTGCCCGTGGCCGACACGATGCCCTGCCGCACCGGATTGGAGGTGCGTGCCGCCGCCGCCGCGATCGGAGCGCTGCCGAGGCCCGATTCGTTGGAAAAAAGTCCGCGCGCCACGCCATAGCGCATCGCCGCCGCCACGCTCGCCCCGACGAAGCCGCCCACCGCGGCCTGGCCTTCGAACGCCGACCGGACGATCAGCCCAACGGTCTCCGCCAATCGGTCGTGCCGCAGGACCAGCACCACGAGGCACGCGAACACATACAATCCGGCCATCGCCGGGATCAGCACGGTGCTCGTGCGGCTGATCGACTTGATGCCGCCGATGATCACCGCGGCCGTCAGGGCCGCGAGCACCAGCCCCATCGTGACGGCGATCGCCACCGGCGACCAGCCGGGCAGTCCCGCCTGCGTCATGCCGACGATCACGTTCGACTGGACCATGTTGGCCATCCCCAGGCCGGCGCAGACCGCGAAGACGCAGAACATCACGCTCAACGCCCGCAGCCCCAGCCCGCGCTCGAGGACGTACATGGGGCCGCCGACAAATTCGCCCGATTCGCGCTGCACCCGGTAGCGGATTGAGAGCACCGCCTCCGCATACTTGGTCGCGATGCCGAACACGCCCGTCAGCCACATCCAGAACACCGCGCCGGGGCCGCCCGCCGCCACCGCGCTCGCCACTCCGACGATGTTGCCCGCCCCGATCGTCGAGGCGAGCGCCGTGGTCAGTGCCCCGAACTGCGAGACCTCGCCCTCCGCGCCCGGATCGCGCGACACCGAGAGGCGGATGCCGCGCCACGTGAAGCGCTGGATGAATCCGAGGCGCACCGTCAGGAACACATGCGTCCCGCACAGCAACAAGATGAGCGGCACGCCCCAGACGTAGCCACTGAGCTTCGAAATGAATTCTTCAAGTGCTGCCATGGAGAGGGAGAAATGGGGCCGACCGGCGCTTCTGCCCGCGTAATCAGCGAGAGCCGGGGGCAAAGGTCGAGGGGAGAGCGCAGTCAGCGCCATCACTTTCGTACCCCACCGGCCCCGGTACGCCCTGCCAGCGACGGCCCTGCCACTGTCGGCTCAGGGCACGCTACGCAGCACGATCCGCCCAGGCGCGGGACGATCGGCGGCCAAGTCACCGCCGGAAGTGAGCAGGCGCACGAAGGCGTCGACGTTCTCCGCCCGGAAGCTGCCGCCGATGGGCAGCGTCCCCAGTTCGGGCCGGGCCAGCTCGATCTGGACCGCGTTGCGGCGGTTGAACTGCGCGACCACTTCCGCCAGTGGCGTCTCATTGAACACGAGGCGCGGCCCCTGCCAGGCGAGCGCCTCCCGGATCATCTCCGGCGCCACCTTTTCCACGGCGGGCGGGACGGCGACTGTCGCGGGGCCCGCAGCCCGGGCCACGGTGACACTGACGCGTTCGTTCGCCGCGAGCAGCGCACCGCCCGGGACGAGTTCCGCCGGCGCGTCGCGACGGGCCGCTGCGGCCATCGCCGGCGCGACTTCCACGCGACCCTGGGTGACGAGCACCTCCACGCTTTCCGCATCGAGTCGGACGTTGAAAGCGGTGCCGATGGCGCGCACCGCCACTCCCTGGGCCTCGACGACGAACGGTCGCGCCGGATTGCGCGTCACGGAAAAGTGCGCTTCGCCACGCCGAAGCGTCACCCGCCGCTCGCCCGCAGAGAAGCGGACGTCGAGCTGCGTGTCGCCATTCAGCTCCGCGACCGATCCGTCGGCCAGCAGCACGCGTTCGTACCCATCGACGGTCGTGGCGAACCGCGTGCGGTCCCGCCTCTCCCAGCCGTACCAGCCCGCGAGCACGAACAGCACCACGGCCGCCGCCGCCAGGGCCCGGCCAAGTCCCACCCAGGCCGCCGGTCGCCCCACCGCGCCACCCGCAAGCAGGTCCCGATCAGGATGCCGCACGGCCGCGGGCCGATACTCGCGCAGGCGTTGCAGGGTGGACCAGGCCGCCTCCAGGCGCACCACCGCAGCCTCGTGCCGGACGTCGGCGAAGCGCCACGTCGCGAATTCGGCCGCCTCCTCCGCCGACAGGCCGTCGTCGCGCTGGGCCAGCCAGGCCGCGGCCGTAGCCTCGATGGCTTCGGCGGCGGACGGACGTGATTCGCGACGGGGGGACATGGGATGCCAGGGCGGTCGTCAGGGCAGGCCGCGTTCGGCCAGGTAGCCGGCGCAACGCCGCATGCCCTTGGCGAGTTGCGCCTTCACAGTGTGTTCGGAGATGCGGAGCTCGGCCGCGATCTCCTTGTGCGACATCGCATACATGAGCCGCAGCGTCAGCACCTGCCGGCAGCGCTCCGGGAGCGTCCGCACTGCCGCCGCGAGCAGCGCAAGTTCCTGTTGCCGGCTGAGCGACTCGGCCACGCCGGGCCGGTCGTCAGCGACCGGCAGCGCCTGCATGTCCGGGATCCCGTCGATCCGCACGACCCGCCGCCGCCGGAAAAAATCGAGCGCTGCATTCCGTGCGGTCGTAAAGAGAAACGCCCGCGCATAGGCCACGCGACCCGCCTCCCGCGCGCGGATCAGCCGCGCGTACGATTCCTGCACGAGGTCGTCCACGTCCGGCAGCGAGGGAAACAACTGCCGCAGGTACGATCGCAACGACGATTCGTGCGGCTGCACCTCCTCCGCAAACCAGCGTGCGACGCTGGGGGCGGGAACCGACGGAGGGTCGCTCGGGACAGGCATCACGACGGGGAACCTCCGGTGAATCGTCCTCCACGCCGACGCTGTCGAGCCCCTTCGCCGCAACGGAACTTTTTCCTGTTTCGCGCTAGCCGCTTTTCGCGGGCTTTCCGTCTTAACCGGAGCGATGAGGAGAGGTGGAGCCGCCTGTCCCCAGGCGGCTGACCTCGAATAAACACTCCGCAGCGGCTTGAGGACCAGCCTGCACCGGACGCGCTTTCGTTTGCCTCCGTCATCGTTCCGGCCCGATGCCCTTGCGTCCCGGACGCTGCATCGACTCGGCGGCGGGCTGCGCATACCTTCTCCTCGTCCCCGCGTCCTGCCGGAAAAATTCGCCGCCATGATAGCCCGTTTCCGCCGCCTGCTCGTCTCGGTTCTTGTCGGCATGCCCCCTCGCCTCGCCTCCTCCTGTCCGTTCTTCGTCACCACGCTCTGCTGCGTGCTGTGCGCTCCGGCCCAGGCGGAGGAAGCGAAGCCCGGGCGCCGCGACTTCAATCTCCCGTCGGGAGACGCCGCCGTCACGCTGCGACAGTTCGCCGCCGATTCCGGCGAGCAGGTGGTCTTTCGCGTCGACCAGGTGCGCGGCGAAAAAACGAAAGCCGTCGTGGGCCGACTGCCCGCGCGCGAGGCGCTGCACCGCATGCTGGAGGGCACGCAGCTCGTCGTGGTCGAGGACACCGCGAGTGGCGCGGTCATCGTGAGCCGCCGGCGCGCGCCCCAGGGCCAGGCGGCGGAGGAACGCTCCGCCACGACTTCCCTTCCCGATCCCACTTCCATGAAACGCTCCCGCAATCCCCTCACCCTGATCGGCACCTGGCTCGCCCTTGCGCTCGGTTCGGCTTCGGGCACGCACGCGGCCGACTCGCCGGCGTCGGCCGCCGCCACCGGCACGCTCAGTGGCCGCGTGCAGAACAGCGCGACCGGCCAGTATCTGAACAACGCGCGCGTCACCGTGCGCGGCACCGGTCTCGTGGCGTTCACCGACGAGACCGGGCGCTACTCCCTCGCCAACGTCCCCGCCGGCCAGGTCGTGGTGGAGGTGGTCTACACCGGCCTCGACGCCCGCCAGCTGCCCGTCGCGATCACCGCCGCCGGCGCCGCCGCGCTCGACGTCGGGCTCACCAACGCCGCGCGCTACGGCGCCGACGGCGGCGTGGTCCGGCTCGACTCGTTCGTCGTCGCCACATCGCGCGAAATGGAAGGCCAGGCGCTCGCGATCAACGAGCAGCGCTTCGCGGCCAACCTGAAGAACGTGGTCTCCGCCGACACCCACGGCGACGTCACCGCGGGCAACGTGGCCGAGCTGATGAAGTTCATCCCCGGCATCACCATCGTCGAGGGCGGCGACGGCAACGCCAACCAGGTCGCCGTCCGCGGCCTCGACGCCGCGCTGACCAACGTGAGCATGGACGGCGCGCAGGTGGCGCACGCGGCCAACGGCGGCAACACGCGCGCGTTCGATTTCAAGGGCGTCAACATCAACAGCATCGCCCGCGTCGAGATCACCAAGGTGCCGCTGCCCTCCTCGCCCGCCGACTCGCTCGGCGGCTCGGTGAACCTGGTGAGCAAGAGCGCGTTCGAGCTCAACCGGGCCGAGTTCCGCTACCGCACCTACCTCTCGATGAACGGCGAGGATTTCACCCTGAAGCAGACGCCCTTCCCGTATGAGAATCGCACTTACAAGGCCATCCCCGGCTTCGACGTCACCTACACCAAGCCGGTGAGCGAGAACTTCGGCTTCGTCGTCAACGCCGCCAGCAACATCGCGTACAATGTCCAGGATCTGGATACGATGACGTGGAACGGCGCGGGCACCGCCACCGGGGCGACACCGGAGCGACCCTTTCTCCAAAGCTACTCCTTCGTCGACGCGCCGAAGTATATCTGGCGGCAAGCCGGCTCCACCAAACTCGATTGGCGCGTGACGCCCAATTCGGTGCTTTCGCTCAATCTCCTCTACAGCCGCTTCCGCGACGATAACGCCAACTACAGCTGGACGTTCAACGCCGGCAACAACGGCACGCCCACGCCCGCCAGTGGCACCCCGATGACGTTCACGCCCGATTCAACCCATGGGGCGACGGGCCGCGGCACCGTCACTTTGGGCGGAGGGCATCACCACATCACGCAGACCCTGCTGAGCGAGAACCTGCGCTACCGGTTCGAGGACGGCACGTGGCGGATCATTGCCGGGGCGGCGTATTCGAAGTCGCGCGGCTATAACAATGCCATGGCTTCCCGCACGAACGAACGGGGCCGGTACGGTCATTTCAATACCCTGAACCGGACGCTGACCCAGCCCGTCCGTCTCGTGTTCACCGGCCTCGGCGGGAACCGGCCGCAGACGATCCGCGCCTTCAACAACGCCAACCAGGAGGTCGACCTGCACGACCTCAACAATTACACCCTCAACACGGCCAGTACCGGCCAGGTCCGCAATACGACGGATACCGTCACCAGCGCCGACGTGGGTATCCGCCGCGCCTTCGGTTTTCTTCCCGTCCCTGCCTCCCTCGAACTCGGGGGATCCTTCCGCAACCAGGACCGTGACACGAGGCGGCCGACCTACAACTACACCTACAACGGCATGGGAGGAAACCTGACGGGCTCACAGTTCGCCAACCAGGTCTTCAGCACGCCGTCGCCCTTCGCCAGCGGGCGAAACATTCCCTGGGCGTCGCAACGCATCGCTTATCAGGCGTGGGAGCAAAACCCGTCCCTGTTTACCTTCACGTCCGCCCAACAGGTGGCGAATCGCACCTCCGAGATCACCACGTCGGAAGCGATCGAGGAAGCAGTCTCCGCCCTGTACGCCCAGGGCACGGTGCGGCTGTTCCGCAACCGGCTGCAGATTCTGACCGGCGTGCGTTACGAGAAGACGGAGACCGAGGGACTTGGCCCGCTCATCGATTCCGCCGCCGTGTGGGTGCGCAATCCCAATGGCACGTTTGCGCGCACGCCCGCGGGTGCCCGGATCCGCAAACCCGAAGCCGGAGCGGTGGGTTCGCTCGAACAGCTTGCGCTCACGCACCGGGAGCGCGGCTACCGCGCCAGTCGCTCGTACGATGATTTCTATCCGAGCCTGCACGTGACTTACAATGCGAGCGAGAAGCTCCTCGCCCGCTTCGCCTACGCCAGGACCTACGGCCGGCCGAACTTCTCGGAGATCATTCCCAATTCGACGATCGACGAAGCCGACGTCGACCTCGAGGCCAACCCCCTCGCCAATCCGGGGCGGATCAACATCCGCAACACCGGTCTGAAGCCGTGGTCGGCGGACAACTACGACTTGTCGCTGGAATACTACACCGACGCCGGCGGCCTCTTCAGCGTGGGTGCGTTCCGCAAGGACCTCACCGACTTCTTCGGCTCGATCGTCCGCGTGGCGACGGCGGCCGACATCGAGGCCTTCGCGCTCGATCCGCGCTATGTCGGCTGGACCCTCTCCACCAAGGTGAACGCCGGCGACGCCCGCGTGTCCGGCATGGAGTTCAACTTCCGCCACTCGCTCGCCTTCGCCGGGAACTGGGGCCGGATGTTCCAGGTGTTCGCCAACGGCACCCGGCTCCGGCTGCAGGGCAACAGCGAGGCCGACTGGCGCGGGTTCATGCCCAAGTCGCTCAACTGGGGCTTCACGTTTTCGCGCCGGCCGTTCACCGTCATGGCGCAGTGGACGCATCAAGGCGAATCGCAACGCGCTCCCGTGGCCACCATGGGGACCGGCGCCTTCACGTTCCGCCAGCCGCGTACCTCGATGGACCTCAACGTCGAATACCTCGTCAGCCGGAAATTCAGTGTCTTCACCAACGTCCGCAACGTCTTCAACGAATACTTCACCGAGCATATCTACGGCCCGCAGACGCCCGGCTACGCGCGCTTCCAGCGCGACACGAACAACGGCACGCAGTTCGCGATCGGCGTGAAGGGAACGTTCTGAGCTTCACGCCCCACCCCGGTCCGACCGCGACCTTCATGTCCCTCCTCCTGCCCGACCCCCGGCGCCGCGCGCGCGGGTGCCTCGCCCTCCTGCTCCTGGCCGTTGGCGTGTCGACCGATGTGTGCGCCGCGCCCGCAGCGGCGGGCGGAGTGCTCGTATACCGCACGATGCTGCCAGATTGCGGCCCCTCTTCCTTCGCCGTCGCGCTCGGACCCAACCTCGGGTTCAGCTACGATCCCGGCCGCGGGGGCGTGAACTACGTCTGGCAGGGCGCGTTCGTCGATCTCGGTCCCACCTGGAAGGCGAAGATCAACCAGGCCGCCGAGGTGAAGGGCGCCATCGTGTACCGCGAGCAGGTGCGCTTCCCGCTCCGGTTGAGGCCGGGCGCCGGCGAACCGGCGTACGTGTTCAAGGGCTACGTGCTCCTGGCCGACGCGGTGGAGTTCCACTACACGCTCGACGGCGTGCCGATGCGAGAGGAGATCCGCGCCGCCCCGGGCGGCCGCGGGTTGGTGCGTCAGTTCCGAGCGGATACCGCGGTCGAGGGCTGGTCGTACGCGGTCGAGCCGCAACCGACGGCAAGGATCGCCAGTCCCGGGGGCGCGTGGAACGAAGCCCGCACCGCGCTGACAGCGCCGGGCAGCCGCGAGTTCTCCCTCCAGATCGACCTCAGCCCGCGCCAGCCATGACCCTGCGGATCCGCTTCAGGTCCCTCATCGCGACGCGGGGTGCCCTGGTGGCCAGCCTGACCGCCGTCACCGCCGCGGCCGGCGACGCCTACCGGCTCGAGGACATCCCGCTGCCACCGACGCTGTCGCCGGAGATTTCCGCGGTGGAGTTTTCGCCTTCGGGCAAGCTCGTCGTCGCCAACCGCCACGGCGAGGTGTGGATCTGCGATCCGGCCAAGCGCGATTGGCGGCGCTACGCCTACGGGCTGCACGAGCCGATGGGCATCCACGTCGCCGCCGACAACGACATCTATGTCGCGCAACGGCCCGAGCTCACGCGGGTGCGCGATGCCGACGGCAACGGCGTGGCGGAGCGCTACGAGGCGATAAACGCCGAATGGGGCATCACCGACAACTGGCATGAGTTCCTCTTCGGACCGAAGCGCGACCGCGAGGGAAACTTCGTCCTCGCGATCGGGCTGCCCGACCTCGCCGGCGCGTTCAACTTTCGGAACGCGCGCACGCCGACCGGCCTCGACAAGATCGCGCGCGAGGCCAAGCCGTCCGCGGCGCGCTGGCAGGGCTGGGTGTTCAAGATCACGCCCGAGGGCAGACTGCTGCCCTGGGCCTCCGGCTTTCGGCAGGCGGCGGGTGTCGGCGTCAGCCCGGACGGCGAGGTCTTCATCACCGACCAGCAGGGCGACTACATCGCCTCGAGCCCGCTGATCCATGTGCAGCGCGGCCGTTTCTACGGTCACCCCGCGAGCCTCAAGTGGGACGAGTCGCTCGGCGGCCGCAAGCCGTCGGCCGAGGAACTTGAACGCATGCGCACGCCGCCCAGCGTGGTCATTCCGCACGGCTCGATCGGCGGCTCGCCCGGCGATCCGGTGTGGGACACGACGGGCGGCAAATTCGGGCCGTTCGCCGGACAGGTCTTCGTCGGCGACTTCACCAAGCTGATCAGCCGCGTGGACCTGGAGAAGGTCGCCGGCGAGTACCAGGGCGCCGTGTTTCCGTTCCTGCGCGATGCGACCGGCGTCGAGGCGATCCTGAAGAACAGCGGCGCCAACAACCTCACCATTCCCGCCGGCGGCGACGGCAAGAAGTACTTCCGCGACGCGCCGCCGCTCAAGGGCACCCGGCTGCGGCAGGGCAACAACCGGCTCGCGTTCGCGCCCGACGGCAGCCTCTACCTCGGCCAGACGACGCGCGGCTGGGGCCAGGGGGATGGTTTGCAACGGATCGTCTGGACCGGCGAGACGCCGGTCGAGATCCGCACGATGCGGCTTACGGAGCGGGGCTTCGCGCTGGAATTCACGACGCCGATGGATCCGGCGACGCTGCGGGACAAAGCCGCCTTCCGCCTCGAGCGCTTCCGCTATCTTTACCAGTCCGCCGCCGGATCGCCGCGGGTGGACCTCACGACGATCGAGGTGACGAACCTGCAGGTCAGCCCCGACGGCCGCCGCGTCGAGCTCGTGCTGTCGGCCCTCGATCCCGGCTACATCTACAAGCTGGAAGCCGACGCGCTGCGCGATGCGCGCGGGCGCCCGCTCGCCCACCCGCTCGCGTATTACACGCTGAACCGGCTGCACTCGGGCCGTGCGTTCGAGGGACCGATCAGCAAGGCGCTGGTCGCCGCGAAGCCGGCGCGCGAGCGCAAGACCACCGACGTCGCCGAGGGCCGGCGCGTGTACCTCACCTACTGCGTGGCCTGCCACCAGGCCGACGGGCGCGGCGGTGGAGTTCCGGGCTTTGCGGCGGCGGACTTCGTCGGCGACCCGACCCGGCTCGGCAAGCCCGACGACGTGCTGCTCGCCACGATCGCCGCCGGCATCGACGGCAAGGGCATGCCGCCCTTCGGCCAGATCCTCAATCCCGACGAGCGACGCGACGTGCTGGCGTTCATCCGCGATGCGTTCGGCGGAAAAGCGGAGCGCGCGCCATGATGCGGCGCACCGCCTTCACGACTCCCATGCACCTCCGCCTTGTTCGTCACCGCCTGCTGGTTTTCGCCGGCGCCCTCCTGGCGCCGGTCCTGTCCGCTGCCGAGACGGCGGTGAACAAGGACGTGCGGCTCAACCGCGTCATCGAGCGCACGGAAAAAAACGAGCCGGTCTTCGGCGTGTTCTCGGCCAACGTCTCGGTCCGCACCGGCGCCGCGATCGGCTCGAGCAGCATCGACTTCGTCATCATCGACCTCGAGCACTCGCCCTATGACGTGACGCGGCTCGAGGGCTACCTGCTCGGCATGATCGACAAGCGCCAGATCGCGCAGAAGGGCAACCTGCAACCCAATGTGGTGCCCATCGTGCGCGTGCCGTCGGCCGGCCGGGAGCAACTGCTCTTCGTGATCAAGCAGGTGCTCGACCTGGGTGCCTTCGGCGTGCTGGTGCCGCATATCGACACCGCGGAGGACGCGGTCGCCGCGGTCCGGGCCGTGCGCTACCCGCAGCGTCGGGGCGCACCCGACTTCAAACCCGAGGGCCTGCGCGGCGTCGGCTACGGCTGGCCTGCGCGCTACTGGGGCCTGACCGGTGCGGAATACGGTGAACGCGCCGACGTGTGGCCGCTCGATCCCAAGGGCGAGCTGTTGCTGTGGCTGATGATCGAGACCAAGGCCTCGATCGACAACATCGAGGCGATCGCGCGCACGCCCGGCGTGAGCGGGCTGTTCGTCGGGCCCTCGGACCTGGCGTTCTCGATGGGCCTGCCGTTCAACGACCCGGAGGTCGAGGCCGCGATCGAGAAGGTGGCACGCGTCGCGAAAGCCGCCGGCGTACGCTGCGGGACCCTCACCGGCGGCGCCAGCGTGACCCGGAGGCGGGAGCAGGGCTTTCAATTCCTCGCTGTCGGCAGCGATGCGAGCGCCTCCGCCAGCGTGCAGGAGGCACGGCGGGCGAACGCGGAGCTGCGGAAGAAGGCGTCGCCCAAGCGCTGACCCCGCCGGATCCCAGCCTGCACCGCCCGCGCGCAAACCATGGATGGGGCAGAACGTGATTTTCATCTGCGAACTGCGGCAGAAGCTTCCGGAGATGGCCGAACGTAGTTCGCGATGGCATTTGGTTCAGCGGCCGTGTTGAGAATCGAACCCATGATCCTGCGCTCCGATGCTGCCACCACCGCCGCCACCGGCGGGTCTGAAACCGCGGCGCCCGTGCGGCCCTCGCGGCGTTCCTTCGTCAAGGCCCTCGCCATCGCGCCGCTCGCAGGCGCCTTCGGACCGTTCAACCTCCACGTGCGGTCCGCGGACAGCAGCTCGCCCTTCGCCACCGACAACGAAGTGATCACGCGCGCGCGCCAAGCCGCGCTGGCGATCCTGAAGCCGACCGCGCGGCAGATCGACCATGGGTTCAAGATCCACGCGGAAGCGCTCGTCTTCGAATCCTACGGCTTTGCCCCGAGCGCCGCGATCGACGGCGACCGCTTCAAGGCCGCCGTCGATTCCGGGGCCTCCGACCGCGAGCTGGTCGACCTCCGCGAGGAGATGGCCATGACGCGATGGGCGACCGACGCGGCGGAGCGTGCGGAGTTCCTGCAGGCGTTTCGCGCCGCCGGGGTCACGTGCGTCTTCCAGAACACGGGCGAGGAGAGCAGCAATCCGCTGCAACTGCTCAAGCGCCTCTCCCGGTTCACCCACGCCACGGACCTGGCGCCGGAGGTGTGTTCCAAGGCGGGACAGCCCGACGACATCGTCGCAGCCAAACGCGCCAACCGGCACTGCCTCTATTTCACCACGAACGGCGTGCCGCTGCACCAGCAGTGGGACAACGTGCGCGACGAACTGCAGCATATTCGGATCTTCCAGAAGCTGGGGGTGCGCATGATGCACCTCACCTACAATCGCCGGAACCAGATCGGCGACGGCGCGGGCGAGCCGAACGATGGCGGCCTGAGCGATTTCGGCCACACCGTCGTCGGCGAGATGAACCGGCTGGGGGTGATCGTCGACGTCGCGCACTCCGGCTGGCGCACGAGCCGCGAAGCGGCCAAGGCCTCGCGGCGCCCGATGGTCGCGAGCCACACGACCTGCGCGGGGCTGTACCAGCATTTCCGGGGCAAGCCGGACGACACCATCAAAGCCATCTGCGACACGGGCGGCCTGGTGGGCATCTGCTGCATCCCGCGTTTCCTGGGCGCGGGAGGGGACATTGCGGCGTTTCTCGACCACATCGACTACGCGGTGAAGAAATTCGGCGCCGACCATGTGGCGATCGGCGTGGATACCGGCTACGCCTCGCGCAACGGCGCCGCGGAACGCGCCAAGGTCAAGCCGCGGGCGAACGGCACCTCGCCGCTGTCCGCGACCGGCCCGCGTTGGGAACATCTGTGGCCCGTGGACCCCTTCAAGCAGACGCCCCAGGGCGCGCTGTCGATCGCGTGGACGAACTGGCCGCTCTTCACCGTGGGCATGGTGCAACGCGGCCACAGCGACGAAACCATCCGGAAGATTCTCGGCGAGAATACGCTGCGGGTGGCTCGCGCCAACTGGAGCCCGGTCCCCGCCGGTCCCCTCACCGTGCCGCCGCAAGGGCGGGGCTGATCCGGCGCCAGCCGATCATGTCCGGCTCGCACCTCTCCTGCCGTCTGCCCATGCGGGATCGATGCCATCGGCGCGCCGGCGGCGGAACCCGACGCGCGTGGCGGGCGGCCGGCGCCACCGGACGGCTGCTGGCGTTTCTGGCGCTCGCGAGCCCGGCCGGCGTCTCCCGTTTGGGCGCCGCGGAGAAGGCGGGCGCGGAATCGCCCCCGCCGCCGCGCTGGGAACGACCGCCGGAGCTCCATTCGGCGAGCCGGATGTTCGAATCCTGGAAAGCGCGCGTCCCGCCCCGGCCGCTGCTGGGCGGCATCCACTATGTGGGTACGAGCGGAATCGCCGTGTACCTCATTGCGACCCCGGCGGGGCACATCCTGATCGACACGTCCTTCGACGACACCGTCCCGCACGTGCTGGCCGGCATCGCGCAGCTCGGTTTTGACGCGAAGGACATCAAGCTGATCCTGAGCAGCCACGCCCACGTCGACCACGTCGGCGGACACGCCCGCCTGCAGCGGCATACCGGGGCGACAATCGTCGCGAGCGCCGCGGACGCCCGCCTGCTCGCGAGTGGCGGGGCGGACGACTTCAGCCCGTTTCCCCTGCAACTCATGCGGTATGCACCGGTGACCGCCGACCGGATCGTAACGGACGGCGAAACCGTGAGCCTCGGTGGCATCACGCTCACCGCCCACCTCACGCCCGGCCATACTGCCGGCGCGACCACGTGGTCGACGACCGTGCGCCACGCGGGGCGGGTGTACGCGGTGGTGTTCCTCAGCAGCCTGTCCCTCGTGTCGGGCACCCGGCTCCTCCGCAATCCCCGGCATCCGGAGCTGGTCGCCGACTACGAGCAGACCTTCCGCCGGCTCGCGGCGATGTCCTGCGACGTGTTTTTCGGCTTCCACGTGTCCCCCCGCCTCGACGAGCTCACGGCGGCGCGGGGCCCGAACCCGTTCCACGATGGCGAGACTGGCTGGCAGGCCCAGCTCACCGCCGCCGAGCGCGCTTTCCGGGAGCAGCTCGCGGCCGAACGCCAGGCCGGGGAGGCCAATCCACCGCGCGCCACCCATTGAGCCATGGCAAGTTCCCCTGCTTCGTCCGGGCCCAATCGCCACCTCGCCAGATGTCTCGCCGTGGCGCTGCTCGCCATGGCAACCAGCGCCGTCCTCCGGGCGGCCACCCCGGCCCGGCCGAACATCCTCTTCATCCTGACCGACGACCAGTCGCCGCGCTCGGTGAGCGCCTATCCCGAGGCGTACCCGTGGGTGAAGACGCCGCACACGGACCAGCTCGCGCGGGAGGGCGTCCGGTTCGCGCCAGCCTACATCGGCGCCAACTGCATTCCCGCCCGCGCCACGCTGCTGACGGGGCTCCACTCGACCGGCATCCAGAGCCTGACGCGCGCGGCGCAGGGGCCGGCCCGCGACGGCGGCCGGCTGCCGGAGTTCTGGCCGCGCGTCTTTCGCCGGCACGGCTACCATACCGCGCACATCGGCAAGTGGCACACCGACGGCGGCACCGGACACGGCGTCGACTGGGATTTCCAGAAAACCTGGAGCCGGCTCGTCGGCGGACGCGAGGCCAACCTCAACTACCAGGTCAACCAGCTCATCAGCACCAACGGCGGGCCGCCCGAGCCCGCGCCAGGGTATTCCACCGACAACTACACGCGGTGGGCGGTCGAGTACCTCCGCGAGCGCGGCCGCGAGCCCGGCCGGCCGTGGTACCTCTGGCTGTGCTACGACGCCCCGCACGGTCCGTTCATCCCCGCCGACCGACACCGGCAGGATTATCCGGTCGTGGACGTCCCGACGCCGGCTGGCATCTACCCGCCGCGGCCGGGCAAGCCCGGCTACATGCAGCATGTCGCCACATGGGAGCCCGGGCCGGGCGGCACGCCGCAACTGCGGGAGCGGCACTACGAGGCCGACGGGGTGCTGAAGCGCTACCGCGCCACGGAATCGTTTCCCCGCTCGCTGCCGGACTGGGTACGCCGCTACCAGCAGACGGTGAGCGCCGTCGACGAGGGCGTCGGCGCGGTGCTGCGGGCGCTCGACGACATCGGACAGCGCGAGAACACGCTGGTCGTTTTCACGTCGGACCAGGGGCTCGCGATCGGCCAGCACGGTTTCTTCGACAAGCACGCGCCGTACGACGCCACCATCGCCGCGCCGCTGATCGTGCGCTTCCCCGGCCGGGCGCCCGCCGGCGCCACCTGCGCCGCCACCGTCGGCGGCGTCGACCTGGTGCCCACGTTCTTCCGCGCGGCGGGCATTCCCCTGCCCTGGCCGATGCACGGCCGCGACCTGACGCCGCTGCTGGAGCGGCCGGAGACCCCGTGGCCCCACCCGACGCTCCTGCCCTACACGATCGGCGCGTGGGGCGACGACACGGTGCGCATCCCGGACGAGTCCGCCACGCCGCTGCCCGCCCGCGGCTTCCGGGTGCCCTGGTGGGTGCTGTATCGGGAAGGTCGCTACAAGTATATCCGCACGCTCGTGCCGGGAGAGTTCGAGGAGGTGTACGACCTTGCGTCCGATCCCGGGGAGCAGGCCAACCTCGCGACCGACGCCCGCCACCGCGCGACGGTGGAGCGGCTGCGCGCCGCCGCGCTGGCCGAGCTGCGTCGCACCGGGGCGAGCTTCACGGAGCGACTCCCGCCCGTGGGTCAAAGTGCGCGTTGAGCAAACGTGGCGGCCCGCCGGGAGCGGCGAGGATCGAAGTCGGCATCGTGGCGCTCGGGGGATTTTTCCCGGGCGCGCGAGGTTCGCCTGATCCGGCCGCAGCGGCTTGAGGACAAGCCGCTCCACCTCGTTCAGACCCCGAGCAGGGCGCCCTTCGGCTCGATCTGGCGCAGGCGTTTCGCCGCGAGGGCGCGGTAGCAATCGGGCAGGTCGAAATGCTTCAGGACGTCGGGTACGAAGGCGGAGAGCGGCCAGTCGTAATCCGTCGCCTCGGCCACGTCGCCGTAGCTGGTGAGCGCGTGCTTCAGCGTCACCTGCTTCACGCCCGGCGCGAGCAGCGCGGCGAACGTGCCGGGGATCGCACCCCAACCCTTCGCGACCAGGTGAATCTCCTCGTGGCCGTGCGCCTGCAGCCAGTCGATCACCCGCAGCAGGTCGAACGTCCGCTGGCCCGGATAGGGCCGGTCGAACATGATGCCGTAGATCGCGTAGAAGTAATCGCTGCCGTAAGGGTCGGTGAACGATTTGCTCGTGGTCGCGGGCTGCGAATCGCCGATGCCGCGGACGTCGCAGGCGAAGACCGGCACGCCCGGCTCGGCCTGCATCACCTCGCGGATGAGCGGTTCGTCGCGGAGCTCGGCGTCGGCCGAGCGGTGCGACACGTACAGCACGGCGCGCTTGAAGCCGCGCGGCACGCGGTACGACTGCGACGCATCGGCCAGCCGGAGCGTGAGCGCATGGATGCCCGGCTCGGTCTCGACCGCGTAGTGGCCGGCAAAGCGTTTCGGATAACGGCGGTTCGGCACGGACGGCAGGATCCGGTAATCCGCGACCCCGGCGCGCGCCGGCAGCCGGAGCGCGTCCGTCACGGCCCGGACGAGCGCCTCGCCGGCGAGCGGCTTGCGTGCAGCCCGCAAGCGCTGCGACGCCTCGCGGGTGAACGACAGCACCGTGTTCGGCTTCAACTCCGCCACCTGGCCCTTCGCCGTGCACTGCAGGACTGCGTCCGGCTCAAGCTTGAGCGCGGGCTCGGCGCTGGTCGAGGCCACGCCCGTGACTTGGTTGAACCAGCCGTACATGGCCTCGCGATTCTTCTGGTAGTAGCCGTGGTAGTCGGGGCCGATGAAAAGGTTCACGCGTTCCGGCACGCCGAGCAGCGTGTAGAGGTGCTTGAGCCGCGCGTAGGACTGCTCGAGCCCGCGGGCGTCGAACAGGTCCTTCTCCTGGCCGAGCAGGATCAGGTGGCGGGGCAGGTACGGCAGGAGCAGCTCGGCGTGGTCGAGACCGCGGGCCAACGCCCCCGGCGGGCACTGCTCCGTGTCGGCCGGCTGCTCGCTTTCGAACATGCGGCGAAAGGTATTGATGAAACAGCTGGGCGCCGCGGCGAGGAAGCGGGGCTCGAGGGCGCAGCACCACGACGTGATCGTGCCGCCGCCGGAGTTGCCGGTGACCATGATCCGCTCGCCGTCGACCTCGGGGCGGGTGAGCAGGTAGTCCAGGGCGCGGATTGCATCCCACGCCTGCCAGGTGCCGAAGAATTCGCCGACGAGGAACTGCGGGTTGCCGACGTAGAGGTGTTCGCGGACATTGCCGCCCTGGACGGGCTTGAGGTTCGCATCGACGTACTGGAAACGCTCGCCCTGGCCGATGGGGTCGATGATGAGCACGATGTAGCCGAGGCGCGCGAGCCCCTGCGCGAACGACTGGTAGGATCCGCCGGCCTTGCCGTTGAGCGAGTGACCGCAGACGCCGACGACGGCGGGCGTTTTTCCCTTCCGCGCCTTGGGCAGGTAAAGGTTGCCGGTGACGGGAAAGTTGGGGCGGCTGTCGAAGATGACATTCTCGATCGTGTAGGCGTCGCGCTCGACGGTGCGCGTGATCCGCGGATTGAGCGGCGTCTTGGGCGGCAGCGGGCCGAAACACGCCCGGACCTTCGCGGTGACGTCGCGCACGTGGGCCTCCGCCGCCTCGCGCGAGCGAATCGCCGAGAGATGGGTCTCCGCGTCCTGCTCGCGCTCGACCATCCGGCGGCCGAAATACTCCTGCATCATCCGCGGGAAGCGGTTGAGCGGAGCGAGGTCGGCGGGCGGCTCGACGGCCGCAGCTTTCGCACTCCCGGGGGCCGGCGCCGCTGCCGCCGCCAGCCGCGAGGGTGCCGCCGCGGCCAGCGTGGCGGCGCCGGCAAGACCCACGCCGGCCTGGCGCAGCAGCCGGCGGCGGGTGAACGAGGCGGGGGAGGTCGGATCCCGAGCATTCATGCGGAGGAGAACGAAGGGGGCAGGCGGTTTCCGGTTACAGCGGCTGTAACCGGTTACGGCCCGACCCCATTCACGCACCGGGTGGAGGAATCAGAAGCGGCCGCTGACGCCGACGGTGACGGTGACGAAGTTATTGATGATGTCCTGAATCCGGTTGCCGAAGCCCGCATAGAGGACCTGCGGCTCGTTGAAGACATTGGCGACGTCGACCGTGAACGAGAGCGTCGGCCGGTACTGGTAAGCCATGCCCCAGTTGACCGTGTTGCGATCGGTGCGCCAGAGGTTCAGCGCCGGACTCGTGGCCGAATAGGAGGTGATGTGCTCGCCGGTGAAGTTGTAGAGCACGCGCGTGCTGAAGCCGCGGTAGCGCCAGCTCAGGCTGGCGTTGCCGGCCTTCGGGATGAAGCCCGCGACCTCGTTGGTGCCGCGGTTCACCGTCCCGCCGAAGTTGCCCTTGGTCTCGATCACCGTGTAGTTCGCCGAACCCGACAGGCCCTTGAGCAGTCCCGGAAGGAAGGTGAACTGCTGCTGGTAGCTGAACTCCCAGCCGGAGACCTCGGCGTCGCCGGCGTTGTCGGTCGTGAGCCGGTTGAAGCCCTCGTATTCGCCGTTGTAGCCGTTGTTGGCTCCACCGCCCACGGTGCCGGCATCGACGCCGCTCACGATGTAATTGCGAATCTTCTTCTGGAACCAGCCGACGGAGATGTTGCCGACCGGGTCGAAGTAATAGTCGAGGGTGAAGTCCCAGTTCTTCGCCGTCTGCGGCAGCAGCGCCGGGTTGTTGATCGTGATGGTCTGGTTGGTCTCGTTGACCGTCTCGTTGGGCAGGAGGTTGGAGATCGCGGGCCGGCCGAAGCTCGTGGACCAGCTCAGGCGCGTCTTGAGGTTGGGCGTGACATCGTGGGTGAGGTGCACGCTGGGGAACGATTTCGTGTACGAGCCTCGGGTCTCGCGGAACGTATTCGCGTAGTCGCGCTGCGCCGAGCCGACCGGGTCGGCGAGCTGCTGCGCGGCGGTGCTGCCGAAGCGCGCGCGCACCCAGCCGCGGCCCTCGGTCTCGGTCTTCTCGGTGCGCACGCCGGCGAGGTAGCCGGTGCGGCCCCAGAAGCCCTGCCGGCCGAACTTGCCCTGGCCCATCACGTAGCCGGCGGTGATCTCCTCGGAGGCGCTGCGGGTGCCGGTGAACTTGTTGGACTCGAAAAAGTACAGGTCCTCGCGCCAGAGCGACGGGTTGACCGGCTCGTTGCCCTTGATGAAGTCCGACACCTGCCAGCGCGGGAGGCGCAGGCTGGTCTTTTCCGCATAGTAGGGTCGCGCCTGGGGGTCGACCGGCAGCGCGTCGGTGCCGGTGTAGCTCCAGCGGCGCGAGAAGTTGCGCAGCTTGACGGACTGCTCGCGCCAGGCGGCGCCGACCTTGAAGTACGTCGGCACGCTGATGGGCAGGTTGTACTTCAGGTTGAAGCGCGCCTGCGGCACCTCCTGGGGCTGTTCGGAGTTGGTCTTGTTGAGCGAATTGGCCGTGGGCCGGTAGTTGTTGGGATTGGACCAGTCGGGACCCGCCGTCTGCGTGAGGATCGGGTACGCGTCCGAGTAGGTGCGATCGAGGATCCAGCCGACGTTGGTGATCCGGTTCGTGAGCGACTGCTGGCCGCCGCGCGGATGCAGGCCGGACTGCTGGTGGTTGCGGCTGAAGCCGACGTTGTAGTCGAGGTTGAACGCCCCCCACTCGTGCTCGCCGCCGAAGTCGAACATGTAGGTCTCCACCACGTACGCGTTCGGGCCGTTGGTGAGGATGTCGACCATGGATGCGGTGACGGGCCGGACCTGGGTGACCTTCTCGGTGAAACCGGGGATCACGCCGGACGTGGTCGCGTTGGGCACCGTGTTGGCGTTGCCGGTGTAGGCGCGGGTATTGAACGACCGGCGGAAGCGTTCGACGTTGTCGTTCACCGTGAAATTGAAGCTGAACTTCGAGTTGAAGGAATAGCGGTAGTCCGCCTTCACGTTCACGCTCTTCTGCTTCCGGTTGTTGAAGTTCTCGCGCGTCTGGTAACCCCAGACGTAAGCGGGGCCGGCGGGCGCGTTCTGGTAATCGTACGTCGTGCGATAGCCGCCGACGGCGTTCTCACTGTAGAACAGGTTGACCGCGACGCCGAGGTTGCGCTCGCCGCCGAGCACGCTGAACACCTCCTGGTAGCCGACGGTGATGAGCGGGTGCGCGCGATGGTCCTCGCGCATCGGGATCTGCTCCGTGAACGACGGGGCGATGCGGATCGTCGCGCTGTAGCTGATGCGGCGCTTCTCGCGCAGACTGAGCGGCGAGCGCGTCTTCATGTTGATCGTGCCGCCGAGCGAATCGGCGCCCTTGTCCGGAGTGTGCCCTTTGATCAACTCGAGCTGCTCGAACATCGTGCCGGTGATGCTCTGCAACTCGAAGGCCCGGTTGGTGCCGATGCTGGCCATCAAATTGCCGTCGACCGTGACGGTGTTGAGCGCCGGCGCCATGCCGCGCACGTTGAACGCATACGCCAGGCCCTCCTCGGTCGGGCTGCCCGCGATGCCGGGCAGGCGGCCGACGACCTCGCCGGCACTCATGTTGGGCAGGTTGCCGAACGAGTCCATCGCGACGATGTTCTTCACGTTGTCGGCATTGCGCTGGGCGGTCAGCGCGAGCGCGTCGCCCTCGCGCTCGCCGGTGACCTTGAACGCATCGAGGGTGTAGATCGCCGTGGTGAGGTCGAAGTCGCGGATCGCCCGCTGGCCGGCGGCCACCGCCACCTCCGCGCGCATCGGGTCGAGCCCGATGTACGACACGACGATTTCGTGCGTGCCCGCCGGCACCCCGGAGAGCACGTAGCGGCCGGTCTTGTCGCTCAGCGCACTCAGGCCCAGCTGCGGCAGCTCGACCCGCGCGCCCTCGAGCAGGTTGCGCGTGGCGACGTTGCTGATGTTGCCGGTGATCGTGGCGGTGTTCGCGCTTTCGGCACCGAACGCCGCGGCCGCGAACGCGCAGAGGAGCGCGATCAGGCCGAAACTACGGAGGGAGGCAGTTCCTGGTTTCATGGTGGTAGTTGGGTCAGGCAAAGGGGATCGCTGGCCGCACACGACGGGAGCGACGCCAGCCGGAGGCAAATTCCGGCGGGACAAAAACAGCGCCAGTTCAAGCAGCGTGCGGATCGTGTCCAGTCGCATTCCGCAACGGACTCGATTTGTTCACAACACCCGTTCCAAAGGAGCAGTCAGGGCTCCGTGCCGCGACTCGCGTACGGTCCGTGGACGGAGCGGACCAGGCCCTCCGGCACGGCGTCGTCGAGCACGATGACACGGTAACGGGCCCCGCCGGATTCGACGCGCACCACCACGTGGCCCTGGCGCGAGGCCACCTGGCCCAGCCGCTCCTGGAGCCGCGCGGTTTCGACTTCGCCAAAGAGCTTCACCATGTGGCCGCGGCGTCCGGGCCAGTCGGTGTTGGTGAGAAAGAGATCGCGCGGGCCGGGGTAGATCCGCTCCGACAGCATGCGGCGCATCACGTCGGGCGACGGCTGGCTCGAAGCGTACGTGGAGAGGATGTGCACGCGCGGCCGCAGCACGCTGAGAAAGAACGCATTCACCGCATCCTGGGTGCCATGGTGGTTGAGGGCATGGACGTCGACCGGTCCCGTTACCCAGGCGACGGCGGACTCCATCTCGGTCCACGCCGGGGCATCGGGGCGGAGGTACCCGGCCATGTCACCGCCGTTGAAGTACGCAAACGCCCCATAGCGCAGCCGGAACGCGAGGCTGCAGTTGTTTTCCACCGGCACGATGCCGGGCGGAAAGCGGTTGCGCGACGCGGTGCCGCCCCCGGTCCACACCCGGCCGTTGGCCGCGATGTGGCGGATCTCGAACTCCGGATACGCTTCCGGCCGGCGCCGCAGGACGATCTGGTCGGCGCGGCCGGGTTCGAACCGCACCACCTCGAGCCCGCGCTCGCGGACCTGCCAGGCGAGGAACGCGCGGTAGTTCGCCATCATCGGACTGCCCGACGGCGCGGGAAAGGCATAGTCCGGCCAGCCGCGATCGAGCAGCGTGCGGATCGGCACGACGTCGCCGACATCCGTGATGCCGGTGAGCCGGTAGGCGCCGCCCGCCGCGGTCGAGGGCGGCGAAGCCGGCGTCAACGTGCCCATGTGGTCGCCGTGAAAATGCGTGAGCGCGGCGTAATCGAGCCGCCCCTGTGCCCCGTCGGGATGAAAGCGCCGCACGTACGCCGCGATCCACTCGCCGGGCCGGCGCGAGGCGTCGGGGCGCGGCGGCGCATCGTACTGCGGCGCGCGCTCCCCCGTGCGGTCGACCGCGCCCGCGTCGAGAAGGAACGTGGTGCCGTCAGGCAGGACGAACAGCGCCGCGTCGCCCGTGCCGGTGTTGATCTGGTGGATGTCGAGCTGGCCGGCCTGCCAGGGCGGCAGCGGCTGGCCGGGCATCG
>ERZ761602.3422-NODE-3422-length-22514-cov-30.885347_pt1 | contig 22514 bp, 25 predicted proteins | sample MGYA00512165_ERZ761602 | MGnify/ENA primary metagenome ERZ761602 (study PRJEB28899, sample SAMN02445085) | bioreactor sludge metagenome | biome: EBPR sludge; isolation source: Thorneside wastewater treatment plant | place: Australia: Brisbane, Thorneside...
GGAACTTACCCGACAAGGAATTTCGCTACCTTAGGACCGTTATAGTTACGGCCGGCGTTCATCCGCGCTTAAATTCAAAGCTTTGCCCCGAAGGACTAACCTCTCCTCTTAACGTTCGGACACTGGCCAGGCATCACCCCCTATACATCATCTTGCGATTTAGCAGGGAGCTGTGTTTTTGATAAACAGTCACTTGAAATCTTTCGCTGCGGCCCGGATTGCTCCGGGCAGGTCTTATTGCTAACTTACGACCGCTGTTTTGCCGAGTTCCTTAACAAGGGTTCTCTCGTACACCTTAGGCTTCTCGCCTCGTCTACCTGTGTCGGTTTACGGTACGGATACTTCAGCCTTAACCCTAGAGGTTTTTCTTGGAAGCTCCTTTATTCAAATTGACGCCACCCGAGGGCTTTGTCTTCCGCCGACCGCTTGAAATATCGACCCGGATTTGCCTGGATCTATTCTTGCGGCTAGCGACGTTCATACCATAGAAACGCTTGAATCACGGAACTTCGTCCCCCCATCGGAAAACTGAAGTAGTGCTGGAATATTAACCAGCTCATCCATCGACTACGTCGCCACTACAGCGACCTCGCCTTAGGACCGACTAACCCTGGGTCGAGTTGCGTTGCCCAGGAACCCTTAGACTTTCGGTGGGCGGGGTTTTCACCCGCCTTTGTGCTACTTATGCCAACATTCTCTCTTCCAAATCCTCCACCGCAGCTCACACTACGGCTTCAGCGGGTTTGGAATGCTCCTCTACCACTCATCCATTCGCATGGAGAGTCCGCATCTTCGGTAATATACTTAGCCCCGATACATTTTCGGCGCGAGACGACTAGACTAGTGAGCTATTACGCTTTCTTTAAAGGATGGCTGCTTCTAAGCCAACCTCCTAGTTGTCGCAGTCACGACACCACCTTTAACACTTAGTATATATTTAGGGACCTTAGATTGCGATCTGGGCTGTTTCCCTTTTGACTAGTGGAGCTTAGCCCCCACAGTCTGACTCCTGAGCTTCACGCATAGGTATTCGGAGTTTGGTTAAAGACGGTAGCTTGCGCCCCGCCTCTATTCAGTGCTCTACCCCCTATGTTCAGCGCTCAAGGCTAGCCCTAAAGCTATTTCGAGGAGAACCAGCTATTGCCGAGTTCGATTGGAATTTCTCCGCTAACCACAGCTCATCCCAAAGTGTTGCACGACTTACGGGTTCGGTCCTCCCCTTGTATTTCTACAAGGTTCAACCTGGCCATGGCTAGATCACCCGGCTTCGGGTCTTGTACATGCGACACTCTTACATATTAGAAAGGCAACAAAAATTTCATTGCCATTTCTAATAAGTAAGATAACGGGCGATTAACCCTCGCTTTCACTGAGACTACTTCGCCTTCGGCGAATTAATCAAGCCGCATGCAACAAACTCGTTGGCTCATTCTTCAATAGGCACGCCGTCACCCGGTAAACCGGGCTCCGACTGCTTGTAAGTACATGGTTTCAGATACTATTTCATCTCCCTCACCGGGATGCTTTTCACCTTTCCCTCACGGTACTAGTTCACTATCGATCTCAAAAAGTATTTAGTCTTGGGTCATAGTCGACCCGGATTCTCACGGGATTTCACGAGTCCCGCGATACTTAAGAACTGGTATCACAGAGTAGAAATTATTTTCGCCTACCGGGCTATCACCGTCTTCGGCCGAACTTTCCAGTTCGCTTCGGCTAATCAAATCGTTCTCTGCCTGACCGCATTGAGTAGTCAGCACACCAGCCTTGCAACACCACATAGACATATGGACTCAATTCCTTCAGCATACTTCATCTCACCGAAGTGAAAAAAAACATGCGTGGTCTACAGTGGTTTGGACTGTTCCCCGTTCGCTCGCCACTACTAAGGGAATGACAATCTCTTATCAAGATTGACGAAGCACCGCCAACATTGATAAAAGATTAAATTCTTTTCTTTTCCTCCGGCTACTAAGATGTTTCAGTTCACCGGGTACTCTTCTCACCCGCCTATGTATTCAGCGAGCGGACATCCTGTCTTCAACAGGATAGGTTCCCCCATTCGGAAATCTTCGGGTCAAGGGTTGCTTGCCACCTCACCGAAGCTTATCGCAGGCTGCTGCGTCCTTCATCGTCTTTTTGAGTCAAGGCATCCACCATGTACTCTTACGAGATTTTCCCACATTTCTGTTTTCATTCTCGGACGTGAGAATGAACAAAAATGGGTTTACATTTTTTGTACTTATTTTTTTATCATGATCTATACACTGTATTTCATTTTTAACGTTCTTCTAGAAGAATTTTTTCAAACAAAAAAGTCGCCTTAGCGACCAAGCCAGACAACAAGAAAAGATGGGGCTTAGCCACTTATGTGATTAGTTGAATGATTAAGATTCTTCATAGATTGGTTCCTGTATTATACAGTATATATAAAAGCTGTCAAGAGAATTTCGCCCCGAGGGCTTAACGGGAGAAATAACGGCCAAAATCTTCGTCAGATTCGTCGTTTTTCTTTGATTTTTCATCATTTTCCTCCTCTGGCTCAGTTTCATTCTCAACCTCTTCCACAGGCTCCTCTTCAGGGGCTTCTTCTTCCTCTTCCGCCTCGGCTTCTTCCGAGGGCAAATATTCATCAGGCGCCACCGCACTTTCGCGGTCATGCAGCCGGGTTCCGGCAATGCCGCCGTCTTCCATCATGGCTTCATACTGTTCCTTGCTGACTAGAATTTCCCGAGGCTTGGCACCGTTGCTCGGTCCGATAACGCCGGACTCTTCGAGCAGGTCGAGCAGACGCGCCGCGCGCGCGTAACCGATTGATAAGCGCCGTTGCAAATAAGAGGCCGAGGCTTTGCCCGAGTTGATGATCAATTCCTTGGCCTCGCTTAAAAGTTCATCATCGTCATCGCTTGCTCCGTCAATACCGACGCCGGCGACGCCGCGAACTTTTTGGCGCTCAACGATTTCCGAATCGTAATTCGGTTCACCGGATTTTTCTTTTATGTAATTAACAATGCGTTTTATTTCCTGATCGGTAATCAAGGCGCCTTGAATTCTTTTCGGTTTGGAAAGCGTAACATTGGAATAGAGCATGTCGCCGCGTCCCAATAATTTTTCCGCACCCAATGAATCTAAAATTGTGCGGGAATCAATTCCCGAGGCAACCGAGAAGGCGATACGCGCCGGCATGTTGGCTTTGATTGTTCCCGTAATAACATTAACACTCGGACGCTGTGTTGCTAAAACAAGATGGATGCCGACCGCGCGGGCCATCTGCGCCAGGCGAACAATGCCGGCTTCCATATCTTTAGCGGCAACAACCATCAAGTCCGCCAATTCGTCTATGATAAATATAATGTAAGGCATTTTTTCCTTGGCCGATTGGTTATAGCTGTCAATATCGCGCTTGTGCGTCTGCGACAAGGTTTCAAAACGCCGATCCATTTCATTCAAACACCACTTCAAGGCATTAATGGTTTTTGAAACCTCGGTAATAACCGGCGTCAGTAAATGAGGCAGGCCGTTATAAATCGTCAATTCAACTCGCTTTGGATCGACCATGATGAATTTCAAATCATCAGGGTTATTCTGATAAAGCAAACTGACAATCATGGCGTTAAGCATAACCGACTTACCCGAGCCGGTTGCACCGGCAACCAAGAGATGGGGCATCTTGCCGATATTATCAAGCCACACCGCGCCGGAAACATCCTTGCCCAAAGCCGTCATTAAATTTTTCGGACGCTTTTTAAAAGCTTCGCTTTCCAATACTTCGCGCAAAGGCACGATAGCGACACTGCGGTTAGGCACTTCTATACCGACTAAGGCCTTGCCCGGAATCGGCGCTTCAATGCGCACGGGGTGGGCCGCCAAGGCCATGGACAAGTCATTATTTAAACCGGTAATACGCGAAAGCTTAATCCCTTCCTCGGGTTTAAGCGTATATTGGGTAACAGTCGGACCAACACTGACCTCTCCCATTTCTACGGGAATGCCGAACTTTTCAAGCGTCGACTGGATAATTTCCATGTTATTTTTAATATCTCCGGCCGAAGGCTTGCTGGTTTTACCGTTCAATAAATCTAGCGGCAAATCTATCTTGATGTTGCTTGGTTTCCAACCCTTCTTTTCTTCAACTACCGGCGCGGCTTTTTTACTTACTCCGTTAGCAATCGGGTGCGAAGAAAAGTTATCTTCAACCGGTTCTTCGCTCGAATCGGCAATCGCGGCGATTTCCTCTTCACTCGGCGTTTCGTCGGAATCATCATCATATTCCCGAGCCAAGCGGGCTTCTTTAACGCGGCGGAACAAAAATGCAAAGGGATGAAAGGCCAAGCGGACCGGCGCCGTTCCTTTGGCAAAGATTGCGGATAGCGTCGAATTGAACATCAGCATCAAGCCGATGAAAAGCAGTGCGAGTAAAACAAGTATGCCGGCCCAAAAACCGACTAACTTCATAACCATAACCGCCAATGACCAACCGAGATAACCGCCGCCCTTGCCCTGCTCAAGCGCCAACTCCCAATCAAGCGGATCAACAAAGAATTGCAACAAGGCGGAGACTGACCATAAAATAATAATGACGCCAATATAATGCAAAGCGCCAAGCGAAGACTTGTCTTTACCGATCATTAGAATTCCCATCGCGCACAGAATGAAAGGAATAATCCATTTGGCCCAGCCGGCGATTGCCGACATGGCCTTAGCAAGGTAAGGACCGATGTCTCCGGCAACATCCAATAAGCTTAAAAATAAGACGACGGAAATAACAAAAACCAGCACCACGCCGATGCTGCGTTTAACGTCCGGATTAAGGTTTAAATTCGGAAGCGAAATATAATCAAGAGGACTTTTCTGTTTTCGTCTGCCCATAAGTCTGGCTTCAGTATAACATAATAAAACCCAATAAAAAACCTGTCTCAAATATGAAACAGGTTCTAAACTTTAAAATATTCTTTCTATTCTTTAGCTTCTTGAGCGGCTTTGCATATATCTTCGGGATTAGTTGTCTCCATGCGACCTTTTGCAATATTTATGTCCCTGATATGGTAATGTTCGGCCATAATTTCAGCGGTCATCATAAGTCTAATATTATGATTATTGCTGAGTAGCTCACGAGCTTTTGAATCAGGCGGTTTTTGCAAAGAACCTTTCATGTGCCCTCCAAGTTTTGATTTTATGAAATTGTATTTCTCTAATATGCCATACATTAGCCAAAAAGTCAATGCTTATCTGGAAAAATAGAATTTCGTGTTATAATTATAGCCAGAAAGGTCGATTGTTTCTTGTTCCCCTTTATTAACGATCAACCTACTATGAAAGGTCTGCACAAATTGGCTCACATACTTCTGATTATTGGTGGCCTTAACTGGCTTTTAATCGGCCTCTTTAATTGGGGCGTCGCCGATCTCGTCGGAATGGATGTTGCCAAAATAATTTACATTATCGTCGGTTTGGCCGCCGTCTATGATATTTTCACCTGCCGCAATTGCGAACGCTGCATGAATGGTGCAAAAAATCAGATGCCTAGCGCTTAAAATCGATTTCAAAAACAGCTTCCGTCCCCCATGCTAGGAAGCTGTTTTTATTATTGACAAATTAATCATTATATAGTATCGTCAAAATAAATAAGAAATCAAAAATTAAAATAGGAGGTGAGTTTGCCAAAATATAACCCCAAATTTCAAGAACATTTCGATATTTTTAAAAATACCGACTATGAAAGTGTTGAGAGCGCTAAAGCCAGAGCCGGTATGACCAATACTGCAAAATCCCTAGAAGAGATTAAGGTGGCTAAAGAAGCTGCCAAACCTGGGGGTAAAAACGAAGAAATAGCTGACAGAATATTGCACACTAAATATTAAAAAGCTATTCATCAAAGTCTAAGGCTGAATTCTTAATTGAATTCGGCTTTTTTATTTTATTAAAGTCCTTGCTTATGATAAAATATAAATGACTTTATTTATAATTAATAATCATATGGCCGAGATTGCCAAAGATTTTTATTCCGAGGAACACAGAAAATTCAAATACCGCATTGGGCACATGGTAGCCTCCTCCTTGTCCGGATTTATCGCCGGCATTGTCGTTACCTTAATGGTAATTTTCGCCCTGTTTGATATTACCCTAAAAAGTTAGTTCAAAATAAAGTTAGTATTGGGCAGACGACTTCTTATATATTCCAAATCCTGACTTGAATAATTATTGCCTTTTAAGTTAAGCGTTTTTAAATTTTTCAAATTGGCCAGTTCCTGCGGAAGACCGGTCAATTTGTTATAGGACAAATCCAAATTTTCAAGTTTGGAAAGTTGGCCGACTTCGGCGGGCACTCCGGTCATTTGATTGTGATCGAGCTTAAGAACCTTCAAATTAGAGAGGTGACGAATTTCAGCCGGTATAGCGCCGGTTAATTTATTGTAAGATAAATCTAATTCATCTAAATCCCTGCGGGAAAAAACATTGGCCGGAACTTTATCAAGATTTTGCGAACTCAAATCAAGCTTCTTGCCATTCAGCGGTTCGAGCTTTTGGGCTTCTTCCAGCGCCGCTTGTTCAGGATTATTGGAAGTTTTTTCCGGAGCAAAGGTGCAAGCCCCGCTCAGGCTGGCTATTAAAATCAGTAAAGTGCTAGTGAGATATTTCATAATAAATATTTTCAGATTACTTGGTTAATTAAAAACGCCATTGAATGCTTAAAGGTTACAAAAAAACTCCCTGACGGGAGTTTTTTGCCGCCTGAATAAGCTTACTTATAATAACTCTTAACTTGAAAAATGATATATAAGCCAATACCCATAGCAATCAAAGCCCAAATTAAAGCTCCGAGATTATAAGAAGAAACAATGCCGTAAACACCCGAAACCAAATTGGAATAATAAATATAACGCCAGCCCTTGATTTCGCGCTTCTGCAAACCGGGGAAGGCCATAATCATTAAGATCAACTGAATGATTAAAATAATAATGCCCAAATAATAACGCGAGCTAAGACCGTAACCGACAAAGGGAGCAAAGCCGCCCATGAAAGAACCGAAACCAAATAAGGTTAAAACAGCCGGCAGAGACAGTACGATGATTATTAAAGTCACCCATGGAGCAATCTTAACAATCACCTCCTTGACTCCGGCAGGAAGTTTAAAGGAGATTTTTTTCAAAAAAAGATCTTCAAAAAAGGCCTCTAATTGGTTCATAAAAATTAATTAGCGGGGCAATCCCCTTATAAGTATAACACTTTCCGACTTAATCCTTAACACAACGTATTTGAAAACCGTTGGTGCGAATACTGTAACTGCCGCTGGCTGTCAAAGAGCCTGTGCCCAGGCTGACAAACCATGCGCTACCCTGGAAAACCGAGTTAGGAACCGTTGTCCAAAGGAAGTTAACGGCGCCACGATTAAGAAAAGCTCCGGCAAAATGGCGCCGGCCTGAAGGCAGGGCTGAAAAACCGAAAATATCAGTTCCGTCCCAGGATATAGGAGAATTAGTAGGCTTGGCTTTAAGTTCTCCGCCGGCAGTAGTGCAGGTACATGCCCCCTCAGTGCATTTAAGGTCACACCCCGGGTCCGAATTCTGGGCAAGAGTTTGATATTCGGTAAAAGACGGAACGTGCCAACCGCTCGGACAGATGCCTTGCTGTACGGACTGAACGGTCTTCGCGCCCGAAGTCGGGCAACTTAAAGAATACGTGCCGTTGCCGTTGTCTACGGTCAGGGCATTATTGCAATCATAGGGTAAACTCAAAGCTTCTGCCCATTCATATAAGGCTCCGTCAGTCTCACAATTGGCGTCGCTATTATCAAAACAATATTTTTCAATCACATTATTATCCACCTGGCACGACCAATCATTGGCGCCGGAAACATCATGGCAGGCCGGCTCGGAAGAAGCGCTTGTCACCTTAGTACCAATATTCAAACTTTCCGCCATCCAGCATTGATCACCGATTAGAACAGTTTCATAACCCTGATTGTCGCGGGTATCGATTAAATTATTCCCGCAAACAAACTGTTCGGCCGCTGACGCGGGGGTGCCGCTGTTCAAAATGAATTCGAAAGGGTTATGGAACAATCTAAGTCCGCAGGCGATTTTTATATTAGTAACATCGGAACCACTAATACGACCAAAATTATCTTTAAAGTAACATTGATGTCTTAATTCATCATAGCCGAGCGTTACGGAATAGTCGCTCCCATCGAGAAGTTTGGTCGGAAAGTTAAAAATACTATTATCCCTAGGGGTGATTATAAGGTCATCACCCTTATTATTCTGTAAAGTAATTGGTCCGGAAATTCCCGTGATGGTTCCGCCGATTGAATAACGCGGAATATATTCGCTGTCTAAATTGGTCGTCGGATCTATAATGGTTTTCGGCGGAGTTTCTTGCGGTTTATTTATCTCATTAACCACCTTTCTGCTTATCGGACCGAAAAATCCGGACGCCGGAATAATCTTTTTCGCTTGTTGAAATTTAATCAAAGCGGCTCTGGTCAATGAACCAAAATACGAAGTTTCTTGATTAGTCGACCCGGAACCAAAAACCGCCACTAAGAAATTATTTTTATTTAAAAACTTCTGCAGCTCCTTAACATCTTGTCCGATACTGCCTAAGCCTAAATTGCGATTAAATACAAAACCCTCTGCCGAAACAGCTTGTGTTATGGCTAAAAATATGAACAGCGCCAGCAATATACTGCTAATTAATGTTTTTTTCCTAGTCTGCATACTCTTAATAGTATATCATGTCTTAATTTTTTAATGTAAAAAAATAGCAGTATCCAAAAAGATACTGCTAAAACAAACGATTTTTACTAAAGATTTTTTAATGCTTCCAAAGCGATTATAGTCCAATTCTCAACTTTCATATCCCCGTGACTGCATATTTTCTTTAAAACCTCTATTGGGACAAGGCCGCCTTCGCTGATTTCAGCATCCAAAGGTTCGACTTTGGCGCTGTCAATTTCCACAAGATACAAAATGGCAAAATGGACCTTGCCGACATCATTGGAGTCGTCGTTGATATAGCCTAAGACTCTAACTGTTTTATTTCCATTAATCAGGACTTCTTCACTGATTTCTCTTAAAGAGCTTTCGTGAATCGGATTAAGGGCGTCCGTATCTATTTTTTCAATATGTCCGCCAATGCCGCAAGACCAGTTGCCCTGTAATCTTTTTTCTTTATAATTTGCGTCGATCTTTGAGCGCTGATAAAGAAAAACAGTTTTCAATTTAGGATTATAAATAACGCAATAACCGACCGGTTGTTTATAATCAAAATTTTGTTCCGCCGCTTCTCTTTCCATCCATTCATAATTTTCAAGAATTACGGATTCGAAATCAAACTCTTCTGCCGAAATAAAGCCCTGAAACTTTCTTTGGGCGAAAAGCTTGGTAAGCGGTATTACCATTATTTTTTTCAAAGTACACTCTCCTTTTATTGCTGATTTTATTTGACCTTATGCTATATTATCTTTCGTAAAAAAGCAACCGCGGCTTCAAAAACAACGGAACCTCAAAAGAGGTTCCGTTAAAAAACAAACTAAGTGCGGAGCAGACGGGACTCGAACCCGCGACCTCTGCCGTGACAGGGCAGCGCTCTAACCAACTGAGCTACTGCTCCATAATTCACCTCACCCTTTAAGAGTGAGGTGAAATGGAGAAAATTTACTTCAAAATACTAACATTATAATATAGGCGAGTCAATACCTCTATTTCTTTTTCTGTTCGCCGCGATAAGCAAAATAGGAATAAACAATCGGAACCAAAGCAACCAAGACTATGGCGCTTATAAAGATTATGCCCTTGCCTAAATAAGAAATCGGGAAAGCGCAAATGGCCATTAATACTCCGGCCAGCATCATTAAGCGTCCCATCAGATGATTGGTCTTTTTCCAAACTACGGGATTCTCCAGCGTCCAAGGCGTGCGTACGCCAAAGGCCCAATTTTGCTCAACCGACTTTATATAGTAACCGATGACCACGAACAACAAAGCGACTCCGATCGGCACCAGACTGCCGACAGGCAAATCATAACCCAATCCGGCGCCGCCCACGAATAGATAAATGAAAAACATAAAGCCGATAATGGCGGTCTTGATGCCGTGATAACTTTTCTTGAAATTGGCATAGTGATGCTTTTTCGGATCAATATAAGGCAGACCGATAAACAGCAAATACAAACCAACTATCATCAAAGGCAAAAGCCAAGCGCCGAACACGCGCCCCGAATAACCGTCGACTTCTCCGGCTAAATTCCAATGCGTCGGTACTTGCTCGGGAAAGGCGCCTTGAAAATATATGGCCATAACTATTGAAAGACCGATCAAAAGAAGACTTGGCCATTCGCTTTTCCAACTCATTGTCGCGGGATGTTTCATATATATAGCTATTATAGCTATTAACAATTATACTCTTTTCTGATAGGGTAAAGCCAGTATGTCATTATCCATAGGAATTGTCGGGTTGCCCAACGTCGGAAAATCGACGCTCTTTACCGCCCTGACAAAAAAACAAGCTGAAGCCGCCAATTATCCTTTTTGCACTATCGAACCCAATGTCGGTCTTGTCAAAGTGCCGGATCAACGCTTAAACGCGCTGGCTGAAATTTCCAAACCGGAAAAAATAATTCCGACCGTTATTGAATTTGTCGACATTGCCGGTTTGGTTAAGGGCGCAAGCGAAGGAGAAGGCTTGGGCAATAAATTTTTATCTCATATCAGAGAATGCGACGCGATTTGCGAAGTCGTGCGTCAATTCGAAGATACCAATATAATTCACGTCGCCAATAAAATCGACCCTGACTTTGATCGGGAAACCATTCATCTTGAACTTGCCTTAGCCGATGCGGCGACGGTCGAGAAAAGATTGTTAAAGGCGGCCGGCGAAGCCAAGACCGGCAATAAAGAAGCTCTTAAAATCAAAGAACTTTTGGAAAGAATGAAGGCCGAGCTTGAGCGGGGCGGCGCAATCCGCAATCTTAGCTTTAATGAAGAAGAAGCGGTTTTTGTTAAGTCTCTGTGCTTGATTACGGCCAAGCCCCTGATGTATGTTCTTAACGTCAATGACAAAGACAATGAAGCCAGGCATGCTTGGAACGACGGTTCGGTCATTGCCATAGATGCCAAACTCGAGGCGGAAATCGCTTCTTTGCCCGAAGAAGAACAAGCCGCTTATATTCAAGAATTGGGTTTAAAAGAAAGCGGCCTTGACCGCTTGATTCGCGCCGGCTACGAATTGCTCGGCTTGATTACTTTTTTCACAACCGGCAAAGACGAGACGCGCGCCTGGACCGTGCGCCGCGGTGCCAAAGCTCCGGAAGCTGCCGGCGTAATTCACACTGATTTTATCAAAGGCTTTGTTCGCGCCGAAGTTATCAATTGGCAAGACTTTGTCCAAGCCGGTTCCGAAGTCGAAGCCAAGGCCAAAGGTTTGATGCGCACCGAAGGCAAGGAATATGAAATGAAAGACGGCGATGTTTGTAACTTTTTAATCAATCGCTAAACTTTTTTAAGGACGATAATTTCGCGCCAAACACTCTGTCCGGCGCGACCGTAAGTAAAGGAGTTGATTTTCTTTAAAGTAGCCGGTTCTTTAAGTTCAACGCAAAGTCGCGCAGGCATAAACAAGGGCAAGGCCAAAACAATCGTACCGCCGGATTTAAGAACAATCTCCATTTCTCGCAAAACTTGATTATAAAGCGTCGTCAGCTCAATGACGACTTTTTTAATATCGACTTTGCCGCGTTGCGGCCCCAAATAAGTTTCGGTGACAATCGCGCCGATAGAATTTTTGTCAAAAATCGTCGAAAGCTTTTGCGCATCAAGCACCTCGAGTTTAATGTTGCCGCTTCGATTGGCGTGTTGTTTAATCCAAGCGATGTTCTTTTCCGTATCGCCGATTGCCTTAGGCGAAATATCCGAACCAATTAAATTTTTGTAATTCATCAGCATCGCCTCGGTTAGAACCGTTCCCGAACCGCAAAAGGGATCGAGCAGGGTTTGGTTTTTTTCTGCGCCCGAAAGGTTAATCATAATCTGCGCCAATTTAGGCGGCAGCATACCGGAATGATCGTCGCGGGCCGGTCGGCCGTAATCGCGCTCGCTTAAATCCTTAAAAGGTTGAACCGCTTCGGTAATTCCGAGCCATAACTTAGAGCCGCCGGCAATAATCACCAACTCGCGGCCATCGCGGGTTAATTTGTTTTGTTCAACAACTACGCTTGATAATTGTTTTTCACGGCTGGTAACGAAACGGCAGCTGATTCCCTCGGCCTTGAGCGCGCTCTTCAATTCAAGCCCAAGCTTATGCGTATTAATGCCCGATTTGCCGTAAAGTGAAATGCCAAAATTGAATTTCGAAGTTTTGGGCGCGGATTGCAATTCAGCCAAAGCCGCTTCATACAATTCGCGATTGGTATAGGTACCTAGCAGGCGGCCTATTTTTATAGTACCGCCCAACTCGGCCAATAGCGCCTTAGCCTCGATTTTTTCCGGCAGCAAGGCCAACAAAACTGAGTCGGACTCTTTATGCTCGACCGGCTTTAAACGAGTTAATAATTCGGCCCTGGAAAGGGAGGGATGATTACCTAGAATAAAGAAGTAGTTCATAGCTCAACCATAGCGGTTTTAAGCCCACTTGACAATAAGGCCGAGATTGCGATATTCTTTTAATACAATTTAATTAATACCTCTTCCATTGCTACGCCAAAGGCGAGCAGGTAAAAGCCTTGAGCATTTTACCACAGGTACTCTTGAACCCTCACGGTTTTCCATTGTTTGGCAATGGACAAGAATACCGAGAGGTTTTTTATTTATATATTATGTCAAGAACCAAGTCGTCAGATATTCCGCACTACGAGTTGCTTTGCCTCATCTCGAACAAATACAGCGAGACCGAGGTCGAACCGATTCGTGCGTCGGTTGCCAAATTGATCAATGATCAAGGCGGTAAAATAACTTTTGAAGAATATTGGGGCAAGCGCAAGCTGGCCTACCGTGTTGATGGTTTTCGCCATGGTTATTATTATTTAGCCGAATTCGACCTCGAAGGTCCTAAGCTCGGAGAAATAAATAACCGTTTGCGTCTATCCAACGAAATTTTGCGCCATCAAATTATCAAGAAGCATAAAAAGACCGCCGCCGAACTGGCTGAAGATGCCGCGGTCAAAGCCAAAATCGCTGCACGCCGCAAAGCCGAAGCCGAGGCTGATGAAAGCAAAGGTAAAGAAGATAAGCGCGTCGGCGTCGAAAGTATCGATACCGAGTTGGATAAGATTATCGATGCGACTAATCTTTTGTAATTATTAATTATTCTTAAGCCGCCTTTCCCTTAAGCGGCAGAAAATATATGAATCTTAATAAAGCCATGATCATCGGGAACGTTACCCGGGATCCGGAAGTCCGTCAGACGGCGAGCGGCGCCAGCGTTGCCACTTTTTCCGTCGCGACTAATTTCTTCTGGAACGACCCCGCCGGTACGCGCCAAGAACGCGTCGAGTTCCATAACATTGTTGCCTGGCGCAAGTTGGCTGAAATCTGCGGCCAATATTTGCGTAAGGGTTCGAAGGTTTATATCGAAGGCCGTTTGCAAACCCGCGATTGGGTCGGCAAAGACGGCATCAAGCGATACTCAACTGAAATCATCGCTGAGAACATGATTATGCTTGACCGCCCTTCCGGCAATAACCCGGGGGCGCGACAACCCTTCCAAGCTTCTTCCGCCAACAATGATCCCTATGCGCAAAAAGCTCCCGAAGCCGAGCCGGTTATCAATTATGATGAGCCAAGCGATTTGGCGGGCGGTTTTGAAACCGGCGCCGATGACGAAATCAAAGTCGAGAACATTCCCTTCTAATATTTTTTACCCTCTATGACACAAACCATTGGAAAAACCAAAAAGGAGTGCTACTTCAAGAGCAACAACATCAAAGAAATCGATTACAAGGATATTGATCTCTTGAAGAAGTTCATCAACTCCTATGGGCAGATTCTGCCCCGCCGCCGTACCGGAACTTCCGCGAAGTTCCAACGCAAGTTAGCTGAAGCGGTTAAGCGCGCTCGTATTATGGCGCTCTTGCACTTCCCGAACCAACGTCGCTAAATTTTTCTATGTTGAGCCTTACTGAAATAAAAGTCGGCAGCGTTATTACAATTAATGGCGAGCCTTACGTCGTTGTTAAATCCGAGCATCATAAAGTCGCGCGCGGCGGCGCCACTCTTAAAACCAAGTTGAAAAACTTAATTACCGGCAATATGATGGAGCGGACCTATCAAGGCAATGACCGTGCCGAAGAAGCCGATGTCCAAAAACGCAAAGCCAATTATTTGTATAAGGATGAAACCTTTGCGCATTTCATGGATACTGAAACTTACGAGCAATACAGCTTGCCCGTTGAAAACCTCGGCGGTAAAGAACGCTTTATGAAAGACGGCATTGATGTCATTGTCCTGCACTTTGAAGGCAAACCAATGACCGTAGAATTGCCGATCAAAGTTGAATTGAAAGTTACTTCGGCTCCGCCAGGCGTGCGCGGTAACTCGGCCGGCAATGTCACGAAGACTGCCGAGCTCGAGACCGGCGCCGTTATCTCGGTACCGATGTTTGTTGAGACAGGCGATGTTATCAGAATCAATACTGATACTGAACAATACGTGGAACGAGCTTAAAAAAAGATTAAAAACCTCTCCTTGCGGAGAGGTTTTAGTTACCTATTTATTGTCTGAACACATTATATGTAATTTTCTGCTTTAAGAGGATAATCAGATGCACAACCGCCCATCATTGTCAGAACCACTGAAAACCCTGAGGGGACTGACTATTTAATAAAACGCCTAATTTGTAATTTCTTTGCACCAAAATTAATAAGTAAACCGATTTTTACTTTATAGGCTTCAATGTAATTCACAAGCTGGGCGACATGGACATCTTCTAAATTAGCTACAGCCTTTAGTTCAACCATAACATCTGTATCTATTAAGAAATCAACTCTTCGTTCTCCTATCTTGTCTCCTAAATACCAAATATCCATTTCTTTTTCTCTTTCAAATATAAGCCCCTCTTTAATGAACTCTTTCATTAAAGCACGTTGATAAATTAACTCTTGAAATCCATTGCCCAAATAATCATGGACGTTATAAGCACACTTAATAACCCTTGAAGTTATTTCTGATTTATAAAAATTATTATTTATATAATGCATTATATTCAATTAATAGTCAGTGAGAGTCAGATTCCCTCAGGGTTTTCAGTGGTTCTGACAGGAGAAATGATTATAAAATAAAAACACCCTCGGAAGTGAAGGGTGTTTTGAATATAATTAAGATTTATCCATCAATCTCTTTAGCCTTGGCCGCGGTCATAATCTGCTTCTTAATTTGCGCCATTAGTTTAGTATCCGCGCGCAAGAATTGACGGGCGGTTTCGCGGCCGGTGCCTAGCTTAACTTCGCCGAAGCTGTAAGTGTTGCCGGATTTTGTGACCACGCCATATTCGATTCCCGTATCAATCAAATCGCCCGACAAAGAAATGCCTTCGTTATACATGATATCGAACTCGGCGGTCTTAAAGGGGGCGGAAACTTTGTTTTTAACAATTTTGACTTTAACGCGGTTGCCGATTGATTTTTCGCCTTGCTTGATTTGCGCCGCACGGCGAATTTCAACGCGCACCGAAGAATAAAACTTCAGGGCCGTACCGCCGGTAGTCGTCTCCGGATTGCCGAAGAAAACGCCGATTTTCATTCTGATTTGGTTAATGAAGATAACCACGGTCTTAGTTTTGGCGACAACACCGGTTAACTTGCGCAAGGCTTGGCTCATCAAGCGCGCCTGCAAACCCATGTGCGAGTCGCCCATATCGCCTTCAATTTCTTTTTTAGGAACCAAGGCCGCGACCGAGTCGACAACCACAACATCAATCGCATTTGAGCGGACTAAGGTTTCCAAAATTTCCAAAGCTTGTTCGCCGGTGTCGGGCTGGGAAATAAGCAGATCTTTGACATTGACGCCGATTTTTTTAGCGTATTCCGGATCAAGCGCGTGTTCGGCGTCGATAAAGGCGGCGATCCCGCCCTGACGCTGAACTTCAGCGATTATATGTTGAGCCAAAGTTGTTTTACCGGAAGCTTCCGGACCGAATATTTCAATAACACGGCCGCGGGGAACGCCGCCGATACCGAGTGCAAGGTCAAGCGAAACACAGCCGGTCGGAACGGCGTCTATATCAGTCGCCTTAACATCGCCGAATTTCATAATCGATCCTTCGCCGAACATCGATCTGATTTGTTCGACCGCCGCGTCAGCGGCATTATGCTTGGCGTCGCCGCCGCTGGAGGTGTTTTTCTTTTTCTTTTCTTCGCTCATAAAATAAAAAATTAATTAAAAGGGGTTGGCGGGGTTTCAAATAAAACATAACGAACTACTGAGGCCGGGCGACTGTATTTTTTCTTGGCAACCACGGTAATCGTGTTCAAGCCCTGTTCCAAATACAATTCTTTGATAAAACGCCCTTCTACCGAAACCTGAACCGTCTGGCCGTTAATTGTAACATCTGTTTCCGGCGCTGTCAGCCCCCTGACTTCAAGCCGCCTGTCTTGCACGCTGGTATCAAGTCCGGGGTATTCAAGGGTCAAAAAAGGCGCTTGAAAAATTTTATCAACCAGAAAGCCCAAGTAAACCAGGCAAATTAAAGCCACGACGGCAATAATAACATTACGCACTAAAACCGGAACAGCTACCAAATAACGCTTGGCGACAATCTGACGTTCAAAGGGCGCTGGTTCTTCGATGCGATGTTCGGTTTTGGCAAATTGTTCAACCAAGGAACGCGCGTCCAAGCCCAATAAGCGAGCATACTCGCGCAGAAAATTGCGCGCGTAAACTCCGGTTGGCAAGCGCTTGATATCATCCTGTTCAAGAGCCGCCAAATAATCGCGTTTGATGTTAAGACGGTTGGCGGCTTTTTCCAGTGAAAGATTTTTCTGCTCGCGCGCCTGCCTAAGCTGGCTGCCAACAGTCTCTTCCGCGGCGATTTGTTTTCTTTCGAAAAACATTATTAAAATCAATTAGCCGGAGCAACGCAACATGTCTCTTCCCCAGGACAGTCGGATTTACCGATTCTGGATTCCTGTCGAGAACAAACATCGCTGCATCTTCCATTATTGCTTCTGCAGTCATCACCTGGCACTTTTTGTTGTGTCGTGCTCGGTGGAGGGCTGCCGGTAAATTTAGTAGTAGAATTAAAAACATCATTAACGACATACTGAATAATCATGTAGCTGGAAAAAACAATCAGCAAACCGATAACCGAGCCGATGATTATATCTTTGCCTTTTTTAACTTTATCAGACGAGCCTCCGGACAAAATCCAAGTGAAGCCGCCATAGACAAACATCAATAAAGTTAAGGCGCCGACAATGCCGAGAATAAAATTAGCGACGTTAACGCCGAGCCCGACAAAACTGTTTAAGTCGAGGGCCGGATCGCTGGAAGTGACAATGGCAAATAAATACATATCAAATGATTATTGGCCGACGGTTTGTTGAACACGGCCGGCGGCGACGTTGACAATATCCTCTAAGCGTTCCGGATTGGCGACAACCGCATCAACCATTTCATTGATGGCTTTTTCCGCCGAGATAAAATCGCGGCCGCGATACCAGCTCTTGGCGATTAATAACTGCGAAGCGAAAACTTTCAAGTCCGGATTCTCCAACTGTTCATTAATCAAAGATCGCAGAGCGGTCGGATGTTTTGTCTTATCCAAATAAAGCTTAACCTGTTCCGGTTTGGTTGTCATAAACTGAACAAAGTCCCAAGCTTCGTTTTGGTATTTGCTTTTGTTGGAAACGGTTTCCACCCAATAGTTGGCGACGTTGGCTTCGCCTGGATTGCCTTCGATTTGCGGGAATTTAGCTACGCCCATATTCAACTTAGGCGCCTGGCCTTGAATAATCGGCAAATGATAAGAGTAGCCGAAGAAGATGCCGAGCTTGCCGTCAATAAAACGTTTAAGCGAATTATCTAATTCGGAATTCCAACTATAAACTTCTTTGGCGGGGTTGGCGAAATCGGAGAAGAAACGCACCGCTTCCATGCCCGGGTTATAACCGCGCTCTCGGAAAATCGGCGGAATCGAACTGAAGGTAACGCTATTGCCTTCCATCATAATCGCGCCGTTCTGCATCATTAAAGCGGCAAGAATGTCGGCTGAACGTTCAATATTGGTCGAGCCGCCGAGCGCCACGCCCGATTGAATCAAGTCACCCTTTAAGTCTTGTTTGGTTAATTTTTTAACAGCTTGTTGAAAATCTGTATTCCAATAAGCCGGCAATTCGGCTATACCGGCGTTGTTCAATAAATCCTTATTGTAATACATGGCCAAAGTATCAATTGACAGCGGCAAAGCGTAAACCTTGCTTTGTCCGGCAACCGATAAAACGACATCGTTATAAACCGTATCAACAAAATTATTTTTTACATCGGCCACCGTTATACTGCGATTGGTGCGCAACTCCGGAATAACTTCCTTTTTCAAAGTTCCTTTGGTAACCGGATAAACAATGGAAGTGGTATCAGGCAGTGGCGCTATCTTGGTTTGATATTTGCGTACCCAAGTATTTTGAATTGAAAAAATATCCGGACCGCGATCCTCGGCCAAGGCATCCAATAAAGCCTGCTCATATTCATCATAAGTCAGTTTGCGGTAATTGATGGTTATGAAAGGATGCAACTGATTATAGGCAGCAATCAGCGGGGCGAAATCGTCCGGTCCGTCCCAAACGCGCCAATAGTTCAAGGTGATTGGCTGCATCTTTTCCTGCACGTCTTTAGAGACGGTTTTGCAACCGAAACCGCTGGAAGCGACAACGGCCAACAAGAGCCCGAGGGCGATGATTTTTGTTTTCATAGGCAAGATATGTTTTGCCTTTAGTATACCAATTATTCAACCTTCGGTCGATATTGCAAAGCTTCGGCCAAATGTTCGGCTTTTATTTCTTCACTGCCTGCCAGGTCGGCTATAGTACGGCCCAGTTTCAAAATGCGAAAATAGGCTCGCGCTGAAAGATCGAACTGAGCGACGGCCGCTTGCATCAAGCTTTTGCTCGCTTCGTCCAAGGGGCAAAATTCTCTTACCGCGACCGAACTCATTTCGCCGTTGGAAATAAATCGCAGACCGGTAAAACGGGTTTTTTGCCGCCCTCGTGCCGCCTCGACGCGCGCTTTTATAAGCGCCGAATTTTCTCCAATCGGCTCGCTTTCCAACTTCTCAAAACTAAGCCGCGGCACTTCGACATGCAAATCAATCCGATCGAGAATCGGCCCGGAAATGCGCTTGCGGTAGGCGATAATCTGAGCCGGCGAACAAACGCAGTGCTTTTCGCCGTCGCCCAAATAACCGCATTGGCAAGGATTCATGGCGGCGACCAACATGAATTTTGCCGGAAAAACCAATTGACCGGCGGCGCGACTGATTGAAACAACGCCGTCTTCTAAGGGTTGCCTTAAATTTTCCAAAACCGGACGAGGAAACTCCGCAAATTCATCAAGAAACAATACGCCGCGATGAGCCAAAGATATTTCACCCGGCTTAGGCCAAGTTCCGCCCCCAACCAGGGCGGCGCCGGAAGCGCTGTGATGAGGACTACGAAAAGGCCGTTCCCGAACTAAACCTAAACCGGGCGCGAGGCGTCCCGAGACGCTATAAATTTTAGTAATCTCAAGCGCTTCATCAAGCGTTAAACGCGGCAAGATTGACGGCATAGAACGGGCCAATAATGTTTTGCCTGAACCGGGCGGACCGGACATTAAAAGATTGTGTCCGCCGGCCGCGGCGATTTCAAATGCGCGCTTGGCATATTCTTGACCTCGAATATGAGTAAAATCAAAAACGCTTTCTATGTCTTCAAAATTTATTTCTCTCTGGGCAAAGGCCGGTATTTCCGCCTGCCCGGAAAGATGGCCCAATAAATCTTTCAAATGGCGCACGGGGCGGATATCTAAGTCCGGCACCAACTTGGCCTCGGCGGCATTGCCCGTCGGTACATAGAGAGTTTTAAAACCGGCCGCCGCGGCTCTTAAGGCAGTTGGCAGAATACCGGCCACCGGACGCACCAAGCCGGATAAGGCCAACTCGCCGACAAAGAGCGCTCGATTCAAAGCGACCTTGGGTACCAGCTTATTGCCGGCTAGTAAAACACTAACGGCAATTGGTAAGTCGTAACTCGGGCCCTGCTTCTTTAAATCTGCCGGCGCGAGATTAACCGTAACCTTGAGTTTGGGAAAATCCAGTCCGGAATTGCGCACGGCACTGCGCACCCGTTCGCGCGATTCGCTGACCGCGAGGTCGGGCAAGCCGACAATTGAAAAAGAACCCAATTCGCCGCCGCCGGTTTCAGCCTCAACTTCAATCAATTCGGCGTCGAGGCCGACGACCGCGGCGGAAAAAATTTTTGATGACATATTTCCTCCTTAAGAATAAAAAAATAACCACTCCGATTCCGTGGAGAGGTTATAATTTTTTACTTGCTTTTATTATAACATAAGTATATTTTTTGCCAAGCGCTTGACTTTTGGCTTTATTTTTGCTATTTTTAAAGAACATTCAAATATTTTGTACCCAAAAAATTTAATAAAAGGAGCTAACACATGCCATTTTCTGCAGAAACCTACCTGCGCCAATCAGGCACAAACACGAAAGGCTTTTCATTGCTTTCTTCACCCAAGAAGAATGAAAACGCAAAAAAATCCAACCTTGAAAATAATCTCCCGGCCAAAGAATTCGCTTTTCTGAAGCCCGGTCTGAAAATAGTCATTTTTGACTTTGAGACCGGCAAGAAAAAAGAATTTATTGGCAACATTAACGAGGTTAATTTCACAAAAGACGGAAAGCCTAAGAACCTTAGCTTTAAAGTTACACACTGCAGTAAAGATAAAAATAAAGTCGGTAGAAGCATTCACCTTTCATATGTTCAAACCGGCAATAAAAACCAATTCGCTTTTGTTATTACTAAAATAACAGAGGGCGGAGAAAAGAAAAATTTTAAACGGCGCGTTCGTATAAGAATTGCCGCTTAAATATAGCAAATTCAAATTTTTTAAAGCGAGGTCTAGGACTTCGCTTTTTTAATTGAGAGATAAATTTTTACGGAAATTGCCAAGCCGGCGATTATCAGAAGAAAGCTAAAGAGCTGCGGCCAGCGCCATTCCCAAAGCTCGGGAGTCTGATCGATTTTAATAAATTCAACCATAAATCTCAAAGCGCCGGCCAATATCAGATAGAATGAAACAATCAAAGCGCAGGGAAAATCTTTGCGTCGAGCCAAGAGATATAAAATCACGGCAATTGATAAAAGCCCCAAAGACTCATAAAGAAAAACCGGATGGAAATAAGTAAAGACTTCATAAACAAAGGGACGATGAGCCAAATCAATCGGAATACTCCAGGGCAATAAAGACGGCTCGCCGAACAATTCCTGATTAAACCAATTTCCCCAACGTCCGACGGCTTGACCAAGAGCGAAGCCGGGCAAAAATACCGCGGCCAAATTCCAAAAGTTGTATTTTTTATTTCGCAAAAAGAGCCAAAGCGCAAGAGCGCCGCCGAGCAGGGCGCCGTGAATGGCTAGACCGCCTTGCCAGATTTTTATAATATCGCTTAAATGATTTGAATAATAATCCCATTCCAAAGCAATTTCATATAGACGCGCCCCGATTAGTCCGCCGATAATAACCCAGAAAGCGGCGTCGATTACCTCTTCTCTTTTAAAGCCGCGCCGGGCGCCAATATGCAAAGACAACAACAAAGCAAGCAAAATGCTAAAGGCCATAATCAAACCATACCAATAAATTGTTATTGGTCCGGCCACAAAGGCGATTGGATCGGGAATTGTATTATGTAAAAAATTCATAATCACATTATTACAAAAATGTGATTTTTTTTCAAATAAAAAAAGCTCTCGAAAGAAACTTCGAGAGCCGGAGGTACTTCAACAACAGAAATTTTATTGTAAAGTAAAAAAATTTAAATCAATTGAATTTGTAAGGACCACATCTCTATAGGTAATTTTTTCATCACCCATTTTAAAGACTTTCCCGGCAATGGTTAGATCAGAATCTCTATGTGATTGAACATACTCAGCCGGTCTAAAATTCCCATCAAGAACTATTAAAGCATATTTATATACTTTATCATATTTTTCCTGACTGAGAGTTTTTTCGTCTAGCATATCCTTAGCCTGTCTCTGCCAAAAACCAAATTCCTTTGATTTCTCGGCAAAAGCATTATTAGAAACTGCCAGTTCAAGATCAACGACTTCAACTAAATATTTTTGCGTCGGTAGATTTGACTGGATTTGTTCAGTTTCCTTTGTGCAGCCCACTAAAAAAGCAGCTGCGCAAATCATTGCTGCAATCAGCAGCATGTATAACTTGGTTCTTAAGCTTGCCATGTTATTTACACCCTTTCTTTTAAAAGAACTGCGTTTTTATTAATATATTTATTATATCATATCTGTCTCTTATACAC
>ERZ761602.3423-NODE-3423-length-22505-cov-6.728731_pt1 | contig 22505 bp, 17 predicted proteins | sample MGYA00512165_ERZ761602 | MGnify/ENA primary metagenome ERZ761602 (study PRJEB28899, sample SAMN02445085) | bioreactor sludge metagenome | biome: EBPR sludge; isolation source: Thorneside wastewater treatment plant | place: Australia: Brisbane, Thorneside...
GCGCGTACTGCTTCATCGACTCGTTGATGAGGTAGTCGATGGAGCACTCGAGCTCTCGAGCCATCTGCTCGAAGGTCTCCCACAGCACGTCCCTGCACTGGAACGTGCGCGCGGTCTTCTTGTTCGGATCAGCGCTCATGTCGTTCACTCACTCCGTCGACCTCTCGCAGCCGTCCGGTCCGGCTCGTCGGCTCAGGTTGTCGGGCGTCCTCGGATCGTCGCGCGCCTCAGCTGCTCGGGCGCACGGCGCTCAGGGGCTCTTCGGGGCGTCGCCGCCCGTCTTCGGGGCGTCGCCGCCCGGCTTCGGTTCGTCCTTCTTCTTCGCCGCCTCGGCCGCGCGCTCCTTGATGGCAGGCACGACGCAGAGCGTGACGTATTCGCCGAGGGTCTTGATGTCGCGGAGCTCGCGCTCCTTCGGATCGGACTCCTTCGGCACGTAGCAGGCCCACTTGCAGTCGGCGTCGGCCTCGCAGACGGGCACGCGCGAGCCGTCGCGTTCGAGGGAGGCCAGCGTGGCGAGGTCGTCCGGTGTGCCGTGCGTGAGGTAGAAGCTCACGGCCGTCGTGCGCTGCGCGGGCGTGCCCTCGCCGAGCCACTTCTTCAGCGCGTCGCGCGGCTTGCCTTCCTTGTAGTCGCCGATCGTCGCGCCGTAGCCGATGGCCTCGGGCATCGCGAAGCCCTTGCCGTCGCCCTCCGGGAGACGCCCGAGGAACTCGTCGACCTGCGCGAGCTTCGACATGCTGAGAGCAGTGGACGCTGCCGCGCGGCGAACGCGCCAGTTTTCGGACTTGAAGGTCTCGTAGAGCTTCTCGATGACGACCTCACGCGGCAGCTCGCCGATGCGTCGGAAGGCCTGGTCGAGCACCGAAGGCGGCGACTCGGACCTGGCGATCTCGAAGATGCGCTTCAGGTCTTCGGCGCTCTTGCGATCGAGCTTGCCCTCGACCGCCGCGAGCGCGGCCACGCGGCGCTTCTCGCTCTGGTTCTTGTCGGCGGCGAAGCCGAGCGCGAAGTCGATCGCGGCGCGGCCACCGACCTTCTTCAGCGAGCCGAGCACGCGGAAGAGCTCCTCGTCCTGGTACTGGTCGAGCTGGGCCTTGAACTGCTCCGGCGTGGGCTCGAGCTTGGAGGCCTTGTTCGCCGCTTCGACCTGCGGCGTCTTCACCTTGACCCACTCCTGGGACACCACGTGCTTGGCGATGTCGACGAGCGCGACCGAGGCCGACTCCTTCGTCGCGTCGCTGCCGAGATCGGCCACCAGCGTCGACATCTTGTCGAGGTTGCGCGCGTCGCGCGTCATCAGCTTCGGGAGCGGCACGACCGACTCCGGCCCGAGCATGCGCAAGAGCTGCTCCATGCCGTAGGTCTGCGTGCGGTTCTCGAGCCGGCGCTCGAAGTCGGCCATGGCCCACTCCGACAGCGCGGCGCGCAGCTGGGCTCGCAGCGGCTCGTCGGTGATGAGCACCGTGCGCTCGAAGGTGAGCAGCGCGTAGGCGGCGTCCTTGAAGGCGAGCGACGGATCCGGCGGCGCGGGCTGGCCTGCCTGCACGACGGGCGGCGGCTTCTTCAGCTCGGCGATCATCGCGGGCACGAGCGCGGCGAGCAGCGGCTGGCGCGCCTCGGGGCTCATGCTCGCGAAGGTCTCCACCATGCCCTCGGCGCCGATCGGGCGGCCTCCGCGAGGCTTCATGCGGATGAGCGAGAGCGCCGCCTCGACCCGCAGCGGGATCTCGTATTTGTCGTGGCCCAGGACGGCCTGCAGCTTCTCGGGGCCGTGCAGCGTGGTCTCCCACCGACGGATGTTGTCCTCGTCGATGCGGCAACCGGTCGCGAGCGACCCGAGGGAAGCCGTGAGCGCCACCACGCCGAGCCAGGCTCTGGCTGCATGGATCCTTCGGATAGCTCGGCTCAAGCGGAGTCCTCCAACAAGCTCGTCGCGTCTCTCGGGAGCGTTCCCAGGGTCGGGAGCCACGCATCGTACTTGCCAGGTCGCGTCCACCAAAGATTTTTCCGAGGGCATCGGCCTCGGCCCAGGCCTGAGCGCGCGCTCGGCGTGATCGGCGACTGATTCGGCGCTCAGCGCTGCGCTCCTGCTCAGCAGGGCCGGCGCGCGCCACCTTCGACCCCACGGTCGGGCCCGCCCGAGCGAGCGCGCCAAGCCCCCGAAACTTGGCCGATGCGCAGGCGACTCACTACGAGCGAGGACGGTCCCAAGGCCGGTCACCGGATGAAGAACCCCTTCTCGTCGAAGCGGCGTCGCGACGCGCTGGAGAGCTCGGACCCAGCGCCGAGTGAGCCTCCGCCTCCGCTCGCGCCTGGCGACGCCGCCACGGCGGCACACGTGCCTTCGTCGAGCGCGATGCGCCGCGCCGCGCACGGCTTCGCGCGTGAGGCCTCGGCCGTCTTGCTCATGGCCTCCGCGCTCTACGCGGTGCTCGCGCTCGCCTCCTACCGAGCCGACCCACAGCGCGCCGACGTGCACGGCAGCGACTGGGTCGGCCCGGTGGGCGCAGGCGTCGCCGAGCTCTTGGTCGCCTCGGTCGGCGTGGTCGCGTGGCTCTTGCCGGTCGAGCTCATCGCGCTCGCCTTGCCGATGCTCGGCGCACGCACCGAGCGGCCTCGAGGTTGGATGGCCTGGTCGTCCCGCCTCGGCGGCGACGTCGTGGTCGCGACGGTCATGGCGGCGCTCGTGCACGTGGCCCTGCCCGAGGCGACGGCCTTCGGCGCCATGCCGCTCGGAGGGCTCGTCGGTGAGCTCGCCGGCGAGCTCATGCGCTCGCTCTTCAGCGCGGTCGGCTCGTTCATCATCGGCCTCACGATCGTCGCGCTCATCCTGGTCGGTCGCGCATCCTTCTCGTTCATCGAGACGGTGATGGCGCTCGCGCAGGGCGCACGCGCGGCCGGAGAGAAGGGGGCCGTCGGCGCGGCCGCGCTCGCCGACGCCTGGGCACAGGCGCGCGCGCTCGAGTCCGAGGGCGAAGCGAAGCGCGAGCCCTTGATCGTCGACGAGCGGCCCGACGCGATCGTCGCGGCCCTGAGCGACGACTCCGAGCCCGATCCTCTGCACGAGCTCGACGGGCTCGAGGCCGACACGCCCGAGGCCGAAGGCGGCGGCTTCACGCTGACGCTGCTGCGCAGCACCCCCGAGGCGCCCGCGTCGCGCCCTCTCGCGCCGCTCGTCGAGCTCGCGCCCGAGCCGGAGCCCGCCTTCGTCGCCGCGCCGCTCTCGCCGGACGAGGTACCCACCCCCTCGCCGATCCCGGCCGCACCGCCGAAGCGCGTCCGCGTGGCGAAACCCGCCGAGCCGGAGCCCCCGAAGAAGCTCGCGCAGGAGGAGCGCGCCCACGCAGCGACGCCGCCGCCTCCTCCTCCGAAGAAGGCGCCCACGCCGAAGAAGGAGGAGCAGGCCGAGCCCGGGCTCAAGATCGTCGACACCTCGCACGCGCGCGAGGTCGAGCGCGGCGACAAGGTGATCCCCTCGGGTACGGGCTTCCACCTGCCGAGCTTCGACTTCCTCGATCCGCCGGAGGGCGGCGTGGTCGAGGTGCACGCCGATCAGCTCAAGGCCACCGCCGCGCTGCTCGAGAAGACGCTCTCCGACTACGGCGTGAGCGGCAAGGTCGAGGAGATCCACCCCGGCCCCACGGTCACGACCTTCGAGGTCTCGCCCGCGGCCGGCACGAAGGTCTCGAAGGTCGCGAGCCTCGCCGACGATCTCGCGCTCGGCCTCTCGCGCAAGGTACGCATCATCGCGCCCATCCCGGGCAAGAACCGCATCGGCTTCGAGATCCCGAACCCGAAGCGTGTGCCCGTGAACATGCGCGAGCTCGTCGAGGACCGCCGCTTCCTCGAGATGAAGGCCCCGCTGCCCTGCGTGCTCGGGCGCGACATCGTCGGCGCTCCCTACTTCGCCGACCTCGCCTCCATGCCGCACGTGATCGTTGCAGGCGCAACTGGTGCAGGAAAGAGCGTCGGGCTCAACGTGATCCTCGTGAGCCTGCTGTACCGCCGCACGCCGGACGAGCTCAAGATGCTCATGATCGACCCGAAAGTCGTCGAGCTCGCGCCCTTCGACGGCATCCCGCACATGCTCCTGCCGGTCGTGACCGACATGAAGCAGGCCTCGACGGCGCTCAAGTGGGCCGTCGACGAGATGGAGCGCCGCTACCAGCTCTTCGCGAACGCCGGCACGAAGAACATCACGACCTACAACGGCTTCGTGGAGCGCGTGCTGCGCGGAGAGGCGAAGCCGCCCAAGCCCTTGCCGGGCAAGGTCAACGCGATCGCCGCCGACGGCACCGACGTGGAGCTCGACCCCGCCAAGGACGGCAGCGACGCCGAGCCCCTGAAGAAGCTGCCCTTCATCGTGATCGTCGTCGACGAGTTCGCCGACCTGATGATGCAGCAGGGCAAGGAGGTCGAGGCCTCGGTCGCGCGCCTCGCGCAGAAGGCGCGCGCCGCCGGCATGCACGTGATCCTCGCGACGCAGCGCCCGAGCGTCGACGTCATCACCGGCATGATCAAGGCGAACTTCCCGACGCGCGTGGCCTTCCGCGTCGCGCAGAAGGTCGACAGCCGCACGATCCTCGACGAGCAGGGCGCCGAGCACCTGCTCGGTCGTGGCGACATGCTCATCAAGATGAACGGCTCGAACGACACGCGTCGCGTGCAGTGCCCGTTCATCTCGGAGGAAGAGGCGCAGAAGGTCACGGATTTTCTCCGGCTGCAGGGCACACCCGAGTACGACGAGAACATCCTCAAGCCGCGCGACGAAGACGGGAAGGTCGAGGCCGACGAGGACGAGGACGCCGACCCGCTCTACGATCAGGCGGTGCGCATCGTCGCCGACTCACGCAGGTGCTCGACCTCGTGGCTGCAGCGCAAGCTCGGCATCGGCTACAACCGCGCGGCCAAGCTGGTGGAGACGATGGAGCGTCGCGGTCTGGTCGGGCCCGCCAACGGCTCGAAGGACCGCGAGGTCTTGATCGAGGCCTTGTGAGCGAGGCGCGCGGCCCGCTCGGCGTCACGGGAGAGGAGGCCCGGGCCGAAGACGCGGCCGGGGCAGCGGAGCAGCGTCAGGCCTTGACTTTGTCTCCGGATCGTATCACACGCCCCGCGATGCGCTCCGAGTGCGACCGGACGCGGCTCATCGAAGAGCTCGCCAGCCTCCTCCGTGATTGCGAGCTCCCCGACGAAGCCCGTCACGCCGGGCTGACGCTCATCGGGTGGTTGGCACGGCGAATGCCAGGCGAGGGGCCGTCGCTCGTCGGCGTCGAGCAAGCATCGCGCCAACGCGGTCACTCGGCTGGATGCGTGGGCGCGGCCGGTGCGCACGCGAACACGCCGAGCGACGTTCCCCACCCCGCGGGGGGCGAGCACTCGCCCTCGGGCGGCGCTGCGCCGATGGCGCCGCTCGGCGACACCTCGTCGGTGCCCACGCACGGTGTGGCCGCGCACGGTGTGGCCACGCACGGTGTGGCCGCGCACGGTGCGGCCGCGCACGGTGCGAGCGTCTGTTGCGGATCGGTCGTCGCTCGGGTGAGCGCCGCCGCGATCGGGATGCGCAAGTCGCGCTGAGGCCGCCCTCGTGGGCCTCCAGGGACTCGCGGCTCGGCGTCCGAATGCGCCGGATGCACGACAGGAGGTTCAGTCTGACGCGCAGGCTGTGATAGGACTGGACCCCGATGATTGGGGGGCGACCTGTCTCTCCTGCCTGAGGCCCAGCCCGACGACGCCGAAGACGTCGCCTGGGGTCTCCAAACGGCCGCCGCCCTCTGGGGGCGTGGCGAGCACCGTGAGGCCGTGGTGTGGCTGCGTCGGGCGATCGGCGCTGCGCGCGACGCCGGCGCAGAGGAGCGCGCCGCCGCTCTCGAGCTCAGCGTCGGCGCCATCGAGCGGACCTTGGTAGACGCTGCGGCGGCTTCGGTCGTCGCGGAGGGCGTCGAGGCCACGCCGAGCGTCGCCGCGCCCGGCACCGCCGCGACGTCGACGCCGCTCCCGCTTCCGGCCGCCGTGGCGGCGTCGAACCCGCCGCCCGCGCCGAAGCCTGCGAGCTTGCCCAAGCCGCGTCCACCCAGCTTCCAGCAGATCGACGACGCGGAGACGCTCGACGCCGACGCAGCCGCGGCGCTCTTGCTCGATGAGTCGACCTCCGACGAGCCTCCGCCCGCGCCCGTCGTCGCTGCTCCGGTCGCGCCGGTCCTCGCGGCGCAGGCGGCGCCCGTCGTCGCGACTCCGGCCGCGCCGGTCCTCGCTGTGCCGCCTTCATCCGCAGGCGCGACGCCCATCCCTCGTCCTGCTCGCCCACCAGCCGAGCCTCCCGCGTCGGAGCCGCCGCAGTCCTACGCGCCGCCGTCGATGAGCTCGATGGCCGCTCCGCCCTCGACCTTGGTGGGGCGCGCGTCGATCGCACCCGTGGACCCACCGGCGGCAAGCACCGCCGGCAGCGCGTCGGCCCAGCGAGCGCGCAAGGCGCGCGCGCCGATCCTCGATCCCTGGTCCGACGACCTGCCCCCGGACGAGCCGGCTCCTCGCACCTTGGCCCATCGGCCGGAGCACTCGAGCGACGAGGCCGACGTCATCACCTCCGCTCCCTCTCTCGAGGTGCTCTTCCGCAAGCGGCCGCCTCCGCCCCCTCCGCCGGCGAAGCGGAGCCAGACGCTCAGCGGTACGCCGCTCATCGGCGTGGCGCCGGAGCTCGCGGCGACGTCGCTCACGCCTCCCCCGCCGCAGGCCTCGCAGAAGCCACCTCCTCCTCCGGCGCCCGGGTCCCGTCCTGGGCCCATGCCGCCGCTGCCCAGGCCGGCGCTGCCGTCGCTTCCGCCCACCGCCGAAGCGGCGGAATCTCCGGCGCCCCAGGCTTCGATGCCGCCGGTCTCCACGCGCACGCCCGCCGAGCGCCCGAGCACCCCGCCGGAGGCCCCGCCGAGCGCGGTGCCGCGCCCCGCCAGCCAGCGCCCCAGCGTGCCGCCGCCGCCGAGCGCGGTGCCGCGTCCGACGCCTGGGCGAGCCAGCGTACCGCCCGCGGCGCCCGCGGAGCGCCCGAGCGCTCCACCTGCCGAACCCGCCGAACGCCGCAGCGTGCCCCCTGCCCAGCCCGCCGAGCGCCCGAGCGTGCCGCCTGCGCAGCCGGCGGCGGAGACGGCGCCCGTCGAAGCCGCGCCCGCGCGCGCGCCCGTCGAGGCCGCGCCCGCCGCGGCGCCTGCGGCGACCTCCGCAGGGCCGCGCACCTTGCCGCCCGAGCAGCGCTCCATCGACGGCGTCGAGCTCGGTTCCATCGACGCACTCGGCGACGTGCCCGACGGCGTGCAGGCCGAGCTCGCGGGCACGGCACGGCGCGCGACGCTCGGCTTCGAGGAGGAGCTCGGGAGCGAAGGCGCCGTGCTCCTCCTCGAGGGTGAGGTCGTGATCTCGGTGCGGGTCTCCGACGTGGCGGCGACGCGCGCGAGCGCGCCCGCCCTCCTGCCTTGTTGGTCGAGCTCCTCGGAGGCGCCAGCGCTCAAGCTGACCGCCCTGCGTGAGACGCGCATCGCGTCCTGGCCGCGCGAGCAGCTGACCGAGCTGCTCGGCGATTGTCCTTGGGTGCTCGAGGAGCTGGAGCGGCGCGGTGATCGGCTCGCTGCGCTGGCCGGAGCCACGATGGGTTTGCTCGGCGACCTCGACGATTCGAGTCGCGACGCCGTGTTCGAGCGGCTCGAGCTGCGGGCGCTCGCTGCGGGTGAGCGCTGGCTCGCGAAAGGCGAGAGCCTCGCTGGTCTCGCCGTGCTCGGCGTCGGCAACCTGCGCATCGGAGGCGAGCTCGGCGCGGAGACGCTCTCTTCGGGCGACCTCGTGCTGCCGACGCTCGCGCTCGAGGGCGGCTCGGTTCCGAGCGACGTGGTCGCCGGAGAGCGCGGCGCGCTCGTGCTCACGGCCGCCAAAGGCGCCACGCTCGAGCTGTTCTCGACGGTGCCCAGCCTGCTCGAGCTCCTGCGCATCGCCTGAGCGCCGGGCCGCGCTGGAGCGCCGCCTTCGGTCGAGCGCAGTCGTCAGTGGGTGGGCGACACGGCTTGCCCGCCCACGTCGAGCGAGGCCGCGGCGCTCACCGGCTCGGTGATCGCGGACCCCGAGCTCGTCGGCGTGGTGTCGGCCTCGGCGCTGAGCGACGGTGTGTACACGGCGTCTTCCTCGTCGCGGTCGAGCGCCCACACGAGCTCACTGTTGCCCTGCGCGCCTGCGAACCTCAGCCCGAACCACTCCGCCCGGGGAGAGATCGCCGGTCGACCGTCGGACTTGGCGGCGGGGAAACGGATCCGGAAGACCTGGTGAAAGGGCGTGAGGTAGGGGAAGTAGGTGCGCTCGACCGCGTTGGGGCGCTTCACCGCGACGATCTCGGCGGGCACCGTCTCGTTGCCCTCGCTGTCGATGAGGCGGACGATCCAGGCGCTGTCGGGCTTGGTGAGGTCGTTGTGGCGACGCCTGCCGCCAGTGATGGCGACGAAGAAGTGATGTGAGGTCTTCGTCTCGTCGAGCGTCTGGTCGAGCAGCTTCTTCCGCTGGTCGAGGTTGAGGCGGTAGTCCTCGACGTAGCGAACGACGTAGGCCCAGCGAAAGTCCCACGACTCGAAGGTCGCCGTGGCGGTGAGCAAGTTGTCGAGCTGCGCGAGCGTGATGAGGTTCTCGGTCCTCGTCCAGGTGTCGAGCACCTGCTCGTAGTCGGTCGCCACGTACTCACGCGGCCCGTCGCGCAGGCTCACCATCGTGGTCGCGCAGCCCGACGAGGCGAACAGCATCGCGGCCATCGAAGCGGCGGTGGCGAAGCGCAGCACGTCGCGCAGACTACACCGGCTCGGGTCGGAACCGAACCGCCGTGCGAGATCGCATCGGCACCTCGGCTCGCGCTCGAGACGACGCTCAGGGGGAGGTGGCGTCGAGCGGCGGCAGGTCCGTCTCGGTGGGGGTCGTCGGCTCGAGCGGCTCCGGCTCGCGCCGAGCCCGTGGTTCGAGGGCGAGGCGAACGTGCAGGCGGACCGCGAAGAAGCCGTCGGCGACGCCCTCGAGCGGCGTGCTCAGGGGCACGAGCAGGCTGAGCCCGGGCTCGAGCGCGCCGATGCGGAAGCGCACCGAGGGCGAGAGCGTGACCGCCGCGCGTTCACCGTCCGGGATGTCGGCGGTGATCGGGTAGACCTCGGAGAGCTCCGCGCCGAGGCACATCCAGCGCCCGGCTTGCAGCCCACCGAAGAGCCCGGCGCGCGCCACCAGATCGGTGCGCGCCTCCTCGAGGTCGATCGCGACGTCCAGCCCGGAGCGGAATTGCAGCGTCACCGGCCCGCTGGCCCAGCGCACGTCGAAGGCGGGGCGCAGCGTGAGCTCGTTCGTCGAGAAGGTCGCCGCGTCCCAGGCGTGGACCGCGCGCACCGTCTCCTGCGCCGCCTTCACCTCGGGCGCGTCGCTGCGTGGCAGGGGGATCATCCAGCCGAGACCGCCGCCAGCGACGAGGCCCTCCGGGTGCGCCCACGCGCCGCGCAGCCACAGCTCGGGGTTGCCGTGGAGCAGGGCTCGACCGATGCCCGGCGCCGCCGCCGAGGCGAAGTCCCATGCGCCGCCGACGAACCAGCGCCTCGGCGCGACGGCGATCTCGCCTTCGAGGCGGGTCATCCACGCGAAGGTGCTGCCGAGCGAGCTGAAGCCCGCGAGCGGCGCCTGGCCCACGCCCGCGCCGAGGTACTCCAGCTCGAAGGCCGTGCCGGCGTGTCGCAGCGCGGGCAAGGTCGGCGGCGCGAGCGTCTCGTCGCCTGGCACCGCGGGCGGCACCTCGTCGGCGGAGCTGCGGCTCGAGACCGTCAGCGCCGCGATCGAGAGCAGCAACGCAGCGCGAGCGGCCCGCGACCGGGCGCGACGAAGCGCGAACGCGACCACACCTACTTGCTACCGGCGAGGCCGAAGTCGTTGGCGAAGGTCACGTAGATCATCAGGCCGAGCAGCATCGCGAGCCCGATCGCGTGGATGTGCGCCTCGACCGTCGGGTTCGCGCGCTTGCGCGTCGTCGCTTCGTAGCCGAGGAACATCAGCCGGCCGCCGTCGAGCGCGGGGAAGGGCAGCAGGTTGAAGGCGGCGAGGTAGGCGCTCATCGAGCCCAGGATGCCGAAGAACTCCGTCCAGCCGAGCTCCGCCGCCTTCTTCATCTCGTCGACGATGAGCTTCGGACCGCCGAGCTTCGCGTCGCTCTTGCCGCGCACGAGCTCGACCATGCCCGAGAGCGCGAACTTCACCACCTGAGGCGGGCGCTCGAGCGACAGCGTCGCGGCTTCGCCGAAGGACAGCGGGACCACGCTCTGCTTCATGCCCGGCCCGGGCCGCACGCCGATCTGCCCACGCCCTTCGCGCTGCGCGGGCACGATGTCGAAGCTCAGCCGTTGCCCCTCGCGCTCCACGACCACCGGGATCGAGCGCTCGGGGTTCTTGGAGATCTCTTCGGCCATCGACTCCCACCACTCGACCGCCCGGCCGTCGATCTCGACGATGCGATCGCCCGCCTTCAGCCCGGCCGCGGCGGCCGGCATGCCCTCGACGACGTCGACGTGCGTGGAGAGCACCGCGCGCCCCTCGAGGTAGTAGGGCAGGAAGAAGAACACCGACGCGAAGAGGTAGTTGGCGAGCGGGCCGGCGAAGATCGTGAAGATGCGTGAGCGCAGGCGCGCGTTCGCGTAGCTGCCGCGATCCTGGGGGTCGATGTCCTCGAGCGGGTTCATGCCCGCGATCTGGACGTAGGCGAGGAAGGGAATCAGCGCGACCTGGAACACGGTGGGGCCGTGCCGCTCGGGGTCGTGCTTCATGAGCTTCCACTTCACGCGCTCGCCGGCGGTGGTGAACCACCAGAAGCCGTCGATGGGCTGCACCTTGAAGAAGGTCGGGCCGAAGCCGATCGAGAAGCGTGTCACGCGCAGGCCGGCCGAGCGGGCCGCCAGGTAGTGCCCGGCCTCGTGCACCACCATGAGCACCGCCAGGCCGAGGATCGCGACGACGTAGTACATCAACAGGCTCGCTGGTTCGTGCCGAGGGGTGCGCAGCCGTTGCGCGACCCCTCAGCCTAGCAGCCGCAGAGCGAGGTGGCTCGGGCGGTCGACGCTCAGGATCCGACGAAGAACGACACGCCGAAGGTGAAGAAGGGGTAGCCCACGCGCGCCGTGAGCGCGACCGTGTCGTCGAAGAAGTAGCGACCGCCAGCCGCGAGCATCAGGTCGGGGCGGAAGCCGTCGAAGTCGCTGCGGCCGACCAGGCCCGCTTCACCGAAGGCGCTCCACTCCTTGGAGAAGAAGAAGTTCCACTGCAGACCGACGGGCAGGTAGAGCTGAGCGTTGTCGCGGTAGCACCAGTCGCAGGTGGTGAGGTCGGCGCCGAAGGTGATGGCGACGGTGTTGTTCAGCTTCTTGATGAAGGCCGGGTCGGCGACCTCGATCGAGGCCCGGAAGCCCGCGCCGACGCCCGGGTCTCCCCAACCTCGCCTGCCGCTGCCGTAGCGCCACAGCCCTCGGTTGAACATCGCGAGCGTGAGGTGAGGCTCGAGCTCGGCGCGGTACGCGGGGTGCCCGTTCGGGGTCTTGATGGTCTGTGCGGAGGCCTCGCCCGCGGGCGCGACCAGGGCGGTGACGGCCGCAGCGAGCGCGGTGGACCAAGTGACGACACGGCGGGAGGGTCGAGCTGTCATGCCGGGCATGATAGCCCTCGCCTCGCCGTGTGGGTCCGCGTTCTTGTGGGAGCGGATCCAGACCGGGTGGTCACGATGCGACTGCCGGGCTCTCGAGCGCGACGTGCACCGGAAGCTCGCGCGTGTCACCGTCCTCGCCCACCGCACCCCCCTGAGCTCGAATCCGCTGACTTCACCGATCCACGCGTCGACGGAGCCTTCGGTGCGTGCACGCTCGCGTGCGCGGCTGGCCGTGTACGCGATCGAGGCGCTCATCCTGCTCGGCTTCCTCGCGCTCGTCGTCGCGCTCGTCGTCGCGCTCGCGCAGCAGTGAGCGTCGCTCGCGAGTGTGCGTCGTACGCGAGCGTGAGTCGCTCATGCGTATGCGTGAGCGACGCTCGCATCTTCGACGCGCGCTGCAATCGTGCAGAGCCGAGTAGCTTGGCTTGGAACGACGCGCATACTGCGTACCATCGCGACCGACGCGAACCACGATGCGCGCGTGCATGGGTGCCACGACCCGTTCGAAGGAGTGAGGATGTCGGAGTACGAGCCGCGAGAGAACACGTCGACACGTCCCCGTGAGCGAGGTTTGCGATGAGCATTCCTGCGCACGGCAAGCGCGCTCAGCGGCGTGCACAGCGACGCGAAGACGTGCTCGACGCAGCGATGCGCATCATCGTGGCCGAGGGGCTCGGTGCGCTCACGATCCAGCGGCTCGCGAAGGCCACCGGCGCCTCGGTGGGTGGCCTCTACCGCTATTACGAGAGCAAGGAGTCGGTGATCGCGGCGCTGCAGCTGCGCGCGATCGGCGTGTTCGCAGAAGTGCAGCGCGACGAGCTCGGGCGGGGCGCGGAGTTCCTCGCGGCGCGCAGCAACATGCTGCTGCCCCACGCGGCGGCGCTCTTCTCGGCGCTCGTCTCCATCACCTCCTACTTGCGCTTCGAGCTGCGCGACCCCGAGCGTCATCGCCTGTTCGACGCCTTCATCTCCGCGTCCGAGGCCTTGGTGCCCGAGGCAGCTGCGCAGGAGGTCGACGCCGCGATCCGCCCGTTGATCGCCTCCATCGCCGCGCGCCTCGACGGCGCCGCCGAGTGCGGTGCGCTCAGCCCGGGCGACGGTGTACAGCGCACCTACGTCGTCTGGGCCGCGATGCACGGTCTCAATCACTTCCGCAAACGCGACCGCATCATGCCGCCGCAGCTCCGCGTCACGGCGCTGCGCGAGCAGACCTTGCTCGCGTTCTTCAGCGGCTGGGGCGGTGATCGCGATCGTTTCGCCGAGGCCTACGCACAGCTCGCCAGCTTCGAGGCGCTCGAGCTGCAGAGGCTCGCCGAGCAGCAGGCGCAGATGGCCACCGCAGAGACGAGCATCGCAGCGAGCTGAGCCCGCGCTCGGCGGCTCTGCTCGGCGGCTCTGCTCGGCGGCTCTGCTCGGCGGCTCTGCCTCGGGCTCCGCTCGAGGCCGGGGGCCGCAGGTCGACCGCGGAGTCGAGCTGGCGTCTACTGGGGGCGTTCGTCGGTACGCAGAGACCGTTTCGGTCACGAGCGCGTACCTAGAGCGCACCTGGAGACACCATGCGAACCGCACGACCCGCCACCTGCTCGACCGTGTTGATGTTCCTCGGCGCCGCGTTCCTGAGCGCCTGCACCTCCGATCGCGCTCCCTCGAGCGAGGCTGCGCAAGCCTCGGCGCCGGCCGACGAGCATGCGAAGAACGATCGAGCGCAGGAGGCGGCCGCCGCACCGAAGGCCAAGTCCACGCTCGTCGACGGCCGCGCCGAGGAGAAGTCGGTCGACGCGCCGGCTTCCCCACGGCCCCAGGCGGCGAACGAAGGCTTCACCGGCGAGGGAAAGGGGCTCGGCGGCGGAGGGTTGTCGCCGCGCGGTGACTCCGCCGCGGGCGTCGGACAGGGCTACGGTAGCGGTCGGCGCGAGGTCGGGGGCCTCGGCCCGGCCGCGAAGAAGCCCTCCCCCACGCGCAGCTTGCCCGGCGTCGCCGCGCCCACCGAGGCCTACGACCCGGCCGCGCCTCCGCCCGCCGCCGCGATGCCGCGCGCGCCCGAGCCCGACCCGCTCGTCGAGCAGGCGATCGACCCCAACGGTCGTTTCGCCACGACCTACCGACCGGGAGGAGGTCACCTCGCGGCCTTCGAATCCGCGGTGGCGCGCGGGCTCCTCCCGGCGGGCGAGCGTGAGATCGTGAGCGACCTCGGCGCCCGTTACCCGCTCGCGATCGACGCACCCTCCGAGGGGGCGCTCGGCTTCGCAGCGCACTTCGAGCGCGCGAAGCTGCAGCCCTCGGGCGGCAAGCTGCATCTGCGCCTCGGGCTTCGCTCCTCGTCGAAGCCGGCGAGCGAGCGCCCGCGTCTCTCGGTCGCGCTCGTGCTCGACGTGAGCGGATCGATGCGCGGCGAGCTCATCCAGTCGGCGCGCAAGGCCGCGATCGATCTCGTCGACAAGCTCGCGCCTACCGACGACTTCTCGCTCGTCACCTTCTCGAGCGGCGCGCAGACGCTCGTGCCGATGGGCGCGATCGGGCCGCGCCGCGATCAGGTGAAGGCCACGATCGCGGCGATCCAGGAGGGCGGCGGCACGAACATCGGCGAAGGGCTCAGGCTCGGCTACGCGGAGCTGTCGAAGCCGCAGCTCGAAGACAACGTGCGGGTGACGCTCTTGCTCAGCGATGGACGCGCCAACGACGGCATCACCGATCGCGGGCGCCTCGCGGGGCTCGCGCTCGAGGCCTTCCAGTCCGGCATCCAGACGAGCGCGCTCGGCCTCGGCACCGACTACGACGGCCCGCTCATGAGCCAGATCGCGAACGACGGCGCGGGTGGCTACTACTACCTGCGTGATCCCCAGCAGATCGCGCCCGCGCTCGCGACCGAGCTCGACAAGCGGCTCGATCCGGTGGCCACCGCCGTCGAGGTGCGACTGCGCCTGAAGCCCGGCGTCGAGGTGCTCAACGTCTACGGCTCGCGCAGGCTGAGCGAGGCCGAGGCGCAGCGCGTGCGCGCGATCGAAGTCGCGAGCGACAAGCAGACCGAGAAGCGCGACGGCATCAAGGCCAACCGTCAGGAGGACGTCGAGGGTGGCATGCGCTTCCTCATCCCGGCCTTCGCGCGCGACGACTCGCACGCGATCCTGCTCGAGCTGCGGCTGCCCGCGGGCATCGGGCCGAAGGACGTCGCGCTCGTGGAGCTCAAGTACAAGGACCGCCACACGAAGAAGAACGTCGCCGAGGAGATCCCGCTGCGCCTCGAGTACGCGAACAGCGACGCGGAGAGCGCGAAGACCATCGACCCTTCGGTCGCGCGCACGGTGCAGGGCTTCGCTGCGGGCGAGGCGCTCATGAAGGCCTCGCGCCTCGTCGCGCTCGGGCGCAACCGCGAGGCGATCGACCTGCTCGGCGAGCGTGAGGGGCTGCTCCACCACGCCGCAGCCACGCTCGGCGAGCCGCTCTTCGTGCAAGACGCGCAGCGCCTCGCGCGCCTGCGCACGCACGCGCTCGGTGGTGGGTCCTTCGGTGATCCGCTCGTGCTCGCGATGGTCATGGAGACCGCGGGCAACGTGCACCTGCGCTGAGGGGGCGAGCAGGCCTTCGAAGGCGGCGGCTTCTCGCTGTAGGATCCTCGCACCATGGCCGGAGCCAAGCTCGATCTCGACCGACCGGTGAAGCACGTCGACGTGCAGCCAGGAGGCGAGATCCGCTTCTCGGGGAGTTTCCACTCCACGCTCGACGGCTCCGTGGTCGACGCCGCGACGACGACCTGGCCCGACGGCGCGCCCGGCGGAGCGTCGGTCGACGCAGGTGGCATCATCGAGCTCGCCGGCGGCGGCTTCCACCTGCGCTCGCGGGATCCGGTGACGCACGAGGTCGTCGCCGTGGCGACGGGCGACACCGCGCCGGTCTGCGACGCCGCGGGGGTGGCCTCGCCGTGCTTGGTGCTGCGCACGCAGCCGCAAGCGACCTCGCGCCTCGTGACGATGTCGGACTGGAAGCAGTCGCTCAAGGGCGGCATCAGCTACGAGATCATCGGTGCGCCCGTCTACGCACCGGCGGCGCGCGCCGCGACGAACCCCTTCGTGCTCGGCGCGTTCGGCGCCGTGGCGCTCGCCGCGGCGGGGGCGGCGATCGTCGCGCTGCGCAGGCGCGCGAGGAGCTCGCCGGCCGGGCAGCTGCGCGAGCTCGTCGCGCGCGTGGAGCGCAAGCTCGGGCGCGCCGACGCCGCGCTCGTCGCGACCCTGCGACCGGCGGTCGGCCGCACGCTCGAGGCCATCGAGGAGAGACGCGTCGATCCTTCGTCACGCGAAGGCGTGCGCGTGAAGGAGCTCTTGCTCAGGGTGGAGGCGAGGCTCGACGAGACGGTCGAGCAGGCGCGCGCCGAGAAGGAACAAGAGGCCGCCGACGAGCTGGTGCTCGAGGTCGAGAGTGCGCTCGAGGCCGCGCGCGAGGCGATGGACGCGAGCCGGCATCGGCCGACCTGAGCGCGGGGCGTGGAGCCCGGAGCCCGGCGTCGCCTCAGGGGCGGGGCGGAGGCGCGTTCGGAGCTCCGTCGACGACATCGGCCCGCGGCGGGAGCCAAGGCGGGAGAAACTCGGGGCAGCGCGTGGGCTCAGGCGAGAGCTCGAGGTCGGCGAAGTCGAGGCCCTCGCTGCGGTCGAAGCGGTAGTCGCCGACGATGAGCGAGCCTGTGCGCTCGAGCCAGAAGGGCGCACGGAAGAAGCGCATCCCGGCGGAGACCTCGCAGTGCGCGCGCGCGAGCTGCACGAGCTCGCTCTGCTTCGCCACGAAGCGGCGCTCGACGCGGAGCGAGGCGTCGTCGCTCGGTGCGAGGGCGGCGTTGGGTGCGCTGCCGAGCTCGGTGCCGACGGGACAGCGCTCCACGGTGATCAGCGAGGGCCACGCCGCGAAGCGCAGCTGCTCGAGCACGTATTCGCCCGCGTCGGTGGTGCTCACGGCCACGGCCGTCCAGCACAAGGGGTTGGCCGGCGCGGGGCTCAGCGCGAGATCGTGCAGCCTGCGCTCGGGGTGCGAACCTGCGAGCCGCCCTTCGATCGCGCCGCGAGCCAGCGCGCTCGACGCGACGAAGAGCGCCGCCACGCCGACGAAGCCCGCGAGCCCCGCGACGAGGCGCCGGTCGCTCGAGAGTCTGCGCGCCAGCAGGCTGGAGCCCACGCCGACGAGCGAGACCGTCGCCGCGATGGGCCACGGCACCATCGAGCGGACGACCCACGGAAGCAGCACGGCGATGAAGAGCAGCGCGCCCAGCGTGACCCGCGCGGCCTTCGATCGCGTCGCGGGAAACAGCATGGGGATCGCGACGGCCCAGAAGAGCGGCTCGAGGATGAACACCGAGTCGCCGTAGAACCAGCCGTCGAAGAGTGGCCAGAAAGGATGCACGCCGTAGACGTTCCAGGCGTCCATGCCGATGTGGAGCAGCGCCGCGAGCGAGGCGATCGTCGCGAGCCAAGGGCGCTCCCGGGCGTCGACGCCCCCTCGGCGCGCAGCGAAGGAGAGCGCCACCGCGGCGGTCGCGAGCCCGAGCACGAGCGCCACGGGCAAGGTGTGCGTGTGCCCTCGGTGGTGCAGCAAGTAGCCGAGCTTGCCGCCGGTCAGGCCGGTGTAGAGCTGGTCGGCGTCGGGCAGGTTGCTCGCGACCGCGCCGACGATCCACGCGCGGCGAGCGCCGGCCTCGGTCGGCCCTTCGCCTCGCCGTGTGCGCAGGCGTGTCGTCGCTTCGGCGAGCAGCAGGCCGGCGAGCGTGTGGGTGACGTTGTCCATGCGAGGGCGCGCAGCATGGCCGATTTCGCCGTGCGTGCACGCACGTCGCGCCGAGCTTCGAACGCCGCTCGCTCGAGCCAGCGCGGCGCACCGAGCGCGCCGGAATCGGCGAGGCGCTCGGTGAGCCGGTGCGCTCGTGCGTGGCTCAGTTGAGCTGGATGCAGCCCGCGAGCGTCTGGCAGTTGGGGTTGGTGAGGTTGGCGAGGCAGTAGGTCTGCGCGCAGTTGCTCAGCGCCTGCTCCTCGGTGGCGCAGCTGGCGTTGCATGCGGTGGGGTTGCCGGCCGCGACGCAGTCGTAATAGGCGGCGAACTCGGCTCCGCAGGCGGTCGGCGCGAGCGCGAGCGCGGCCGCGCAGCAGTTGTTGCAGTTGCCGGTGATGAGCGAGCACTCCCCGGCTTGCGCCTCGCCGCACTCCTGCTGGCACTCGGCCTGCGAAGGCAGCTCCACGGCCGTGCCTCCACCCGCGCCGCCCGTGCCGCCACCGCCGGTGCCCGTCGTGGTGGTGGTGGTCGTCGTCGTGCTCGTCGTCGACCCTCCGCCATCGCCTCCGCCCGACGACGAGGTCGTCGTCGAGCTGCCGGAGCCACCGCTCCCGCCCGAGCCGCCGGTGTCGTCACCGCAGCCAGCCAGCGCTCCGGCGCCCACGAGGGCGACCCCCACCCAAGACCATGCCTGCGAAGTCATCGTCGATCTCCTCTCGCGGTGTGGCTCCGGCCACCCCGGCGAGGCGCATGCTACAGCATCCCGACCCAGGCTCGCCTCGAGCGCAGGCTCTCGACGCGGTACGCCCGCAGAGCTGCTACCCGAGACCGTCCGCGCGCTGCTCCGCGCGCGCCCCCACTGATCCGATGCCCGTCTCTCTCAACATCGACCTCGGAGAGCTCGACGACGAGCCCGACGAGCTCGTGGGCTTGGCGACGATCGCCAACGTCGCCTGCGGTGGTCACGCGGGCGACTCCGCGTCGATGCGCCGGGTGCTCGGGCTCGCACGCGAGCACGGCACCGCCCTCGCGGCGCATCCCTCCTACGCAGACCGCGACGGTTTCGGTCGTCGCGCGCACTTCCAGACGGCCCACGAGGCCGCGCGCGCGGTCGCGCTGCAGTGTCGGCGGCTCGAGGCCGCGGCGCGCGAGCTCGGCGCGCCCGTGCGCCGCCTCAAGCTCCACGGCGCGCTCTACCACGACGCCTCGCTCGACCTCGAGCTCGCGAGGCTCGTCGTCGGCGCGGCGCGCGCGGAGCTGCCCGAGCTCGCGGCGGTGATCGGTCCAGCGGGCAGCGAGCTCGAGCGCGCCGCGGGAGCGCTCGGTCTCCGCTTCGAGCGCGAGGCCTTCGCGGACCGCGGCTACGACGAGCGCGGGCGCCTGCGCGCGCGCGGCACCCCGGGCGCCTTGCTCGAGCACGTCGACGAGGTGCTCGCCCAGGCGACGCGGCTCGCGCGCTCAGGCGAGTGCGACACGCTCTGTCTACACGGCGACACGCCCGGTGCGCTCGAGCGCGCCCGCGCGCTGCGCGCTCGGCTCGAGCACGAGGGGCTCCTGTGGACTGGCGAATCGTCCCTCTGACGCGCGGTGTCTCCCTCGTGCTCGTCGACGCGCCCGGCCTCGGCGAGGTCGAGCACGCCCGCGCCTCGGCGGAGCTCGCGCGCAGGCTCGCCACCGAGCTCGGCGAAGGCCGCGTGGTGGCCGGAGGCACCAGTGTGCTCGTCGAGGCCGTGGAGCGCGACGCGCTCGCCGCGCTCCTGGGGCGCGTCTCGGCCGATGCCGCCGACGCGGGCCCCACCGCGACTCGAGAGCACGTGATCGACGTCGACTACGACGGCGCCGATCTCGCGAGCGCAGCGACCCGCCTCGGCCTCGGGGAGGCCGAGCTCGTCGCGCGGCACGCGGCGCCTCGCTACGAGGTGCTCGTGGCTGGATTCCTGCCGGGTTTCGCGTACCTCGGGCCACTCGATCCCTCGCTCGAGCTACCGCGGCTACCCTCGCCGCGCAGGCGCGTGCCCGCCGGGAGCGTGGCGATCGCCGGCAGGCTCACGGGCGTCTACCCCTTCGTGTCGCCAGGTGGTTGGAACCTCATCGGCCACGCGCCGAAGGCGCAGCTCTTCGATGCTGCGCGCGAGCCGCCCCGCCTCTTCAGGATCGGCGACGGCGTGCGCTTCGCCCCGCGCGACCCATCGAACGCGAGCATCGACGCTCACGCCACGCCGGACGAGCCGCGCTGCGCTCGCTCGGCGCTGCGCGTCGTGCGCGCCGCGCCTGCGACGACGATCCAAGATCTCGGTCGCCCTCTGCGTCGCGGAGAGGGCCTGCCTTCTGGCGGTGCGCTGGACCGCGCCACGCTGCGCGCCGCGAACGTCGCGGTGGGCAACCCGGAGTCGGCTGCGGCGATCGAGATCCCGCTCGGCTCCTTCGAGCTCGAGGCGCTCGCTCCACTCACCGCGTCGATCGACGGCGCGCGCGCCCTTCGGGTCGGTGTCGGCGATCGGATCCTCGTGCCTCCCGAGCGCCGTGCGGTGCGCTATCTCGCGGTGCGCGGTGGCATCGACGTGCCGCTCGTGCTCGGCGCCGCGAGCACCCTGCTCGTCGCCGGCTTCGGCGGCTTGCGCGGCAGAGCGCTGCGCGCGGGCGACGAGCTCGCGCTGGGCGAGCGCGTCGACGGAGAGCCGCTCGCTTCGGCGCTTGCCGTCGCTCCGCCGTCGCCCGCGCTCGGGCTGGAGGTGCTCCCCTGGGCGCCCGACCCGCGGCTCGACGACGACGCCTTGGGCCGTCTGCTCGCCGGAGCCTGGCAGGTCGGCGCGCGCGATCGCGTCGGGACCCGGCTCGAGGGCGCGCCGCTCGTTCGCCGCGGTGGCGACCGCGCGCTGCCGGAGCCGGTGTTGCCCGGCGCGATCCAGGTGACCGGCGACGGCTCGCTGGTCGTGCTCGGCCCCGACGCAGCGGTCACCGGCGGCTATCCCGTGGTGGCGCTCGTCGACGAAGCGAGCCGAGACGCGCTGGCCCGCGCTCCCGCAGGTACCGAGCTGCGTTTCTCGCTCGCACCTTGAGCCCAGCTCCAGCGCCGCGCACACCTGAGCACCCGAGCCCCACGCGGAGCCGCGTCGCGTCTGCTAGCCTTCGCCAGCCGTGTCCGAAGCCGTGCTCAAAGCAGGAGACCTGCTCGACGGAAAGTGGCGCATCGAGGGCCTGCTCGGCGAGGGCGGCATGGGTGCGGTCTACGCCGCGCGACACCTCCGCAACGGCCGCGAAGTGGCGCTGAAGCTCCTGCACCCGGCCGTCGCCGCCGATCGCGCCGCGCGCGAGCGCTTCCTGCAAGAGGGCTACGCCGCCAACCAGGTCGATCACCCCGGCGCCGTGCAGGTGCTCGACGACGGTGTCTGCCACGAGGGCGTCTTCCTCGTCATGGAGCGACTCCGCGGCGCGTCGATCGAGTCGGTGGCCGAGCGCAGAGGCGATCGACTCGATCTGCTCGCGACGCTCAGCATCCTCGACGCCGCGCTCGAGATCGTCGACGCCGCTCACCAGAAGGGCATGGTCCACCGCGACCTCAAGCCGGAGAACCTGTTCCTCACCGAGCAGGGTGCGCTCAAGGTCCTCGATTTCGGCCTCGCGCGCGTGCGGCAGAGCGAGAGCGGCGTGAAGCTCACCGCCACGGGCGTGCCGATGGGCACGCCGGCCTTCATGCCGCCGGAGCAGTCGCTCGCGCACTGGGACGAGGTCGACGCGAGCAGCGACGTCTTCGCCTTGGGCGCCTCGGCCTACACGCTGCTGTCGGGTCAGCTCGTGCACCCCGCGCGGAGCGCGCCGGAGATGCTCGTCATGGCCTCCACGCGCCAGGCGAGATCGATCCGCCTCGCGGTGCCGCAGGTGCCACCCGCGATCGCCGAGGTCATCGATCGCGCGCTCGCCTTCGATCGGCGCCAGCGCTACCGCGACGCGGGGGCGATGCGCGCCGCGCTGCGCGCCGCCGTCACACGCAGCGGCGTGGCGCTGCCCACGCTCGCCTCGCTCGGTCTGCTCCAGCCCGGATCGGCGATCGCGTCCCCCGACACCGCCGAGGTCCCCTCCGACGCCGTTCGGACCGTGCCGGCCGTCACGCCGAGCATGCAGCAGCCCACGCCCGAGGCCCGCGCGATGTCGGCGCGCGCCGACGCACCGGCGGTCTGGTCGCCATCCGGGGCCCAGCTCGCGGTCCAGGGTGCAGCAGGCAGGGTGGCTCCTCCACAGGTGAGCGAGCCCGGGCCCACGGAGACGGTCGCTCCCATCACGAGCGACCGCGGGCGCTCGCGCGCTGGCTCCGTCGCCGCGGTGTTGGGCGTCGCAGCGCTCGTCGGCGTCGCCGCCGCCGTCGTGCTCTTCCGCTCCTCGTCCACACCACCGACCCCCACCGGTCCCGTCGCGCCCGCAGCCTCCGAGGTGGCGCCCGCCGCCCGTGCGTCCGAGGTGCCCGGAGAGCTGCCGACTCCCACGGTGACGCCCAGTGCGCCGGGTGGACCGAGCGCGAGCGCGGCGCCCACCGCCGAGCCCTCCGCTTCCGCCCCGCTGGTGGGCGCAGCGGCCAAGCCGACCGCCTCCACCGCACGGCCCACCCCGAAAGCCTCGAGCAAGCCGGCCCAGCAGCCCACGCCCACGCCGGCTCGACCCGGGGGCGACGACCCGCTCGGCGAGTACCACGGCCCCAAGAACTGATGGCGTGCGGGGCGCTGCTCCACGCAGAGGGCGAGCATCGGCACTGAACGCGCGAGCGGAGTTCAGAATCCGTCGACTCCCCGTGAGCCGTCTCGGGGCCAATGAGCGTCTCTAGGGGCAGACCTGAGGCGCCACTCGCTCGCAAATTTCGAATTCCGGTGTCAAATCGGTAAGTTCGGGAGAAATCGGGCAGGCGCCCCGCCGCCGGCTGACGCCGGAGGATTTCCCGCAGGCACCCGCTTGCGGCTCATGTCGGCCTCATCGGCCCTCAACGACGTTCGGAGAATCCCATGAACAAGACGCTCTTCGGTTTCGCCTTCCTCGCCCTCGCCCTCGCTGCCTGCGGCGGCGCCCCCGCCCTGCCCGAGGC
>ERZ761602.3424-NODE-3424-length-22492-cov-4.761376_pt1 | contig 22492 bp, 15 predicted proteins | sample MGYA00512165_ERZ761602 | MGnify/ENA primary metagenome ERZ761602 (study PRJEB28899, sample SAMN02445085) | bioreactor sludge metagenome | biome: EBPR sludge; isolation source: Thorneside wastewater treatment plant | place: Australia: Brisbane, Thorneside...
CGGCTCGTCCCTGCTCGGCGAAGGCGATCCGTCGTCGATGGGCTCGAGCCTGTTCGGCGACGAAGAAGACGAAGGCGGCGAGGGCGGCCCCGCGCTCATGCTCGGCGACCCGGGGAGCTTCACGCTCGGCGGAGGCGGTGGGAGCAGCTCGATGCTGCAACTGAACCTCGGGCAGTGACCTCGAGCGGGTCGTCGAGGATCGCGCCGCTCAGCGACGACGGTTGAGCTTCGCGACGCGCGCCCGCAGCCGTCGCAGGCGGTCCGGCTCGTCCGCGTGCCAGGCGTGCACGAGCGCGCGCACGACGTCTTTGCTGCGGTGCTCGTGGTGCTTGGCGAGGAGCGCGTGCACCTCCGGCTCCGCGCGCACCGCGAGCGCGCGCTCGAGGGCTTCGCGTTCGGCGCGCACGTCTCGCTCCCGCCGGGCCACCCGCGCGGCGAGCAAGAGCGCCTGCAACGTGCAGTCGTCGTCGCCGCCGCCGTCGGCTGCCGCGAGCGCGAAGCGGCGCGCGCGCGTGGCGTCACCCGAGCGCTCGGCGACCTTCGCGTAGCCGAGGTGATCGTCGGGCTCGTCCTCTTTGCGCAGCTCGTCGTAGCGGCGACCGAGCTCCCCCAAAATCGCGGCGAGCGCGACGAGGTCGTGTGCGTTGTGCTCGATCACTCCGTCGAGGCGCCCGGGATCGCCGCTGCGCACGAAGTGGTGGTAGATGCCCGGGATCTCGGCGCCGCTCACGTCGTGCTCGCGGACGAAGCCGAGCAGCTCGCGCTCCATGTCGACGAGGCGGACGTTGCCGATGCGGCGCTTGAAGATGCGGCGCGAGCAGTGCAGCAGATCGAGGTGCGGCGGCAGCGTCGGCGCGGGCACGCGGTTCATCACGTAGCGCGTGCGCAGCAGCGGCCAGTCGAAGCTCTTCCCGTTGTAGCTCGCGACCACGTCCGCGGCTTCGATGCGCTCCGCGAGGTGCCGCAGCATGGGCGCTTCTTCGTGGAAGCTCGTGAGCAGGAGCTGCTCGACGTGCAACGACTCGTCCTCGAAGAACGCCGCGCCGATCAAGAACGCGACGGTGCCGCTCGAGGTCGAGAGGCCCGTGGTTTCGGTGTCGAGGAAGAGGATGCGACGCAGATCGCGGCCTTCGAAGCCGCGATCGAGCGCGAGGTCCGCCACGATCGAAGGCGAGACCTCGAGTGCGGAGCGGACGGCCACGCGGCCGTGGTGGTGCGCGGGCTCGAGCAAGTGCGCGACGCGGTGGAGCGGCCCGTGCTTCGACTCGTCGCGGCGGCCGGGGAGGGTCTTGCCGCTCGTGCGCTCCAAGCGAGGCACGGCGCCCGAGAGCGCGGCCGCGAGCGCGTCGGCGGCGGAGGCGTGTGGGACGCGGGCGGCCGCGGACGACGCGGTGAGGGCGTCGAGGTGAGCGCGTGCGCGGGAGAGGCGGGCGAGGCGAGACGCGGCGGCGACATCCTCGACGGCCGTGACGGAGTCGGAGACCGTGACGGAGTCGGAGACCGTGACGAAGTCGGAGACCGTGACGGAGTCGGAGCCCGTGACGGAGTCGGAGACCGTGACGGAGTCGGAGACCGTGACGGAGTCGGAGCCCGTGACGGAGTCGGAGGCCGTGACGGAGTCGGAGACCGTGACGGGCGTTGCGCCCACGCTCGGCTTCGGCTTCGAGCCGGGCCCCGCGCCTTCGAGGCGGGCGAGCTGACGCAAGAGACGCATCAGTGGACGCTTCCGACTCCGAGGTGATCGAGGAGCGCGAGGGTGAGCGCTTTGCGGCGCGGCTGGTCGCGTTCGGTGACGCGCTCGGCCGGGGCGACCGCGCTCGGATCGGTTCCGGCGTCGGGCCCGATGCACGCGGGACAGCCGCTCGCACACCCGCAGCCTGCGATGCTGGTGCGTGCGCGGCGCAGGAGCGACTCACGCTCGTCGAAGAGCCGCGACGCGAGGCCGATCCCGCCCGGCACCTGATCGTAGAGGAAGAGCGTCGGATCGAAGCCGGTGGCCGCACCCCCGCGCGTCCCGGGTGGACCGTTCGGGTCGCTTTGATCGCCGAGCGTCTGTCCGAGGTCGCGTGGATCCACCATCAGGCCCATCGCGCCCATCACGTGCATCGCGGAGAGCAAGCCCCGCAGCGCATCCACCAGCGCCGCGCGCGGCACCCGCAGCGCCTCGCAGAGCTCCGCCACGAGCGGCTCCGGGAAGGTCAGCCAGATCGCCGTCGTGTGCATCTGCATCTCCGGCAGGTGCACGTCGCCGTAGCCGCAGTTCTCGTGGGTGAAGAACTTGATCTTCTTGTAGCCGACCACCTTCTCCACCACCGAGACCTCCCCGTATCCGAGGGAGAGTGGGCGATCCAGCGCGAGCTCGGCGGACTGATCTTCCGCGGTGACGGTGACCTTCGTGTGGGTCATCGCGGTCGTGTAGTAATCGGGTTTGACGAGCCGCACGTACGCTTTGTGATTTTCGTAGTCGAGGCGCTCGACCTGATACTGCTCGGCCGCGTGCTGGTAGATGGCCTGCTCGTGCAGCATCGTGTGGGTGCTGCGCCAGTCCATCTCGGCGATGGTCTTGTCGGTGTCGAGGTCGATGATCACGAAGTTGTCCCAGCCCACGCTGCGCAGGGAGACCCCATTGGCCGGGTAGTGATCGGTCGCCCAATGCCAGACGTTCTTTCCCGCCGCGTCGGTCGAGGGGTGGACCACCCCGTGATCGCTCAGGAATCCGAGCGCTCCTTCGAGCGAGTCGGCCGGCAGGTCGCCGAAGCGGTCACCCTCCTCGAAGGGCAACTCGAAGGCCGCGCACTTCAGGTGCTGGAGCAGGATCTCGACGTTGTCGGGGTCGATGCGCGCGTGCTCGACCGGCGCGCTCACGAGCTGCCGGGGCTCGCGAGCCACGAACTGGTCGAGCGGCATCGACGAGGTCACGAGCACCCCGAGCGACGGCGCTTCGCGACGGCCCGCGCGGCCGAAGCGCTGCCAGGTCGCGGCGAGGGTGCCCGGGTAACCTGCGCAGACCACCGCGTCGAGGGAGCCGATGTCGATGCCGAGCTCGAGCGCGTTCGTCGCGACTACGCAGCGGATCTGGCCGCTCCGCAATTGTTCTTCGATCGCGCGCCTCTGTTGCGGAAGGTAGCCGCCGCGGTACGCGTGAATCGTGGTTTCGTCGAGACCGGCTTCGCTGCGAAGCCGATCGCGCAGGTACTTGAGCATCACCTCGACGCCATTGCGGCTCTGGCCGAAGACGAGCGTCGGCACGCCCGCCCGCACCAGATCGGCGGTCAGCCGCACCGCGCTCTTCACGTAGCTCGCGCGGATGCCGAGCTCCGGGTTCACGAGCGGCGGGTTGTAGACCATCACGCGCCGCGGGCCGGTGGGGGCGCCGCTGTCGTCGATCACCTCGACGTCGAGCGGCGGGAGCGACGTCTCGCGGCCATGCGACGTGCTCGGCTCCGCGCTCGAGGCGACATGCGCGACTGCGCCGAAGATCCGGCGCGCGTGCTCGCCCGGGTTGCCGATGGTCGCGCTGGCGCCGACGAACACGGGGGTCGAGCCGTGGAAGGCCGCGATCCGGCGCAGGCGACGGAGCACGTTCGCGAGGTGGGAGCCGAAGACGCCGCGGTAGGTATGCAGCTCGTCGAGCACCACGAAGCGCAGGTTCGAGAACACCCGTGCCCAGCCCGCGTGGTGCGGGAGGATCCCCGCATGCAGCATGTCGGGGTTCGAGAGGATCACGCCGCTACGCTCTTTCGCGACCCGTCGCGCGTCCCCGGGGGTGTCGCCGTCGAACGTGATCGCGCCGTGCGGCAAGCCCGCTTCACTCATGAGCTGCCGTAGTGCAGCTTCCTGATCGCGCGCGAGCGCCTTGGTCGGGAAGAGGTAGAGCGCGCGCGCGTCGGGATCCTCGGCGAGGCGTTCGAGGATCGGCAGGTTGTAACAGAGCGACTTGCCCGACGCGGTCGGCGTCGCGACCACGAACGAGCGGCCGGCCCGCCCGAGCTCGAGCGCGCGGGCCTGATGAGAGTAGAGCTCGGAGATGCCTCGCCCGAGCAGCGCGCGTCGCACGCCGATCGGGAGGTCGGCGGGAATGGGCGAGGTGCGGGGAGGGCGCGGGGGCAGGGTCTCGTCGAGCACGACGTCGCGCGCGACGCCTTGTTCCTCCCAGTGGGCGACCACGTCGTGAAGCCCACGAAGGGCGGGAGTCCACGGCACCTTGCGGTCCCCGGTGAAGGCACCTGCGCTCATGCGCAGGACTGTACGGGTGCGCAGGCGTGCGATCAACGCGGCCGTGTCGCCTCCATGGCCGACGCCGTGCGACTCGAAGGGGCCATGCTCTTCGTCGTCGCGGGTCAGGCGCCCGTGGCTACGGCCGGCTCGACCGCCGCGGGCTCCGCCTCGGTCTCCGTTGCCATCGCGGGACGCCGCGCCTGCTCGCGCGCCTCGATCGCGTCCTCTTCGTCGACGTGCTCCCGCGCGGTGCGGTCGCGGACGTAGTCGGGCGACTCGCCCGGCCCGCTGCGGTCGACCCAGTACGCGGAGCGTGAGCGCACGTCGAAGTGCACGAAGGAGCTGTTCGGGTAGTAGCCGACACCGACGTCGGGGAGGGTGCGCAGGAAATCGCGGAGGTCCCGGTTCGGAACCCCCGGGATGCGCAGGTCGATCGCGCTGCCGTCCGTGTGGTGGCTCGACTCTTCGGTGTGGCCGCCCGGTGGGCGGTAGCCGCTGAGGACGTGGATCGTGCGGCCGCCGAAGTGGTCGGAGACTCGCACCAAGAGCTCGAGGAGCCGCGAGCTCGGGAGGTGCTCGCCCCCCGTGCGACGATGACGAAGTAGGTGACCGACCCGACGCCGGGCGGCGCTTCGAGGGCGACCTCGAGAATCCAAGACGCGCAAGCTCAAGCGCTCGCGCGTCGAGACCCGAACGAGGCTCACGACGCCAGGACGTCGCGGCCGACCCCAGCGCGACGCCGCTTCTTCCCGTTCTTCCTCCGCGACCTGACCCGGCAGGAGCAGCCGCTGCCCGGGGCGAAGCGTCGCGTTGTCGCGGAGACGATTCGCCTGCGCGAGCTCGCGCACGCCGACGGCCCGCCGACGCGCGATCGTGCTGAGCGTCTCCCCGGTCCGTACGTAGTGGTAACCCGCCACGGGGATCCGCAGGACCTGGCCTTCCCGCAGTTGCGCGCTCACCGGGAGGTCGTTCGCACCCGCGAGGTCTTGGACTCGCACGCGATACCGCGCGGCGATGCGCCCGAGCGACTGCCCCGAGCGCACGGTGTGCTGTTGCTCTTGCGCGGAGGCGGTCGAACCGAAACCGATTCCCGACTGCGGAAGCGAACCGAGCGCCGCCGACTCGAGGACCGGTGAACCGAGGGCGAGCGCGAGCGCGAGGACGAGTCGTCGGGCCATGGGCGCGGAAGGTTTGAGGACTCCGGCGTGGGCTGCAACCCGTCGCGCTCACCACTTTTTTGCGGCGCCATCGGAGGCGGTGCCACGATGGCCACGGTTTGGGCGTTCGTTGACAACCGAGAGGTCTGCGCGTCGTGGGGGTGCTCCCTCCACGGCAGTCGAAGCGGCGTGATCGCGTGGTCTCGCGCGGTCTGGTCGCGCGGTAGTCGCGAGGGGCTCGCGCGGTGGGCGGAGGCGATCTCCGACCGAGCGGCGGGGGGTTCTGCTTTCGGTCGAAAGCACGCAAAAATACGCTTCAATTATAGCTAAATTATACTGCAATTACTCAGAATTGCTTGACGATCGGGGTGCACCAACCTACGGTGTTGGCTCTGAGGGCTCGGCTTTGAGAGCCCGTCTTGCGGCTCCGGGCGGAGCTCGCTCGGAGAACTCACGCGGATGGACCACGAAGGCAAGGCGACGGAGGCTGTGTCACCCGGTGCTGTGTCACCCGGTGTCGGTACGTCTCCGGACTCGCCGTCGCGGTCCAACGCGAGCTCGAAGGAGCACGAGGCGCGAACCGCGCCTGCGTCCTCCGCGTCGTCGAGCTCCGCGTCGTCGAGCTCGCCCAGCCCCAGCTCGACGAGTGGTATGGAGAGTCCGATGGGGCGTGCGAGCGAGCACGCCTTCGAGGTGAGCCACGCGAGCGAGGAGCCCAGTGAAAGCAAGGAGCCCAGTGTCGATCGGGATACCGATCGGGATCCCAGGCGGAAAGTCAAAGCACGTCCCCGTCCTCCGGCTGCCAATCATCTCCGCAAGTTTCGAGAAGAGCTCTGTCTCTCTCAGGCGGAGCTCGCACGACGCGCAAATCTCTCGGCGTTGACGGTCGCTCGTATCGAACAGGGCTACGGGTGCCGCATGAGTACGAAGCGGAAGATCCTCGAAGCTCTGGGTCTCAGCCTCGCGGACCGAAAGCGGGTTTTCGGCGAGGAGGAGTGACGTGAGCCGATGGCGTCCGAGGGCAAGAACCTGATTGGAGTCGACATCGGGTCGACGTCCATCAAGGTTTGTGAGATCAAAGAGAGCGGGGGGAAACGGAAGCTGATTCGATTCGGCTTCCACCCGCTTCCGCCGGAGACGATCGTCGACGGCCACATCATCAACTCCGGCGCCGTCGTCGAAGGCCTCGAGAAGCTCTTCCACAAGGAGAAGCGTCGTCAGGTCGCGCTGCGGGCGAGCGGGCACTCGGTGATCATCAAGAAGATCGCCATGCCGCTCATGACGGCCGCGGAGCTCGACGAGCAGATCACGTGGGAGGCCGAGCAGCACATCCCCTTCGATCTCGCCGAGGTGCACATCGACCATCAGGTGCTCCGTCGTCGCGAGGACGAGGGGCAGATGGACGTGCTCCTCGTCGCCGCGAAGAAGGAGGAGATCGCGGATCTCACGAACCTCGCGATCGAGGCGCGGCTCAAACCGCTCGTCGTCGATCTCGACGCGTTCACGGTTCAGAACGTCTTCGAGACCGGTTACGGCGCTCCGAGCCCCGGCGAGACGGTCGTTCTGATTCACGTCGGCGCGTCGCTCACCACGGTGAACATCCTCGCCGACGGGACGACCGCGTTCACGCGCGACATCGCCAACGGCGGCAACACGATCACCGAAGAGATCCAGCGCCAGCTCAGCATCAGCCGTGAAGAGGCCGAGGCCTACAAGCACGGCGGCGACGGCCGAGGGATCGTGCCGCGCGAGGTGCCGGAGATCATCCAGCAGGTGGTCGACCAGCTCGCGGGCGAGGTCCAGCGTTCGCTCGACTTCTACCTCGCGACCTCCGGCGACGGAGACCTCTCGCGGATCCTCGTCTCGGGCGGCACCGCGAACGTCCGCGCGTTGCTCGACGCGATCCACGACCGCGCTCGGGTGCCGGTCGAGGTGCTCGATTGCCTGCGGGTGGCGCCGCCGGACACCAAGGTCGATCCGATGCTCCTCCAGGGCCGCACCGCGCAAGCCGCGGTCGCGATGGGGCTCGCGCTCCGCAAGGAACGAGAGCGGAGGTCCGCATGATTCGCATCAACCTCGTCCCCCAGAACAAACGTGCGGCGCGCGCGGCGGCTCCGGCAGGGGGCGGTCAAGTCTGGGCGGCGGTCTACTTCTTCGGGACGCTCGTCTTCATGGGCATCCTCGCGGTGGTCTACTTCGCCAAGGACGGCGAGCTCAGCGAGCAGCTCCAGGCCAACCAGCAGCTCTCGGCCACCATCGAGGAGATCCGCTCGCGGAGCGCGCGGCTCGAAGAGGTGCAAGCGCAGCTCACGGCGAGCCAACAGCTCGAAGAGGTCGTGGCGGAGCTCAACCGCGCGCGCACCGGTCCGACGCGCGCGCTCATGGAGCTCGGTCGCATCCTCAGCATCGGTGAGAACGCCGGACCCACCATCGACCCCGCCGCGCTCGAAGAGCTGCGCCGTACGAACCCGCTCGCCGGCTACAACCGGAGCTGGGACGCGCGCCGCCTCTGGATCACGTCGTTCACGGAGGAGAGCCGGCAATGCCGCATGATCGGCATGGGTCGCACCAACGAGGACGTCGCGGAGTTCCTCCGTCGCCTCTCGCTCTCCGAGCTCTTCGAGAACGTGACCCTCCAGCGCACGGAAGCGAAGGAGGACCCCGACTCGGAGCTCCCGGTCATCGCGTTCGAGCTCACCTGCCAGGTCTCTTACTGAGGTTCGGACGATGGCTACCGCGAAACAAAAGAGCTCGTCCTCTTCGTCGTCGTCTTTCGAGACGCTGCCCACCGCCGGGAAGGTCTTCATCCTGGTGCTGATCTTCGCGCTCGTCGGCGCGATGTACTTCTTCATCTTCCACATGCCGCTCTCGGACGATCTCGAGTCGGCTCAAAATCAGCACCGTACCCTCCAGAACGACCTGCAGGCGGCGGAGCGTCGGCAGCAGGAGTACCTGCAGCTCACGCAAGAGCTCGCGAATCGCGAGGGGATCGATCGCGCGAACAAGCGTGTTCTCCCGCAGGATGCGGAGATCCCGGCGTTCCTTCAGGATCTGAACCGCGTCGCCGAGCTCAGCGGTCTGGCGATCCGCCTCGTCGAGCCTCGTCCGGAAGAAGCGGAGCAGATGTACATCCGAATTCCGGTGGCGGTGCGGGTGTCCGGCAAGTTCCACCAGGTCGCGAAGTTCTTCTACAGCATCAGCCGCCTCGAGCGCGCGATCAACATGGAGAACATCGAGCTGAAGGAGCCGACGGTGTCGGAGGCGGACGAGGTGGTGCTGACGGTGAACGCGCTCGCGACCACCTTCCGTGCGGCCGAGACGGCGGCTCCGGCGGCTCCCGCTGCAGGAGGTGCGCGATGAAGACGTGGACGCTCCTCGTGGTGCTCGTCGCGCTCGGGTGCGACGACCCGGTCGTGGTGACCAACCAGCCCGCCGCGCCCGCCGGACCCGCTCCGGCCGGGCTCGCCCCCGCGCCTGCGGCGCCCGTCGAGATGCCTTCGGCCGACGCGGGCACGCCGACGACGGTGGTCCAGTACGACGACGACGCCTTCGTCGAGGCGGACATCCAGAACCGCGACCCGTTCCGTAGCTTCGCCAAAGCATTCCGGACGCGGGTCGTTTCCGCGCCGCAGCGTACGGTGCTGATGCCGACCACGGCGATCGAAGAGATGCGGCTCGTCGCGATCATCAGCGGGGTCGCGCAGCCGCGTGCGATGCTCCTCGACCCGAGCGGAGTCGGTCACGTGGTGAAGCGTGGCGACTACATCGGGCGCCCCGAGGTCCTGCAGACGGGGGGCGCGGAGAGCATGCCCGTCACGCTGAACTGGCGCGTAGCGCGCATCCGGCCGGGTGAGCTCGTGCTCACGCGCGAGGATCCGACCGCCCCCGATCGGCCGCCGCTCTCGCGCTCGATCCCGCTCTACGAAGAGGGCGAGGATCCGCTCGAGCTGCGCCGGCTCGCGCTCGAGCGCGAACGCGAAGCGGAGGGGACGTCCGCCGAGGCCGAGGCCACCGCGACTCCCCGCTGAGCGCCGAAACGACTCCCGAACGACGACGAGAGCGCCCCACGTGGGCGCTTTCGTCGTTTGGGAGAGCGGTGGCGTGACCGTGACCGTGAACGTGACCGTGACCGTGAACGTGAACGTGAACGTGAACGTGAACGTGAACGTGAACGGGGCGGAGTCGGCGAGCGCCACACCCATGGGAGACGAGCGGCGCTGCGGACCTCGCATCTTGCCGATTTTTTGATCTGGGTGGAGTCGGCGTTCCACCATTCCACGAACGAGGAAGATTCCGATCGAGCGCGTCGGCGTTCGGTTCGGATTCCGAGTCGGAAGTCCGCAAGTATTGCGAGGTTTCCGCAGAGAAGCACGCGAGCGAGGCGAGGAAACACGATTTCATCGCATCGCTCGTCCGATCACGAGGAGAGTCGCATGGGACGCCAGAAGGGTGTCGTCGCCGCCTTGGTCGTGGGGTTGGCCCTGAGCGGGTTGACTCTGAGCGGCACGATCGCGGCCGCGGATCCGCCGACGATCGAGTCGGTGGAGGTTCGAGGGGAGGGCACACGGGCGGAGGTCGCGATCCGCGGCGCGTTCGAGGTGCCGACGTACGCGGTCCGAACGCGCGAGGACGGGCGCGTGCTCGTGATCGAGGTCGCCGATGCGTCGCTCCCGGAGGGCGGCCTCGAGACGACCGGCGACGCGCAGCTCGTGACCGCGTCGACGGCGTCCACCACCGCGCGTGGTGTGAGGCTCGAGCTCCGGCTCTCGCGGGCGGCGCGGTACCGCGCGCGCTCCGGCGACGGTCGAATCCTCGTCGCGCTCGACGCGAGCGATGGCGCGACCCCCACGACCACGGCGTCCGCTGCGACGAACGCTGCGCCGGAAGCGGCGGGGGGCACCGCCACCGTGCGTGACGTCGTCGTCGAGCGCCGTGATGGACGCGACCGTGTGGTGGTCGAGCTCGATCGTCCGGCGCGCTTCGAGGTTCGTCGCGGCGAGAACGGCCCGGCGCGACTCGAGATCTCCGACGCGCGTCTCGCGCCCGATCTTCGCCGCTTCCGCCGCGGGCTCCCCGACGCGCTCGTGCGCCGCGTGCAGGTGCGCTTCGCCGACGGTCGCGCCGTGATCGAGGTCGAGCGCGACGGGACCACGCAGGGCACCGCGATCCGCTCGGGGAACCGCATCGTGTGGCTCTTCGACGCCGCCGCTCCGAGCGGTCCGCGCTCGCGCACGGTGGCGCGCGAGACCGACTACGCGGCCGAGACGCCCGAGGTCGCCGCGTTCCTCAGCGACGTGCCGCTGCAGGTCCGTGGGGCGCGCGCGAACCGCCGCTTCAGCGGTCGCCGCATCGACCTCGACTTCAAGGACGCGGACATCCACAACATCCTGCGTCTGCTCGCGGAGGTCGGTGGCGTGAACATCGTCACGACCGACGACGTGGCGGGCTCGGTCACCATCCGCATGCGCAACGTGCCGTGGGACCAGGCGCTCGACGTGATCCTGCAGGCCAAGGGCCTCGGCATGGTGCGGCAGGGGAACCTCATCCGCGTCGCGCCGCTGGAGACGCTCGAGAAGGAGCGCGAAGCGGCCATCGCGCGCCGCAAGCAGCTCGAGACCCTCGCGCCGCTCGAGACGCGCATCGTGCCGGTGAGCTACGCGAACCCGAGCAAGCTCGCGCCGCGCATCGCGGAGCTCCTCACGGAGCGCGGCACGGTGAACGTGGACGAGCGCACCAACGTGCTGATCGTGCGCGACATCGTCGACCAGCTCGACGACGTCGAGGAGCTCGTGCGCACCCTCGACACGCAGACGCCGCAGGTGCTCATCGAGGCCCGCATCGTGGAGGCGACGAGCCAGTACACGCGAGACGTCGGCATCCAGTGGGGGGGCGACGTGACGATGTCGAGCGCGAACGGCAACCCGACCGGCCTCGTGTTCCCGAGCAATCTGGGCTTCACGGGTGGTAACTACGACAACCAGTCGCCCACGCAGGGTCTCTCGCCCTTCACGCAGCAGGTTCAACCGCCGAACTACCTCGTGAACCTCCCGGCGATCACCGGCACCGGTCAGGGTGGTGCGCTCGGCATCAGCCTCGGAAGCGTCGGCGGCAACGTGAATCTCAACGTGCGTTTGAGCGCGGCCGAGGCCAACGGCACCGTCCGCATCATCAGCTCGCCGCGCATCCTCACGCTGACCAACCACGAGGCGCACATCGCGCAGGGCACGCTCATTCCCTTCTCGCAGGTCAGCGCGCAGGGCGTGAACACCGCCTTCCAGGAGGCGAAGCTCGAGCTGCGCGTCACCCCGCAGGTGACGGCGGACGGCTCGGTGCTCATGGAGGTCCACATCACGCGCGACGAGCCGGACTTCACGCGCACCTCGACGCGTGGTGACCCGACCATCCTCAAGCGCGAGGCGGAGACGACGCTGCTCATCCCCGACGGAAACACCGCGGTGATCGGCGGCATCTACACCCGCAACACCGGTCGCAACGTCGATCAGGTGCCGTTCTTCGGCGACATCCCGGTGCTCGGCGTGCTCTTCCAGCGCCGCCGCGTCCGTGACGAGCGCAACGAGCTGCTCATCTTCCTCACGCCGCGGATCGTGAACCGCGCGGAGTCGCTGCCGGAGTGAGCTGAGCACGGCGTGACGCGCGCGCAGAAACGCACGTGACACGCGACGAAGACGAAGAGGCGCGTTCCGAGAGGGGCGCGCCTCTTCGCATGGAAGCGTTCGGTGCGCGTGTTCGTGGGCGCGCTCGTTCACGTGGAGCGCGCCCACGAAACCGAGTAGAAGGCCCCCATGCGCGTCTTCCTCTCGGGGCCGATGGGCGTGGGCAAGTCGACGGTGGCCGCGCGCGTGGCCGAGCGGCTCGTGCTTCGGTCGGTGGACCTCGACGCGCGGATCGAAGCGCGCGCGGGCCGCCGCGTGGCGGAGATCTTCGCGGAGCGCGGCGAGCCGGCGTTTCGCGAGCTGGAGCGCGCGTGCGCACGGGAGCTGCTCGAAGAGGACGACGTCGTGGTCGCGCTCGGCGGCGGTGCGGTGACCGATCGGGCGACGCGTCGGGCGCTGCTCGACGCGGGCATCCTCGTGACGTTGATGGCGCCGGTCGAGGAGCTCCTGCGGCGCGTGGGCGGGGGAGAAGGCCGGCCGCTGCTGCAGGGCGACGCGGAGGCGCGCCTGCGCGCGGTGCTCGAGGCGCGGCGGAGCCACTACGCGGAGGCGCACGCGCGCGTGGACGCGGCGCGGCCGGTCGAGGCGGTGGTCGACGAGATCGTGGCGTGGGTGCGCGAGGAGCCGGTCGCGGTCGCGCTCGGGGAGCGGAGCTACGCGGTCGAGATCGCCGCGGGGTGTCGCGCGCGTCTTCCGCAGCGCATCGCGCGTGCGTCGGGCGCGGTACTGGTCGCCGATCGGAACACCGCGCGCTACGTGCCGACCGAAGCCGAGGTCGGAGCGGAGCGCGCGCGGCGCGTGGTGCTGGAGCCGGGGGAAGAGCACAAGGACATCCGCGCGGTCGAGCGAATCTGGGACGCGGGGCTCGAGCTCGGCGGCGATCGCAACGCGTGTGTGGTTGCGATTGGCGGTGGCGTGGTGGGCGACCTCGCGGGCTTCGCGGCCGCGACGCTGCTGCGCGGGGTCGCGATCGGACAGGTGCCGACGAGCTTGCTCGCGATGGTCGACAGCTCGGTGGGCGGCAAGACGGGTTTCGATCGACCGCAGGGCAAGAACCTCGTGGGCGCGTTTCATCAGCCGCGCTTCGTGCTGTGCGACGTGGAGACGCTCGCGACGTTGCCCGTCGAGGAGCGCATCGCGGGGCTCGCGGAGGTGGTGAAGGCGGCGTGGCTCGAGGGCGAGGACGACGTCGCTTCGCTGGAGCAAGACGCGGAGGCGCTGCGCGCGGGGGATCCGGCGGCGACGGAGCGCGCGATTCGTCGGAGTGTGCGCACGAAGGCGCGCGTGGTGATGGCGGACGAGCACGAGTCGGGGCTGCGCATGTCGCTGAACCTCGGGCACACGATCGGACACGCGCTCGAAGCGGCGGCGGGCTTCGGCGCGCTGCGGCACGGCGAGGCGGTCGCGCTCGGGATGGTGGCGGCGATGCGGGTCGGTCGATCGCTGCGGCAGCTCGACGAGGCGAGCGTGGTGCGTTGCACGGCGTTGCTCGAACGGCTCGGGCTCCCCACCGACCTCGACCGTCGGCTCGACGACGAGGTGTTCGGGTACGTGGGGGCCGACAAGAAGCGCGCGGGGACGACGGTGCGCTTCGTGGTGCCGGGGCCGCCGGGATCGCATCGGATCGAGCCGATCGCGCTCGACGCGCTTCGGCGGCACGTCGCGGGCTGAGCCTCGGCGCGCCGATGGAGTCCGGACGGGCCGACGAGCGGCGACGAACGTGAGCTCGACGAAGCGGATCGGCGACGCCCGCGCGCGACGATCAACGACGCACGCGGCGACGGAGCGCGCCGAGCACGTCGTGCAGCTCACGCGAACGCACCGCGTAGGCCACGATCACGAACGCGAGCCCACACGCCACCGTCGCGCCGACGAACGTCAGCGACGCGACGAGGGTGCCGCCCGCCTGCCAGTCGACCAGCGATCGGAAGGGCCAACCCACCGCGGCCATCGCGAGGCTCGCGAGGAGGGTGCGACCCGCGCTGCTCGCGATCTCGCCGAGCCCGAGCGAGCCAACCTTGCGGCGCAAGAGCAGGACGAGCGCGACGAGCTGCACGGTGGACGCCGCGCTGATCGCGACCGCGATGCCCGCATGGCCGAGCGGCTCGGTGAGGGTGACGCCGAGCGCGACGAAGACGACGAGGTTGAGCAGCGACGCGAGCACGGGCGTGCGGGTCTCTCCGAAGGCGTGGAACATCGGCACACACGTCCGCACGGAGGCGACGGCCCAGATGCCGGCCGCGAGGGCGACGAGCGCGCGGGTGGTCTCGTGGATCTGCTCGGCGCCGAAGCGGCCACGCCCGAGGATCGCGCTGACGGTGGGCTCGGCGAGCACCGCGAGGAGCACGCTGGAGGGAACCGCGACGAAGAGCGAGAGCCGAAGTCCGTCGCGGAAGAGGCGCTTGGCACCTTCGACGTCGCCGCGGGAGGCGAGGCCGGAGAGCGCGGGGAGGGACGCGGTGCCGATCGCGAGCGCGAACATGCCCTGTGGGATCTCGACGAGGCGCTGCGCGTAGAAGAGGTAGCTGAGCGCGCCGGTCGGGAGGTAGCTCGCGAGCTGGCGGCTGAGCACGAGGTTGAGCTGGTAGACGCCGAGGCCCGCGAGGAGCGGCACGAGGAGCACGAGCGAGCGGCGCACGTGTGGATCGAGCGAGAAGCGCGGGAGGATCGGGTAGCCGAGCTTGCGGTAGGCGCGGAGCTGGGCGAGCACTTGGAGCACGCCGCCCGCGAGCGCGCCGATCGCGAGCGCGAGCACCGGATCGTGGCCGGCGGCGGCGAGCGCGCTCGGCAACGCGACCGCGGCGGCGACGAGCGCGACGTTGAGCCAGATCGGCGCGAAGGCGGGCGCGAGGAACTGGCCGTGCGCGTGCAGCGCGCCGGTGAGCAGCGCGGCCACGCCCATGAACGCGATGTACGGGAACACCCAGCGGGTGAGGGTGATCGTGGTCTCGCGGAGCTCGGGATCGGCGCGGAAGCCGGAGGCGTAGGCGTCGACGAGCAGCGGGGCACCCACCACGCCGAGCAGGCTCACGCCGCCGAGGACGAGGAGCATCACGCCTTGCAGGCGCGCGTAGTAGGCGCGAGCGGCGTCGACGCCCTCCTTGGCGCGCACGTCGGTGAGCACGGGAACGAACGCGGCGCTGACCGCACCTTCGCCGAGGAGGCCGCGCAGCGCGTTCGGGATCGTGAACGCGAGCCAAAACGCGTCCGTCGCGGCGACGGAGAAGAAGGCCGCGATGACGGCGTCGCGTGCGGCCCCGAGCACGCGCGAGGCGAGGGTGCCGGCGGCGACGAGGCCCGCGCGGCGCGTGAGCTGGCGACGTTCGCGTGCGTCGTCCGCCGCGGGGGCGCTCTCGGAGGCGCTCTCGGAAGTCACGGCGACTCACCACCCACGCGCGGACTGTGCGGTGGGCGTGGGGAGCGCGCAAAGAATGGGATCGCTGAGGCTTCGGGTGAACCGTCGCGGGACCGCGGCCGTGTCGGTGGGTGGGTGCCTTTGGCTGGCGTGTCGCGAGGGCGTCAACCGGCGAGGCGGCGGAGGACCCGCGGTGGCAAGTAGGCGCGGAGCACGCAGCCGCCGGGGCGCGGATCGCCTTCGAGCCACGCGACGCCGCCCTTCTTGAACCCGAAGCTCGCGCCGCGGGTGCGATCGCCGAGCACGAGCCACGCGCAGAGCTCGCCCATCCAGGGCTCGTGGCCGACCACCGCGACACGGTCGCCGAGCAGATCGGGCCAGAGCGCGTCGCGCGGGCTGCGCGCGAGCTCGTCGGTGGCGACGATCGGCGCGCCCGAGCGGGTGAGCGGACGAAGGAGCTCTGCGGTCTGGGCGGCGCGGAGCCAGGGGCTGTGCGCGATGCGATCGAGCTCCACGTCGAGGCGGGCGAGACCCCGCACGCCCTTGTTCATCTTGTCGCGGCCCTCGGCCGTGAGCGCGCGGTCGGCGTCGAGTCGGCGATCGTCGCGGGGTTCGGCGATCGCGTGGCGGACGAGGAAGAGCTCCACGACGCGAGCCTACGCGAACTCGCGCCCGCGCTCCCGCGACGATCGCGTGGCGCGGACCTTGCGCACGCCAGCGGGCCCGTGTACACACAGCTTCGGCGCGCGAGCGCCACCTCGTTGAGCCCGGCTCCAGCCCCACGGTCGACTCTGGTTGCCGTGAGCCGCGTCTCCCGCAGGTGCCGACGGAGCACGCTCCGTCGACGCATCGGGGATCCGAGACGCGATGTCGGGCTTCTTCCGTACGGTTTCCCACCGCACCACGCGGTGGTTCTGGATCACTAGTTTCGATGGTTTGGGAGCCATGAAGCTCCACACGTGACGCCGGGTCGTCCTCTCTGGAGGCTCGAAGTCGTCCACTTCGAGGGGCCGAGGCTGCCCCCCGCGCCGGCCCCGACCTCTCGGGCGCCCGTGCCTTTCCCGCATGAATCGACCGCGATTGGCTCGTTCCTCGTGCCTGCCCGTGAGCCCTGCGCTCGCCGGGACGCACGTGCGCGCCCGGCGGTTGGCCAGACAGCTCGCGAAGGCCGCGCGCAGGAATCGGCTTTGATGGTTCGTCAGCAGGAGGGCTCTGCCCGATGGAACAGGTCGTGAGCGGCGCGGAGATCGCGCCCGGCGAAGGTGGCGAGAAGCCGCCGATCGTCCGCCGAGTCGTCGAGATGTCCGACCGCGCGATTCAGCGCGTCACCGGCGGAAACGCGTTCCTCCGGGGTCGCCTCTACGCGCGACGAAAGTCGGTGGAGGGGCTCGTCGCGGAGGGCGACGAGGTCCACGGCGAGATCCACATCCGTTCTGCGGAGGAGCCGTATTCGACGCGGGTGAAGCTCGCGGAGGACGGTGGCTTCGAGTCGCAGTGCAACTGCCCTGGCTGGCGTGGGCCGAGCCAACACTGCAAACACGTGGCGGCGATCCTCGTGGCGCTCCGCGATCGCGAGCGTCCGCCCAAGCCGAAGACCGACGAAGAGCTCGGTCCCGAGCTCGAAGGCGAAGGCGGCGAGGGCGGCGAAGGCGGCAAGAAGAAGCGCAAGAAGAACAAGAACAAGGACAAGGATCGCGAGAAGGAGAAGCTCCAGCCGGTCCACGTCCCGCAGACGGTCAGCGTCGGTGGAAAGCGGCGCACGCGGCGGCGTCGGCGTCGCAACGGCGAGCCGATCGACGTGGTGGATTCGCGCTCGCTCGTGGCGCCCGTCGGCGAATCGCGCGGCGCGCTCGACGCGTGGCTCCCGCCCGACGCGCGGCCGAAGCCGGTGGATCTCGAGTTCCGGCTGATGGTGCGGCCGGCGTCGCTGCAGGTGACGCCGGTGCTCGCGGGCACCCGCACCGCGGTGCCGATCGCCGACGCGCTCGCGGCCTTCAACACGATCGCCAACGACGACCGCCCGCTCATCCGCGCGCTCGCGCGTCACAGCACGCGCGGCACCTCGGCCACGGCGGAGATCCGCGCGGAGGACGCGGCCGAGATCCTCTCGATGATGCGCAAGAAGCGCGTGCTCCTCGAGCCGGCCTCGATGGAGCTGCGGTTCTCGGACGAGAAGCTCAAGCCGAAGATCGAGCTCGATCTCGTGGGCCCCGATTCGCTCCGCACGCGCGTGGTCTTCGTGAGCGAGACCTCGCAACGGCGTTTCTTGTTGAGCAGCGGCGCGTGGTTCGAGGGGACGCCGAGCTGGCACATCGATCCGACCGATGGCTTCGCGCGTCCGATCGACGAGTCGGTCACGCCGGGCTGGCTGCAGCGGCTCTACCGCTCGCCCTCGCTGGTCCATCCGATCACGGATCTCCCGCGGCTGCTGGGCGAGCACATCCCGCGCATCGCGGTCGCGCTCAAGGCGGGGCTGCCGGATCTCTCGAGCGTGGCGGATCTCGTGGACGCGACGCCGCGCATCCAGCTCTGGGCGGACGGCGACATCGTGGAGGCGGAGGCGCACCTCAAGGTCGCGTACGACGGCCAGGTCTTCGACGTGCCCTCGCAGGGCTTCCCGTCGCCGCTCGCGTTCCTCCCCGCCAAGAGCGGCGAGACCAAGCCGCGCGTGGTGCGCCGCGACGTGGGCGCGGAGATGGCGGCGGTGCAGAAGCTGCTCGATCTCGGCTTCGAGCCGGACGACGAGGGCGACGAGCTGCTCGCGTTCGGGCAGGACGCGATCCAGTTCTGGAGCCAAGGCATCGGCACGCTCCCCAAGGATTGGGAGCGTTTCGTCCCGGACGATCTCGTCGGGGTGAAGATCCGGAAGGAGACCGTCACCTCGCAGATGCGCGTCTCCAGCGGCGTCGACTGGCTCAGCCTCGACCTCGTCTTCGGGACGGGCGACGCGGTGGTCGACGAGGACGAGCTGCGGGCGGCGCTCGAAGGGGGGCGCAACATCGTGCGGCTCTCCGACGGCACCTACGCGGCGGTCGATCCGGATCGCGTCGGCGAGGTGCTCGCGCGCGCGGCGGAGATCTTCGCGACGAGCGGGCAGCGTCAGAAGCTCCCGCTCTCGCAGGCGGGCCGCATCCAAGATCTCGCGTCGCTCGTCGACGGCGCGGAGATCAAGCCGAAGGCGCGCGAGCTCTTCGACAAGCTCGGGCACGTCGAGGAGATCCCGTCGATCCCGAAGCCACGCGCCCTCAAGGCGACGCTGCGTCCGTATCAGAAGTCGGGCTTCTCGTGGCTCGTGTTCCTGCACGAGCTCGCGAGCGGCGGCATCCTCGCGGACGACATGGGTCTCGGAAAGACCCTGCAGACGATCGCGCTCATCGCGTGGTCGCAGGCCAAGGAGAAGAAGAAGAAGCCGAACCTCGTGGTCGCGCCGACGTCGGTGGTGCCGAACTGGCAGCGCGAGATCGAGAAGTTCGCGCCGACGCTCCAGACCGTGGTCTGGCAGGGGGCGAACCGGTTCGAGAAGGAGAGCGAGCTGGCGGACGCGGACGTGATCGTGACCTCGTACGCCCTCGTGCGGCGCGACGAGGAGATCTTGCAGAAGCTCGATCTCCGCTACGTGATCCTCGACGAGGCGCAGCACATCAAGAACCCGCTCTCGCAGACCGCGCGGGCGGCCAAGAAGCTCTCGAGCGAGCGGCGCCTGGCGCTCACGGGCACGCCCATCGAGAACCGGCTCTCGGAGATGTGGTCGATCATGGACTTCGTGTCGCCCGGCCTGCTCGGCGACCTGCGGCGCTTCGAGGAGAACGTCGCGCGGCCGATCGATCGGGGCAACGAAGAGGTCGCGGCCAAGCTTCGCAACACCATCAAGCCCTTCGTGCTTCGGCGTCTGAAGATGGACGTCGCGCAGGATCTTCCCGAGAAGATCGAGCAGGAAATCGTGGTGCCGATGGAGGACGCGCAGGCCACGCTCTACAAGCAGGTCCTGCAGGAGATCCGCAAGAGCGTGCTCTCGGAGATCGAGAAGAACGGCGTCCAGAAGTCGCAGATCCAGATCCTCGCCGCGCTCACGCGCCTGCGTCAGGTCGCGTGCGATCCGCGCCTCGTGAAGGAGTTCGAGACCAAGCAGTTCTCGGCGAACGACAGCGGAAAGCTCGGCGCCCTCCGGGAGATCTTGCAGAACGCGATCAGCGGCGGCCACCGCGTGCTGGTGTTCAGCCAGTTCGTGACGATGCTCCAGCACATCCGCGCCGCGCTCGACGAGGACGGAATCACGTACGAGTACCTCGACGGCTCCACCAAGGATCGCATCGAGCGGGTGGACCGCTTCAACGACGATCCTTCGGTGAGCGTGTTCCTGATCTCGCTCAAGGCGGGCGGCACGGGGCTCAACCTCGTGGGCGCCGACACCGTGGTCCACTTCGACCCGTGGTGGAACCCGGCGGTCGAGGATCAGGCGACCGATCGCGCGCACCGGATCGGTCAGCAGCGCTCGGTGAACGTCTACCGTCTCATCGCGCAGGGCAGCGTCGAAGAGAAGATCCTCCAGCTCTCGAGCAAGAAGCGCGAGCTGATGGAGAGCGTGCTCTCGACCGAAGGCAGCCCGCTCAAGGGCCTGACGAAGAAGGACGTGGACGCGCTCTTCAGCGACTGAGCGAGGGGCTGCGCTCGACGTGCCGCCACCAAACGACGAAGGCCCCGCTCGCGTGGGGCTTTCGTCGTTTCGCGCCGCCGGCCGGGATGTCGGCGGCTGACCCCGCCGACCCGGCCAAAGAACCTGCGCTGCGCGTCTGCGTCGGTGTCCGCGTTGGCGTGGTGGTGGGGCGCGAATCAGCGCCGAGCCGCCATCACTTCGCCTTCGGCGGCGAGTACGTGTCGGACACGCTCGTGACGAACTGGCCGAGGATGCCGTCCGCGACGCGCAGGCGTCGGCTGAGCTCGCGCGCGATGTTCATCAGGAGGAGCGCGTAGGCCTTGAGGTCGCGGCGGTAGAGCAGCTTCTCCACGTGCTCGCTGGACAGCGTGACGAGCATCGTCGGGGCCACCGCGCGCACGGTCGCGGAGCGGGGCTGCACGTCGAGGATCGACATCTCGCCGAACCAGTCGCCGGGCCCGAAGAGCGCGACGCGGAACTCGCCACCGCGGGGGCCGCGTTTGACCACCTCCAGCTCGCCTCCGACCACCACGAACATCTCGCGCGAGGTGTCGCCTTCTTCGACGACCGTCTGCCCGACCTCGACGATCCGCGTCGGGAGCTCCCGCGCGAGGATCGTGAGCGACTCGTCGTCGAGCCCTCCGAAGAGCCCGATGTCCCGCAGGATCTCGGCGTTGATGCGGGGGCGGGGGCGTTCGTGCTCCTGGCTGCTCATCTCGTCCTCGTCCGGTTCGGGAGCCGAAGATCTATCACGAGGTGCGACCGAGGTGCTCGCCGAACCGTCGTCGTTGTGGTGAGGCGTCCGGCCTCGGTATCCTCGCCGCACGCGTGCTCGGCGCGAGGGGGTGGCCTCGACGTCCGGTGCGTCCTCGAAAGGACCTCTCGACCTCGTGGCGCTTCGCGGCGATGCCATGGACCTCCCGCGGCCCTTCGGCCCCTACACCTTGTTGCGGCGCCTCGCCGTCGGCGGGATGGCCGAGGTGTACGTCGCCAAGACCATGGGGCTCGGCGGTTTCGAGAAGCTCGTCGGCATCAAGGTCATCCACCCGCGCTATTCGGAGGACGAGCACTTCGTCCAGATGCTCGTCGAAGAAGCGAAGCTCTCGGTGCTGCTCACGCACGTGAACATCGCGCAGACCTTCGATCTCGGCTGCATCGACGACACCTACTTCATCGTGATGGAGCTCGTCGAAGGCGCCGACGCCTACAAGCTCCTCCAGCGCGCGGCCGAGCACCGGACCCCGCTTCCGATCGACGTGTGCGCCTACGTCGCGGCCGAGATGTGCAACGGGCTCGACTACGCGCACCGCAAGAGAGACGTCACCGGCCAGCACATCGTGCATCGCGACATCTCGCCCCAGAACGTTCTGATCTCGTTCGCGGGCGAGGTGAAGATCGTCGACTTCGGGATCGCGAAGGCCGCGATGCGCAGCGGTCAAACCGAGGTTGGTGTCATCAAGGGCAAGTACTACTACATGTCGCCGGAGCAGGCGTGGGCCGATCCGATCGACCACCGTAGCGACGTGTTCTCCACCGGGATCGTGCTGCACGAGCTCCTGACCGGGCGGATGCTCTATCAGGAAGACAACCTGCCGCGCCTGCTCGACCGCGTTCGAAAGGCGGACATCACGCCGCCGAGCCGCTCGCGCCCCGAGGTTCCGCCCGAGCTGGACGCGATCGTGATGAAGGCGCTCGCGAAGCACGCGGCCGATCGGTACGCGAGCGCGCACGAGCTCTCGCAAGCGCTCTCGCAGTTTCTCTTTCGGGTCAATCCGACGTTCACGCCAGCGCGGGTTTCGGGGTTGATGGCGCAGCTCTTCCCGAAAGAGCTGACGCAGGCCACGGGGTCCTATCGCCTGCCGAGCGGCGAGCACGCGATGACCTCGACGGGGACGGGGAAGAAGACGACCGACTCGCTCGCGCCGATGAAGAAGCCGGTCGAGTATCGGCCGGATCCGAAGAAGAGCGTGATCTTCGATCTCGCGGAGTTCGACGACGAATCGACCAGCAAGCAGGTCCCGCGAAGACGCGGCGCGCCGCCACCGCCGGAGGACGAAGACGACTACACGCTGGTCGAGGGTCGCCCTCGCATCGGGTCGAGCCCCCCGCCGCAGACGGAGGAAGCGGCGCCGGACGCCGCCGACGACTGGGACGAGACGACGGTGGCCGCGCGACCGAAGCTCGCCGCAGCGGCGCTCGCGGACTTGGTCGACGACGACGGTTGGGGCGACGCGACGCTCGTCGACGAAGCGGGCGAGGCGGTGCTGCGCATGCGGGAGGCGCTCGCGAGGCAAGTCGCGGCGAAGAACGCGCAGCGCGCGACCACGTCGGCGGAGATCACGCTCCCGCCGCAGGAGCGTGTGCTCCCGGAGCGTCCGGTCCCGCAGGCGCCGCAGGCCTCCCCCGCGAGCCCCGCCCGGCCGCGGGTGAGCGC
>ERZ761602.3425-NODE-3425-length-22492-cov-4.554887_pt1 | contig 22492 bp, 19 predicted proteins | sample MGYA00512165_ERZ761602 | MGnify/ENA primary metagenome ERZ761602 (study PRJEB28899, sample SAMN02445085) | bioreactor sludge metagenome | biome: EBPR sludge; isolation source: Thorneside wastewater treatment plant | place: Australia: Brisbane, Thorneside...
GCCATGCAAGCGCTCTCCCAGCTTAGCTATAGCCCCACACGGCTGGCGGCGCAATCTACGCCCCGGTACCGGAACCTGTCAAGGAAAGTGCCGCCGTGAGGCGCGCCAGCGTGCGCTTCCGCCCGACGAGCTCGAGGGTCACGTCGATGGGTGGCGACACGGTGCCGCCGGTCACCGCCACCCGCACCGGCTGGCCCAGCTTGCCGAAACCTAGGCCGGCATCGGTCGCAACGCTGGTCATCACCTCGTGGATCCCGCCCCGCGTCCACTCGGCAAGGCTGCCCAGCCGCACCGCGAGTTGCGCGAGCGCGCCGCCGACGGCAGTGGTCAGGTGCTTGCGGGCTGCAGCATCGTCCATCTGGACCCGGTCCCCGTACAGGTAGCCCGCGCTGTGGGCGATGTCCCGCAGGGTCGCTGCCCGTTCCCGGTAGGCCTCGATCACGGCGGCGGCCGGCGGGCCCGCGCCCGGGTCGAAGCCCGCATGCTTCAGCTGCTCGGCGAACGGCGCCGCGAGGCCGGCTGGATCGGCGGACTTCAGGTACTGCTGATTGAGCCAGCGAAGCTTCTCGCCGTCGAAGCGGGACGCCGAGGCGTTCACGCCCGCAATGTCGAACAACCGGATCATCTCCTCCCGGGTGAAGATCTCCTGGTCGCCGTGGGCCCAGCCGAGGCGTACCAGGTAGTTCAGCAGGGCGTCCGGCAGGAAGCCCTCCTCCCGGTACTCCAGGACGTTGACGGCCCCGTGGCGCTTCGAGAGCTTGGCGCCGTCGCTGCCGAGGATCATGGGCAGGTGGCCGTAGGCCGGCAGGTGGTAGCCCAGGGCCCGGATCATGTGCATCTGCCGCGGGGTGTTGTTCAGGTGGTCATCGCCCCGGATCACGTGGGTGATGCCCATGTCGCCATCGTCGACCACAACGCCGAAGTGGAAGGTGGGCGTGCCGTCGGAGCGCACCAGGATCAGGTCGTCAAGCTCCGCGTTCTGGAACTCGACCCGGCCCCGCACCAGGTCGTCCACCACCGTGACGCCCTCGGTCGGGGTCACGAAGCGCAGCACCGGCGCCACGCCAGGGACCGGGCCGGCGCGATGCCGGCACCGGCCGTCGTAGCGTGGCTTCTCGCCCCGGGCCATCTGCTCGGCCCGCCGCGCCTCCAGCTCCTCCCGGGTGCAGTAGCAGCGGTAGGCCTTGCCTTCCCGGAGCAGGCGGTCGGCCTGCTCGGCATAACGGTCGAAGCGCCGGGTCTGGTAGTAGGGCCCCTCGTCGTGGTCGAGGCCGAGCCAGGCGAGGCCGTCGAGGATCGCGTCCACCGCCGCCTGGGTCGAGCGCTCCCGGTCCGTGTCCTCGATACGCAGCACGAACTGGCCGCCGTGGTGGCGGGCATAGAGCCAGGAGAAGAGCGCCGTGCGCACCCCGCCGATGTGCAGGAAGCCCGTGGGGCTGGGCGCGAAGCGGGTCTTGACCGTCATGGGAACCTGCGGGCGGGGGTGCAGCCCGGATTTTATCCCGATTGCTGGCACACTGCCGGCGATGCGGGACCCCCTCTGCACTGCCCTCGAGGACGGACTGGCGGCCCGGCTGCCGGCCGGGAGCGCGGTCGCCGCCGGAACGACCACCGGCGCGCTCGCGCCACTCGCACCCGTCGAGCAGGCCGCGACCGCCCGCATGAGTGCCGGCAGGCTCGCGGAGTTCACCGCCGGCCGGGCCGCGGCCCGCCGGGCCCTCGCCGCGCTGGGGGTCCCTGGTGCGGAAATCCCGGCCGGCGCGGACCGTATGCCCCGCTGGCCGTCCGGCTACGTGGGCAGCATCACCCACGCAGGCGGCCTGGTGCTGGCGGTGGCCGCCTCATCGCAGGTGCTGCGGGGGATCGGCATCGACCTGGAACCCGCGACCCCGCTCGACGAGGACCTGGTGGGCCGGGTATGCCTGCCGGGCGAACTCGCACGGTTCGCCGCGGACACCAGCCCCGCGGTGGCGGCCAAGCTGCTCTTCAGCGCCAAGGAGAGCGTCTACAAGTGCGTGGCACCCCTTGCAGGGGTCTTCCTGGAGTTCGAGCACGTGGAGATCTTCCCGGACGTTGCACCTGGCACCTTCCGGGCCCGGGGCCACGGGCCCGCGGCGCCGGTGCTCGCGGCGGGCAGCGTTCAGGGTGCCTGGCTCGAGGCGGCGGGGGGCTGGATCAGTGCTGCCTGGGAACCCGCGGCGCCTGGCCCGCCGGCATGACTTCCCCGGCCGGGTGCGTCTCCCGTGCGGGTTCCGGGGCCGGCGCCTCGCCCCGGACCGAACGCCGGTCCCGGCCCGACCGCCGCTCCGGCCCCGTGTAGGGCGCCCCGCCCGGCTGGCGCCGGTCGCCGGGGGCCTTGCGGCGGCAGATCGACGTGCGCAGGAAGCGCATCACCCGCCAGGCGTGGGAGATCATCCAGAAGTAACCGATGCCCGTCAGCAGGAAGGCGCCGGCGACGATGAACTCGGGTATCGCGAAGTAGATGCTCGCGAGGCCGACGAACACGCCGCAGCTCGCGACGCCGGTCATCACCAGCACCGTCTCGTTCACCGAGTAGCCCGCCAGCAGGAAGATGTGGTGCAGGTGCTCCCGGTCGGCGGCGAAGGGCGATCGCCCCTTGAGGATGCGCCGGAGCATCATCGACACCGCATCGAAGATCGGGATCATCAGGAACCACAGGGCGGCCGACGGTGGCAGGGCCCGGGTCTCTCCCTGGGACAGCGCGATCGCATACCAGGTCAGCGCGAGGCCGAGGAACATGCTGCCCGCGTCCCCCATGAAGATGGAGGCCCGGTCGCGGCCCAGCAGGCGGAGGTTGAAGAGCAGGAAGGCCGCGATCGCGGTGCCGAGGACCGGCAGCAGGGCCGTATCGGCCGGCACGCCCCAGAGGTACGCGGTGAGGATCAGGCCGGACAGGGACGTGAGCGTGAGGCTGCCACTCAGGCCATCGAGGCCATCGCACATGTTCAGGGCGTTGATGACGCCGAGGGCGGCGAAGACGGTGAACGGCACCGCGAACAGCCCGAGTTCGACCAGTGTGCCGCCCGGCCCCATCCAGCCGAGGTCCCGCAGGTAGACGCCGGCACCGTAGATCATCAACAGGGCAGCCAGGACCTGGGCCACGAGCCGGACTGCCGGAGACAGCTCCCGGAAATCGTCGACGACCCCGACGGCCACCAGTAGCAGGCCGGCACCGAAGAAGCTGTAGATCTCCCCGGAGGTGAGCGGCACCGGGCCGTCCTGGGCAAGAAAGAAGCCGAGGGCGAGGCCGATGAAGATCGCGAGGCCGCCGACCAATGGCGTCGGGGTCCGGTGGCTCTTGCGCTCGTTGGGGATGTCCACGAGCCCGACGCGCACCGCCAATGGTCGCAGGAGGACGATGAGGGCCATCGTCGCCACCAGCGAGACCAGGGGTGCGAACTCCGGAGCCATGGTTGGAACTTGAGCCGTGAGGGACCCCACACTAGGCGCCGGCCAGGACCTTTTCTGCGACCCTTCTCACAGCCGGACCGGGGTGGCGTGCCCGGCCCGGGAAAAGTGCGACGACCGAGCGTCGCGACGGGACGAAAAGGCCAGTACAATCATGTTGCGAGTGTATATCGCTGGCACGGCACCTGATCCAAGCTGTCCATTCGGTAATGTGCTGGCCCGGATGGCTCTTCCGGCCGGTCGGCCGTTTACCAGAATCGGGCCGGCCGGTGCCGGGGATGTTCGTAGGCCTGCCCCGCCGGGGCGTTGTAGGAGTGTGACTGCATGACTGCTGGAATCCGTGCCGCGGCGTGGGCCCTCACCCTGGCCCTGCTGGGCCTCGTCGCCTCCGGCCCCGCGGCCTCCCAGGACGCCGCCAGGGACGCCGGCCCGGCCACAGCCACCGGCGGTACCTATGGCGTGAACCCCGGCGACATCCTCGAGGTCTCCGTCTGGAAGGAGGAAGACCTCCAGAAGCAGGTCATCGTCCGGCCGGACGGGTTCTTCTCCTTCCCCCTCACGGGCGACATCCGGGCCGCCGGACGCACCATCGAGGACATCCGCCGGGAGGTCGCCACCGCCGTCTCCCGCTTCGTGCCGGATCCCGTGGTCAGCGTGGCCATCCTCGAGCCCCGGGGCAGCAAGATCTACGTCATCGGCCAGGTGGCCCGGGCCGGCGAGTACCCGATCAACCGCTTCGTCGATGTGGTCCAGGCCATCAGCATGGCCGGTGGCTTCACCCCGTTCGCCCAGCTGGACAGCATCAAGATCCTGCGCCGCACGGGTACTACACAGTCGGCGATCCCGTTCTCCTACGGGGATATCGCCGCAGGCAAGCGCCTGCAGCAGAACATCGTGCTCGAGCCCGGCGACACCGTGCTGGTCCCGTGATCCGCCCCCGTCACGGGCTGCCATCGCGTTGCGCGGCGCGGCTCGCGGCTGCGGGCCTCCCTGCCCTGCTGGCGGCGGCCCCGGCCCACGCCTACTGGGAACTCATTCCCCAGGCCGAGGTGGGCATTACGTACGAGGACAACCCGCGGTATCTCACCGATGAAGCGGCCGAGTTGCTCGACAGCTCCGCCAGCGACGATGCCACCGGCGTGATCACCGACCTCGTTGCGGAACTTCGCTACAACACGCCGGCCAGCGAGGTGCTGCTGAAGCCGCGACTGCGCGACACGAACTACCTGAAGGGCAACGACGACCTGAACAACGATGACCTGTACGTGGATCTCCTGGGCTCCCGCGGCGGGCAGCTTGGCAGCGTCGCCCTGCGGGCCCAGTACCAGGATACGGGGTTGCGCACGAGCGAGTTCGAGAGCGCCGTGCCGGACAACCCGGACGACCCGCCGCCCGTGGTCGGCGGCTCCGGGCGGTTCAGCGACGACACCCAGGAAACCTGGAACGTGCAGCCCTCGCTGAATTACCAGCTGTCGACCCGGAACGTGGCGAGCGTTTCCGCCCTTTTCACCCGGTCCACCTACAACGAGGACGACGACGACATCAATCGCTACGTCGACTACAAGTATTCGTCGGTCGAGGTCTCGGTCCGGCACGTACTGAACGAGAAGAATTACTTCGTGGCCGCGCTGAATGGCGGCGGTTTCACCACGGACGACCCGGACAGCATCCTGCGCAACTCCACCGACTCCTTCGGCATCACGGCGGCCTACGAGCGGGTCTTCTCGGACACCCTCTCGGGATCACTGACTGTCGGCGTGAACCGCAGCGCCATCGACGTGTCGTTCGGCGACATCACGGTGGTGGACAACGAGGAGCGCAACTTCGTCGGCAGCCTCGAATTGCGCCGGCGAGCCGAGCTGACCACCATGAACTTCTCGATCGCCAGCCAGATCGCGCCCCGGTCGGATGGCACCGAGGTCGTCCAGGAGCAGGCCCGCTTCTTCATCGACCGGCGGGTCACCAGCCGGCTCGGCGTGAACCTGAGTGCCCTGTACAGCCAGGAATCCGCGGTCGGCCAGAACTCGGCCAACACCGCCCTGAGGCAGGACCGTGACTACTTCACGGGCACGGGCGGACTGTCCTGGCGCCTGACCGAGACCCTGTCGATCTTCGGCACCTACAGCTATACCTCGGACACCACCGATGTCCCCGGTGGCGGCAACGTGCACCAGACGAACAACCGGGTCTTTGTGGGGGTGCGGTACCGGGGTACGGCCCTCCGGCGCTGAGGCGCGGGCGGGGAACGTGGCCAAGGTGTGGGCAAGGTGCGGGCAGGGGCTGGTGGGCGATGAGTGGATTGAACACTCGACCTCTGCTGTGTGAAAGCAGCGCTCTACCACTGAGCTAATCGCCCGCCGGCCGGCATGATATACGGAGTGCGGCGGGCGTGGCAAAAGGGCGCGCTGTGCCGTGGTTCCGGACCACCGGGGCACTCCCGCGGGTATAATTTCCCTCACAGGCGGCCAGGCCGGCCCCGTCGGACGGACAGCGGACCTTAACGGGATGTACGAGGCGTTCTTCAATCTCGGGTGCCGCCCCTTCGACCTGTCCCCGGACCCCCGGTTCATCTTCATGACGCCCCAGCACTCGCGGGCGGTCGCCAACGTGCGCTTCGCCCTGATGAACCGGGACAGCTTCGTCATCGTCACGGGCGAGATCGGCATCGGCAAGACCACCATCCTGAACACCGTGCTGGAGGAGCTGGGGCCGGACTACGTCACGGCTAAGCTCGTTCACACCACCCTCAGCCACATCGAGCTCCTGCAGGCGCTGCTGTCCGAATTCGGCATGCCGAACTACAGCAAGAAGAAGGTGATGCTGCTCGACACCCTGCGCAGCTTCTTCCTCGAGCAGCACCGGGCCGGGAAGCACGTCGTCATCATCGTCGACGAGGCCCAAAACCTGAGTTCCAATGCGCTCGAGGAACTGCGGCTCCTCTCGTGCATCGACACCAGCGACCAGCGCATCGTCTCCATCGTGCTGACTGGCCAGCCGTCGCTCGACGACCTCCTCGACGCCCCGGGGCTCATCCAGCTGCGCCAGCGGGCGCGCCTGCGGCAACGGCTGGACGCCATGGTGGAGAGCGAGACCCGGGATTACATCCGCCACCGCCTCGAGATCGCGGGCGGCAACGTCGACGACATCTTTGAGCCGGAGACCCTGCCGGAGATCCACCGCCTGACCGGCGGCATCCCGCGCCTCATCAACACGTTGTGCGATACCGCCCTCACGGCCTGCATGGTCGAGGACGTCCGGAAGGTCAACCTGGAGCTCCTGGACAACGTGGTGCACGAGCTGCGCTGGCAGTGGTTCGAGGAGCGCGGCACACGTCCAGGCGGGCGCCAGCCGGCAGCGACGGATGCAGCCAGCCCGGAGGGGCACGTGAGCCTCATGGTCTACCGGGCCGGCCAGCTCGTGGACCAGCTGGAGGCGGTGAACTTCCCCTGCGTGATGGGCCGCAGCCAGGCCAATGACCTCGTGATCATCGACCATGAGGTCAGCCGGCGGCACGCCCTCATCGACAACATCGGCGGCATCTACGTCGTCGAGGACCTCAACAGCCGCAACGGGATCCTGGTGAACCAGAAGCCCCGGGGCCGCGCGCTGCTGCGTTCGGGGGACATCATCACGCTCGGGACCGTCGACGTGGTGTTCTACCTGGAAAAGCGCCACCCGCGCCCCCAGTCCACCACCGAACTCGCCACCCGGCCCGTGGCCACGAGCCACGGCACGGACGACGACACCGGGCAGCGCACCGGCATCCTGGAGCAGGACGGGCGCCTGGCGGGCTGAGCGGCCCCGCGGCGGTATCGATCAGGGCGCCCCGGTTTCTCCCGGCCGCCTGTCTCCCGCAGCCGTTTCTTCGGCCACGTCATCACGCTCGGGCCCGCGGCGCCTGGCCCCGCCTGCCATGGTGGTCGCCCGGCCCCACACCACCACCTCGACGGTCTGGATGAGGATCAGCAGGTCGAGCACCAGGCTCGCGTTCTTGATGTAGTACAGGTCGTACTTCAGTTTCTCCCGGGCATCGTCCATGGAGGCCCCGTAGGGGAAGTTCAACTGGGCCCAGCCGGTCAGGCCGGGCCTTACCCCGTGCCGGTAATAGTAGAGCGGCACCGCCGCGGACAGCTGCTCGACGAATTCGGGCCGCTCGGGGCGCGGCCCCACCACGCTCATGTCCCCCCGGATGATGTTGATCATCTGGGGCAGCTCGTCGATCCGGAAACGGCGTAGCAGGCGACCGACCCGCGTCACCCGGTCGTCGTCCTTCCGGGACCACTGGGGGCCGCTGTGGCGCTCGGCGTCCACCCGCATGCTGCGGAACTTGTAGAGGCGGATCAGGCGCCCGTGCCGGCCCACGCGGCGCTGCCGGTAGAAGATGGGGGCCGACCAGCCCTCCTCCACCTTGATCGCCGCGGCAGCCATGAGGAGCAGCGGCGAGGTGAGGACGAGCAGGATGGTCCCGAAGAGCACATCGGAGCCGCGCTTCAGCCAGCGGTAGATGAGGTCCGTTTCGCTGCTGCGCTCGTACAGCAGCCAGCTCGGCCGCAGTATGTCGAGGTCCAGGTGCTCGGTCTCCCGCTCGAGGAAATCCACGATGTCAGTGACAGGGATTCCACGCTGCTTGAAGTCGAGCAGGAACTCCATGGGCAGCATGCCGCGCCGGTCGTCGAGGGCGACGATGATCTCGTCGAAATCGAAATCCCAGGCCTCGGACGTACCGGCAACCGGGTCGATGCCGAGTGTCGCCGCCACCTCCCGGTCGCTGTCGGACACCGCAACGAAGGCCACCACGTCGAAGCGGCGGCGGTCGGATCGGCGACGCAGGTTGCGGATCTTGAGGGCCTTCTCGCCGGCGCCCATCACGAGGACCCGGCGCTTGACCGGACTGGCGTCGATCAGGCGCAGCATCAGGAACCGGGAACCGGCAAGCCCCACCAGGGCCAGCGTGATGGCGATGGCAACCACGCCACGGCCCGCCTCGAAAATGTCCGGCAGCAGGAAGAAGAACAGGATGTTGCCGACTGCGGCGATCAGCACGGCGAGGGCGACCCGCGCCACGGTCTCCGCCGCCGTAGGCCGCTGGCGTGCGCGGTACATGCCCATGCTGAGCATGCCGATCACGACCCAGCCTGCAAAGAGGATGACCCGGGGCAGGAGCTCGCCGAACCAGAGCTCGATCTGCCGGGGGTCGAAGCCGAAGCGGATGCCGACGGCAAGCAGGCAGGCGAAGGCGGCCACGGCGATGTCGGACAGCACCATGAGCGATGCTGCGCCGATGAGTCGGCTGTTGCTGACGCGTATGAGCTTCAATTCAGTGCCTGCGGCAGCCGGAACGCGGTCCGGATCGTGGATTCTAGGGTATCCAGTTCACACATGGCGAGGGACCTCGTGTCGCACCCGGCGCCGGATTGTGAATTGCCACGCAATTCTCCGGCACCGGGGTCCCCATTGCCCGGGGAAAATGCCACACTTTCTCCCTCGATTCGCTGACCCAGTGCCGGTCTGCGCGTGGCGGCACCCGCCCCGCGACCCGCCCGGGCCCGCCGGCAGCAGCAACAACGCCAATCAACAACCGGACGGAAACTGAAGCATGAAAGCGATGATCCTGGCCGGCGGCATGGGCACACGCATTGCGGAGGAGAGCACCGTCCGGCCGAAGCCCATGGTGGAGATCGGCAGCATGCCGATCCTCTGGCACATCATGAAGATCTACTCGGCAGCCGGCATCAACGAGTTCATCATCTGCTGCGGCTACAAGGGATTCATGATCAAGGAGTGGTTCGCGGCCTACGCCCTGCACCGCGCGGACGTGACGTTCGACCTGGCGAGCAGGGACACGATCATCCACCGTACCGACATCGAGCCCTGGCGCGTGACCCTCGTGGACACCGGCGAGGCCACCATGACCGGCGGCCGGATCCGGCGCGCCCTTCCCTACGTGGGCAACGAGACGTTCTGCCTCACCTATGGCGACGGCGTCGGCAACGTGGACATCCGCCGCTCGATCGAGTTCCACCGTGCGCATGGCAAGGCCGCGACGATGACCGCGGTGCTGCCCGAAGGCCGGTTCGGCGCCTTCTCGCTCGGGGCCGACGAGTACATGGTATCGACCTTCAAGGAAAAGCCCCGCGGCGATGGGGCCTGGGTGAATGGCGGGTTCTTCGTGCTGGAGCCGTCCGTCGGGGCCTACATCGACGGCGACGAGTGCGTCTGGGAGCGCGCCCCGATGCAGTCGCTTGCCGAGGCCGGCCAGCTCGCGGCTTTCAAGCACCACGACTTCTGGTGGCCGATGGACACCCTCCGGGACAAGCAGGTGCTGCAGTCGCTCTGGGATTCGGGCAAGCCGCCCTGGAAGACCTGGGACTGACGTGCAGGGCGGCGGAGTCCAGCAGCCGACCGGGGAGGAACTGCACGGCCTGTGCCGTCGGCTGTACCCCATCAACCGCAGCATCACTGGCCAGGGCGTCCGCGCCTCGCTGGCCTTGCTCCGGGAGTTCATCGACCTTCGCATTCACGAGGTACCTTCCGGCACGCCGGTCTTCGACTGGGTGGTACCCCCCGAGTGGAACGTCACCGCGGCGCACATCACCGACGGTGGCGGCCGGCGCGTGGTGGACCTCGCCGATCATTCGCTGCACCTCGTCGGCTACAGCGAGCCGGTGCGCCGGCGGATGTCCCTGGAGGAACTCCAGCCCCACCTCCACTCCCTGCCCGACCACCCCGACTGGATCCCTTACCGGACCAGCTACTACGCGCGGAACTGGGGCTTCTGCCTGCAGCACGCGCGCCGGTTGGCCCTCGCGCCCGGCGATTACGACGTGGTCATCGACGCCACGCTTGAGCCCGGTTCACTGACTTTCGCGGAGTGCGTGATCCCTGGCGAGACCGACCGGGAGATCCTGGTCACGACCCACGTCTGTCATCCATCGCTGGCCAACGACAACCTGTCCGGCATCGCCGTGGCCACCCACCTGGCCCGCCAGCTGGCAGCGGGGCCGCGCCCGGTCCACACGCTCCGCTTCCTGTTCATTCCTGGAACCATCGGGGCCATCACGTGGCTCGCGCTGAACCAGGATTCGCTGGCCCGCATCGCCGGCGGCATCGTGCTGAGCGGCATCGGCGATCCGGGCCCCCTCACCTACAAGCAGACCCGGCTCGGGTGCGCCCCGGTGGACCGGGTCTTCGCCCGGGTACTCGGGCGCCGTGGGGCGCCCCACCACCTGGAGCCCTTCAGCCCCTACGGCTACGACGAGCGCCAGTTCAACTCGCCCGGGATCAACCTGCCGGTCGGGTGCCTCATGCGCACACCCTTCGGCCAGTATGCCGCGTACCACACCTCGGGCGACAACCTGGACCTGCTCTCGCCGGATTCGCTCGCCGATGCACTGGCCGTGTGCCGCGAGGCCCTCGGGGAACTGGATCTCGTGCGTACCTTCGTCAACCTCAGCCCCCACTGCGAGCCCCAGCTGGGCCGCCGGGGACTCTATGACGACACCGGCGGCGAGAACGACCGCAAGGCCGCCCAGATGGCCCTGCTCTGGATGCTGAGCTATTCCGACGGCACCCATTCCACCCTGGACATCAGCGAACTCTCCGGACTGCCGCTCGCCACCCTCGACCGGGCCGCACGGCGACTGGCGGCCGTCGACCTGCTGGCCGGGCGCTGAGGGCCACGTTTTCGTGACCTGCCCCGTCGCCAGCGGGGCGGTTCCCGGCTAACCTTCTGTTTTCAGTCACGGACCAGCGCACGGGGAAACCATGGCCACCGCTCTTTCGAAGTGTCGCCACTGTGGCGCGGCGCTCCACCAGACCCTCGTCGACCTGGGCTCGTCACCCCTCTGCAACTCGCTGCTGGACGAGAAGTCACTGCAGGCGGGCGAGGTGTTCTATCCCCTCCACGTCCGGGTGTGCGGCACCTGCTTCCTGGCACAGCTGGACGAATTCGTCTCGCCGGCCGAGATTTTCTCCGAGTACTCGTATTTCTCCTCCTTCTCCGACAGCTTCGTTGCCCACGCCAAGGCCTATGCCGGCATGGCCATCGACCGCTTCGGGCTGACCCCATCCAGCAAGGTGGTTGAGGTCGCCAGCAACGACGGCTACCTGCTGCAGCACTTCGTGGCCCGGGGCATCCCCGTGCTCGGCATCGAGCCGGCCCTCAACGTGGCGGAAGAGGCCCGGCGCAAGGGCGTGCCGACCGTCTCGAAGTTCCTTGGGGCCGAAACAGGCCAGGCCCTGCGGGACGAGCACGGCGCCGCGGACCTGGTTGCCGCCAACAACGTCCTCGCCCACACCCCCTACATCAACGACTTCGTCGCGGGCCTGCGCATCCTGCTCAAGGAGCGGGGCGTGGTCACCGTGGAATTCCCGCACGTCATCCCGCTGATCCAGGACAACCTGTTCGACACCATCTACCACGAGCACTTCTCCTACCTGTCGCTGTACTCCGTCGAGCGGGTGTTCGCGACCGGCGGCCTTAGGGTCTTCGACGTCGAGGTGCTGACGACCCACGGCGGATCGCTGCGGGTTTTCGCGGAGCGCGCCGACGGGCCCCAGCGCCCCGTGACGGAGCGGGTGCACGAGCGGCGGCACGCGGAGGCCGCCTTCGGCATCGACCAGCTCGCGACCTACGCGCGGTACACCGCCCAGGTGGAGCGGACCAAGCGGGAACTGCTCGCGTGCCTGATCGAACTTCGCGGGGCGGGCAAGCGCATCGTCGGCTACGGCGCGCCGGGGAAGGGCAACACGCTGCTGAACTACTGCGGCATCCGCACGGACTTCCTGGACTACCTGGTTGACCGGAATCCCTACAAGCAGGGCAAGTACGCCCCCGGATCGCGGCTGCCCATCCACGCGCCCGAGCAGATCCGGAAGACGCGGCCGGATTACATCCTGGTCATGCCCTGGAACATCAAGGATGAGATCATGGCCCAGGTAGCCTACGCGCGGGAGTGGGGAGGCCGGTTCATCGTGCCGCTGCCAGCGGTCCGGGTGATCGACTGACGGGCCGCTTCCCGGGCGAGTGCGCCCCGTCCAGCCACCAGGATCGATGCCATGCGCCTGACTACCGCCACTGTGACCACCCTCGCGGGCTATGCGTTGCAGGCGGGCCTGCTGGCACTGGCATTCGGCATCGCGCGTGCCTCCGGTGCCTGGGCCTTCGCCCTCACGACCACCAACATGCAGCTGCTGCTCGCCGGCGGTGCGGCCCTGGTGCTGGGCTCCCTGGTAGTGCTCGTGGTGGCCCGCGGCCGGGCCGGTGCCGGGCGGAGCGCCGGGTTCACGTTGCCACTCACCGTCGCCCTGGTGACCGGTGCCCTGTGCTTCCTCCTCGCGGAGGTGGGCATCCGGGTGCTCGCCCGCCCGGATCCGCTGGGCGCCCGGCTGGGCAATACCGTGCTCCTGCCCTACGACTGGCCAGCCCTCGCCGCCATGAACCGCGAGCTGCTCGCCCGCAGCGAGGGGCCGGACGCCTTCTACGTGCCGGACCCGGCACTCGGCTGGCGGATCGCGCCGGGACGGGCCACGCGGGATGGGCTTGCCGTCAGCAGCGCCGAAGGCCTGCGCAGCGCCACGCGCGGGGAGATCCTCGCGCAGGAGGCCCCGGGCAGCCCCGTGGCCCTGCTCGGCAACTCCTTTGCCTTCTCGGAGGAGGTCACCTGGCAGGACTCCCTGGCACCGAAGCTGCAGTCCAGCCTGGGACCTTCGTTCCGCGTGCTGAACTTCGGCGTCCCGGGCTACGGCCTGGACCAGGCGGCCCTGCGCTTCCGGAGCCTCGAGGCGCACTGGAAGCCGGCGGTGGCGCTGCTGACCTTCATCGAGGATGACCTGAACCGGGTCGTGAACGTCTACCCCTTCCTGAAGGTCGACTGGGGCCTGCCCGTCTCCAAGCCCCGCTATGTGCTGGCGGATGACCGGCTCCAGCTGCTGAACGTGCCCAACCTCGGGGGCGACGAGCTGTTCGGGCAGGCCTCGATCTTCGACCTGCCCCTGCTCGACCAGGACATCGAGTTCGCGGCGGAGCGCTGGCACCGCAGCCCCTTCCACGCCTCCTGGGTGATCCGGCTGCTCCATGGGCTCACCCCGCTCTGGCCGCCGGCGGGCGAACCCGTCTCGCCCCCGGTGATTGCCCGGCTTGGCGTGCTCATCCTCGCGGACTTCGTCGCCGCGGCGCGCGAACGGGGTGCGGTACCGGTGATCGCGTACTTTCCGACCCGCGGCGACTTCCAGGACGCCGGCGCGCGGGAGCTGAAGCGCCGCACCCTGGCCGAGGCGGCGGCCGCGGGCATCGCCGTCGCGGACCTCACCCCGTGCCTCGGCGACCGACTCGAGCCCGGCGCACTGTTCGTGGCGGGCGGCCACTACACCGACGCGGGAAATGCTGCCGTCGCCGCCTGCCTCGACCCGCTGGTGCGGGCCGCGGCGGCAGACCGCACGTCCTCGCCATGACGGCCCCCTCGGCCCCCGGCATCCTGCTGGTGCTGCCCTGGCCCATGGGGGCCGCGGGCGGCGTGAACCAGGTGGTCGCGAACCTGATCCGGGCGGGGCGCCGCACGGGACGCGCCCGGCCCGTCCTGGTGGAGAACACGGCGACCCGCGGATCGACCGTCATGGCCGACGGACCCGACGGTGCGCCCGTGCTCCGCTTCTGGCTGCGCACCCCGCTCGATCCGGCGGCGCCGATGCGCACGCTGGCGGGATTCCTCCTCCGCCTGCCGGCCACCGTCGCCGTGCTCCGCGCTCTGATCAAGACCCATCAGGTGGACTGCATCAACGTCCACTACCCCACCCTGGCGGCGCTCCACTTCCGGGTCCTCGGCCTGCTCGGCCGGCGGGACTGGCGCCTGGTACTGTCCTTCCACGGACTGGACATCCACGCCGCCGCAGGCTCCACCGGCCTCACCCGGCTGGCGTGGCGCTGGCTGATCCGCGGGGCAGATGCGATCGTCGCCTGTTCGGCCGCGCTCGCTGCCGAAGTGGCCGCCTTCGAGCCCCGCTGCCGGCCCCGTCTCAGCGTCATCCACAATGGCGTGGACCCGACGGAACTGCCGGCCGCGGCGGGCTGCCTGTCGGCGCCGCCCGAGCTCGCCGGGCGGCACTACGTGCTCAACGTAGCGACCTTCGAGCCCAAGAAGGGCCAGGACGTGTTGCTGGCGGCCTTCGCGAGCCTCGCCCCCGACTTTCCGGCACTCGACCTGGTGCTCGCCGGCCGGGAGACGGCCCACCTCGGCAGCCTGCGGGCACAGGTCGAGAGCCTCGGGCTGGTGGACCGGGTATTCATCTACACCGACGTACCCCACGAGCGGCTCGCGCCGCTGTTTGCCGGTGCCCGCGCTTTCTGCCTGCCATCCCGGGCCGAGCCGTTCGGGATCGTGCTGCTCGAGGCCGCGCTGTTCGGCCTCCCGGTGCTTGCCTCCGCGGTAGGCGGCGTCACCGAGATCATCCAGCCCGGCCGGGACGGAACGCTGGTGCCGCCCGACGACGTCCCGGCGCTCCGCACAGCGCTGCGAACCGTGCTGGCACACCCGGACGAAGCCCGGCGCCAGGCAGACTCGCTGCGCGAACGGGTGCTGGCGGAATTCACCTGGGACAGCGCATTGACCCGTTACCTCGCCCTCGCCCGATGACGACCCCCATACCCCGCGTCTCCATCGGCCTCCCGGTCTACAACGGCGAGCGCTACCTCGCCGCGGCCATCGAGTCCCTCCTGGGGCAGACCTGGACCGACTTCGAGCTGATCATCACCGACAATGCCTCCACGGACGGTACCGGCGCCCTGGTGCGGGACTTTGCGGCCCGGGACGCCCGCATCCGGTATCACCGGGAAGCCACCAACATCGGCGGCATCGCCAACCACAACCTCACCGTCCACCTTGCGCGCGGCGAGTACTTCAAGTGGGCGGCCCACGATGATCTCTACCATCCCACCTTCGTGGCGAAGTGCGTCGACCACCTGGATGCGAACCCCGGCACGCCGCTGGCCTTCAGCCGGTCGCTCTTCATCGACGAAGCGGGCAACCCGCTGCAGGAGTACGCGCACCCCCTGGACCTGGGCATCGAGGACCGGGAACGGCGCTTCCTCGCCTACGCCTGCGCGAGCCACGTGATGGTCGAGGACTATGGCCTCATGCGGACCCGGATCCTCAAGGGCACGCCGGTGTTCGGCAACTACGTCTGGTCCGACATGGTGCTGTTCGCCGAACTGGCACTGCACGGCCCCTTCCACGAGATCCCCGAGATCCTCTTCTACCGGCGGGAACACCCGGAGCGGGCCATGCGGGCCAACCGCACTGCCAGTGCGCTCAGCGCCTGGAACAGCCCCCGGCGCTCGGGCGGCAGTGCCTGTCCGACCTGGCGGGTGCTGGCGGGACTCTACGCAGTCCTCGGCCGGGTACCGCTTTCCCCGGGCGAGCGCCTGCGCCTCGCCTACGGCATCGCCCGCCGGGGCTACTGGACCGGCAACCTGCTGCCCGAGGCCATCGGTGCGCTGCGCCTTGCCCTGGACCGGCGCCGAGGGGCGGTGCGCCCGTGACCGGCCTCAGCCTTGCCCGCGGTGCGTCCTGGATGGTGCTGTTCCGCCTCATCGAACGCTCGCTGGGCATCGTCAGCACCCTCATCCTTGCCCGGCTGCTGGTCCCCGCCGACTTCGGCCTCGTCGCGATGGCCATGTCGGTGGTTGCCATCATCGAACTGGCCAGTGCCTTCAGCCTGGACGTGCCACTGATCCAGCGGCAGGACCCGACCCGCGACCACTACGACACGGCCTGGACGCTGAACGTGCTGTTCGCCTGCGGGTGTGCGCTGGGCATCGCCCTGCTGGCCTTCCCCGCCGCGGCCTTCTACAACGAGGAGCGGCTCGCGGCAGTTCTCCTCGTGCTTGCCGGCGGCTGGCTCGTACAGGGCTTCGAGAACATCGGCGTGGTGAACTTCCGGCGGGCCATGGACTTTGCCCGGGAGACCCGCTTCCTGCTCGGCAAGCGGCTGACCGGCTTCTGCGTGACCCTCTCCTGCGCACTCTACTTCCGCAGCTATTGGGCCCTGGTGGCTGGTGTCGTCGCAGGACGACTCATGGGCGTGCTGCTGAGCTATCGCATGGACCCGTTCCGGCCGCGCCTCAGCCTGGCGGCGCGAGCCGACCTGCTCGCCGTGTCCGGCTGGCTGTTCCTCAACAACCTGCTGCATTTCGGGTCGACGCGGCTCTCCCATTTCGTGATCGGCCGGCTGAGCGGGGCGCAGTCCCTCGGCCTCTACACCCTGGGTTCCGAACTTGCCTACATGCCCCAGACCGAGCTGGTCGCCCCCATCAACCGGGCCCTCTTCCCCGGCTTCTCCCGCATGGCGGATTCGCCGGAGGTGATGGGCCGGACCTACATCACCGCCAACGGCGTGATCGCGCTGGTCGTCTTCCCGGCCGGCATCGGCATCGCCGCGGTCGCTGACGTCCTGGTACCGGTGCTGCTCGGCCCGGCATGGGCTGGCGTCGCGCCGGTACTACAGATCCTCGCCCTGGCAGGCGGCCTCTCGGCGCTCATGTCGAACACCTACTCGGCCTACCTCGCACTCGGGCTCGCGCGAATCGTGACCTGGATCCTCGTGCTCGAGGTGTCGATCCTCATCGCCGGCATGGCACTCCTGGCCGGCCCCTACGGCGTCATCGGCGTCGCCTGGGCAGAACTCACCGCGGTAGCCACCGGTACCCTCTGCAGCATCTGGGTGGTGACCCGTAACCTGAAGGTCACGATGGGGGAGATCGTCCGCAACGTGGCCCGCCCGGCGGTGGCAGGCCTTGCCATGGGCCTCGCGGTGACCGCCCTAGGCGACCGGCTGGGCCCTGCGAACGGCGCGGGCATCCTGCGCCTGCTCGGCCTCGTGGCCACCGGCATCGCGACCTACGTGACCCTGGTCATTGGCCTCTGGCTGGCGGCCGGACGGCCCCCGGGCGCCGAGCGCCTCATCCTGGACCAGCTGCGGGCCAGAATGGGGCGGCCCGCGGGGCTATGATGGGGCCGCCCGGAAACTGGGAGCCAGGTCGGGGCGGCCGCCCCGGCTTCTTGGGATAGTGCCAGGCTGACACAGGAGTGCGAGCGTGAACACCGTCTACTTCGATTCCCCGCTCAGCGACGACGACCGCCGGCGCGCGCTCTTCGACGGCCAGCTGTTCGTCTATTCGCCCCGCAAGAGCACCCTCGATTTCATCGCCTTCGCCCGGGAACTGATCCGGGAGGCGTTCGCACCCCTGGACCCCGAGACCGCCCAGTTCGAGATGCCGGTCGAGCGCTACGCGGAAGTGCTCGCGAAGATGAAGCCCGGCTTCATCCACCACCCGGAGTCGAAGCGCCACCTGACCAACATCCTCCGCGACCTGGGTGCCGACCTCGGCAAGACCTACTTCGACGTGCCGAAGATGCGCAGCTCCACCAGCGACCAGTACCTCACCACGGGCATCGCCTACGCGTGGCATCCGCACCGGGACACCTGGTACGCGGCGCCCCAGTGCCAGGTCAACTGGTGGCTGCCGATCTTCGACATCACCGCGGACAACGGCATGGCGTTCCACCCGGCGTACTGGAACCGGGCCGTACGCAACAACTCGAGCGACTTCAACTACTACACCTGGAACCAGCAGAGCCGTGGCGACCATGTGGCGAAGTTCATCAAGGCGGACCCGCGGCCGCTCCCGCGGGCCACGGAAGCGCTCGCGCTCGACCCACAGGTCCGGCTGGTGGTGCCTGCGGGCGGGCTGGTCCTGTTCCGGCGCGCAGATGCACTCGAGCGTGCCTAACACATCGGGACGGACCCGCTTCAGCATCGACTTCCGGGTGGTGAACCGGGACGACGTGGCCAATCGCCAGGGTGCCCCGCGGGTCGACGAAGCCTGCACGGGCACCACGATGCGGGACTACCTGCGCGGCACGGACCTGGAGCGCCTCCCGGAGGACCTCGTGGCCCTGTACGACGACGGCACCGCCGCCGACGGCAAGCTCATCTACGAGCACAAGGGCTGAGGGCGGCAGCGCGGGGTGGTGTGTTGAACAGCGTCATCGGCCTGGTGCCGGCAGCCGGCCGTGGTGCCCGCATCAGCCCGCTCCCCTGCAGCAAGGAACTGTTCCCCCTGGGCCTGGTGCCCGGCGCGACCGGCGCCGAGCCGCGTGTCCGCGTGGTCGCCGAGTACCTGCTGGAGCAGTTCAGGACGGCCGGCATCGCCCGGGTGATGATCATCCTCCGGCAGGGCAAGTGGGATATCCCGGCGTACTTCGGTGACGGCACGGCCTTCGGCCTCGACATCGCCTACATGGTGATCGACGGTTCCTCCGGTCCGCCCGCGACGGTGGCCCGCGCTTTCGGCTTCGTGGGCGAGCAGCTGGTGGCCTTCGGCTTCCCGGACATCATCTGCACCCCGCCGGACATCTACGCACGACTGCTGGCGCGCCAGCGCGCGACGGGCGCCGATGCAGTCCTCGGCCTCTTCCCGGCCCACGATCCGCGGGTGATGGACATGGTGCGCACCGACGCCTCCGGCCGGGTGACGGACCTGGACCTGAAGCCCGCCACGACCGACCTCACCTTCGCCTGGGCGTGCGCCGTGTGGGCGCCGGCATTCAGCCGATTCCTGCACGACTTCGTGAACTCCGACGCCGCGGGGGAGGCCCGCCGCCAGGGCGGCCGCCGCATCGACGCCCAGGGCGACCTGCCCGCCGGCGCCGTGGTCCAGGCGGCCGTCCGGCAGGGCTTGCACATCGACAGCGTCGCCTTCCCCGACGGCACCTACCTCGACATCGGGACCCCGGCCGACCTCGCCCGGGCCATGCACAACCACCGGACGTCTGCAGCAGCCGCCCCATGAGCACCCAGAACGACGACGACGCCAGCCGCGGCACGCCCTTCCAGGCGCGGGCCCACCGGGCCATTCCCGGCGGTTGCCACACCTATTCGAAGGGTGACGACCAGTACCCCGTGAACGCCCCTGACTTCATCGTGCGCGGCAAGGGTTGCCACGTCTGGGACCGGGACGGACGCGAGTACATCGAGTACGCCATGGGCCTGCGGGCCGTGACGCTCGGCCACGCCTACGAGGAGGTGCTCGAGGCGGCGTTCGCCCAGGCCCGCCTCGGCATGAACTTCAACCGCCCGGCCTGGCTCGAGGTGGAGGCCGCCGAGGCCCTGCTCTCGCTGCTGCCCCGCGCCGACCAGGTGAAGTTCGCGAAGGACGGCTCCACCGTCCTTACCGCCGCCCTGAAGCTCGCCCGGGCCTACACCGGCCGCACCAAGGTCGCCGTGTGCGCCGACCACCCGTTCTTCTCGTACAACGACTGGTTCATCGTCAGCAAGGGCATCCCCGGCGGTATTCCCGACAGCCGGCGCAACGAGACACTGACCTTCGGCTACAACGACCTGGCGAGCGCAGAGCGGATGTTCGCCGAAAATCCCGGTGAAATCGCCTGCATCGTGCTGGAGGCCGAGCGCACCGAGGCGCCCCGGGACGGTTTCCTGCACAAGCTGCGGGACCTCGCCCGGCGGCACGGCACCGTGTTCCTGCTCGACGAGATGATCACCGGCTTCCGCTGGCACAAGGGCGGCGCCCAGCACGTCCTCGACCTGGACCCGGACCTGTCGACCTTCGGCAAGGCCCTGGGCAACGGCTTCCCGATCTCCGCGCTGGCCGGCAAGCGGGCCATCATGGACCAGGGCGGCATCTACCACGACCGCGAGCGGGTCTTCCTGCTCTCCACGACCCATGGTGCCGAGTCCCTCTCGCTGGGTGCGGCCCTCAAGATCATGGAGATCTACAACCGGGAAGACGTAACCGGCTTCCTGGACCGGCAGGGCGCCCGCCTGCGTTCAGGCGTGCAGAGGACCATTACCGAACTGCGCCTCGACGGCCTGTTCACGCTGGAAGGCCGCAACTGTGCCCTCCTCTACGGCACCCGGGACGGGGACGGCAAGCCCTCCCAGCCCTTCCGGACCCTGTTCCTGCAGGAAGCCCTTGCCCGCGGGATCCTCGCACCAAGCCTCATGACGAGCTATTCCCACAGCGACGCGGACATCGACCGCACCGTCGACGCGATTTCCGAGGCGCTGGTCGTCTACCGCAAGGCCCTCGACGAGGGCATCGGCAAGTACCTCACCGGCCGTTCCATCAAGCCCGTCTACCGCCGCTTCAACTGAGCCTGCGATGAACCACTTCGGCAACCGTTACCGCGACCGCTCCATCCTGGTCACCGGCCATACGGGGTTCAAGGGCAGCTGGCTCGCGCTCTGGCTGCAGCGCCTGGGGGCCCGGGTGACCGGCCTCGCCCTGGACCCGGAGACCCGCCCGAACCACTTCGACCTGCTTCGCCTGCCGGTGGACGACCACCGCGGCGACATCCGCGACTTCGGCCTGGTCGACCGGGTCCTGAAGGCGGCGGCGCCGGAAGTCGTCTTCCACCTGGCGGCGCAACCGCTGGTCCGCCGCTCCTACCGGGAACCGGTCGACACCTGGTCCACCAACGTGCTCGGCACTGCCCACGTGCTGGAGGCCTGCCGCCGGCAGCCGTCGGTGCGCGCCGTGGTGGTGATCACCACCGACAAGTGCTACCTGAACCGGGAGCAGGTATGGGGCTACCGGGAAAACGAGACCCTGGGCGGGCACGATCCCTACAGCGCGTCGAAGGCCGCCGTGGAGCTGCTGGTCAGCAGCCATCGCCAGTCGTTCTGGTCGGCGGCCGATGCCCCGCTGCTCGCCTCGGGGCGGGCCGGCAACGTCATCGGCGGTGGCGACTGGTCCGAGGACCGGCTGATCCCGGACGCTGCCCGGGCGGTGGCCGCCGGCGGGTCCCTCGAGATCCGCTCGCCGGGCGCGACGCGGCCCTGGCAGCACGTGCTCGAGTCCCTGTCCGGGTACCTGGTGCTGGGACAGAAGCTCATGGAGGGCCGGCGGGAGTTCGCCGATGCCTTCAATTTCGGCCCGGGCCTCGAGGGCAACCGGACTGTGGCGAGCGTGCTCACGCGGCTGCGCGAGCACTGGCCGGGGCTCCGCTGGCACCAGACCGCCGCGCCCCAGCCCCACGAGACCACCCTTCTCCAGCTGGACAGCACCAAGGCCCAGCGGGCCCTGGGCTGGGTGCCGGTCTGGAGCATCGACGAGGGCATCGCCCGGACGGCGGACTGGTACCACCGCTACACGACGGCCGGCGAGGTGATCTCCGTGGCCCAGCTCGAGGCCTTCTGCCAGGCCGCAGGCGACCTTGGCCGCGAATGGGCGCGGCCCGCTCCGTGAAGCTCGTGGCGACGCCGCTGCCCGGCGTCTTCGTGGCGGAAACGACGGTGATCGAGGACCAGCGCGGCGCCTTCGCCCGGTTCTTCTGTGCGGAGGAACTGGCAGCGGCCTTCGGTGGCCGGCCCGTGGTACAGATCAACCACTCGCGCACGGCCCGGGTCGGCTCCGTGCGGGGCCTGCACTTCCAGTACCCACCCCACGCGGAGTACAAGCTCATCCGCTGCCTGCGCGGCCGGGTCTTCGACGTGGCGGTCGACCTCCGCGCCGGTTCCGCCACGTTCCTGAAGTGGCACGCGGTCGAGCTGACGCCGGGTAACGCCCGGCTGTTCCTGCTGCCGGAGGGCTGCGCCCACGGCTTCCAGGTGCTCGAGCCGGACTCCGAACTGCTCTACCTGCATTCCGCCGCCTACGCGCCCGGCGCCGAAGGCGGCGTGCGCCACGATGACCCCCGCGTCGGCATTGCCTGGCCGCTGCCCGTGGCGGACCTGTCGGCCCGGGACGCGAGCCACCCGTTGCTGGATGCGGATTTTCGTGGCCTCATGGCCTGAAGAAGAAGGAAAGCCAGTCATGGCCCAGGGCGAACGAATAGGCGACAACTCGTACGGTGACCTCTACGCGGCGGTCTATGACGACCTTTTTTCCCGGCGGGACGACGTCGACCTGGTGGCCTCGGTCCTGCATGAACTGGCGGGCGACGGCGACGTCATCGAGTTCGGCGTGGGCACGGGGCGCCTCGCCATTCCCCTGAGCCGGCGCGGACACCGGGTTTACGGTGTCGACAATTCCTCCGCCATGCTGGAG
>ERZ761602.3426-NODE-3426-length-22477-cov-8.256445_pt1 | contig 22477 bp, 15 predicted proteins | sample MGYA00512165_ERZ761602 | MGnify/ENA primary metagenome ERZ761602 (study PRJEB28899, sample SAMN02445085) | bioreactor sludge metagenome | biome: EBPR sludge; isolation source: Thorneside wastewater treatment plant | place: Australia: Brisbane, Thorneside...
ATTCGCAGGAACGATTGGAAAAGATAATTTCGCTGATGGAGCGGGACGATTCTATTGATGCGCCGCAGGACTCGGTCCGCTGGGCGAAGAATCTATTTGCCGTACGGGCAGCCGAGCCGAGCACACTTCGCCGTTGGATCGCAGTGCTGGTCTCTGAGCTTTCTCCGGGACGGCCGGCTTTTGGGGAACGCTCGGCGGCGGCAGGGAAAGCACGTCAGCTTCTCTTTGAGGCGGGCGATGCGGCGGTTGAGGTCGAGATCACTCCAAAAGGAAAGTCGTTCGAGATAAAAGGCCAGTTTCTTGGTGAGTTTCAGGAAGGCGCGGTGGCCGTTCTGTCTTCGGATGGCAACCGTCGCGAGTGTGGCCTGTCCGGGCTCGGCGCGTTCACATTCGATAGGGTCGCGAAAGGAAGCTATGACCTGGTGGTCCGAACAGAGGCAGGCGAGTTCGCGGTAGAAGGGCTCGCGGTCGGGTAAGGTTACGTAAAAAACAAGGGGGCGTATTCTCCGGTTCGAAACTCGAAACAGGAAAGCCGAAAGGTTTTCCTGTATTTTATTGTTTGCCGATGAGCAGCATAAGCCGCACTGAATTTGCATCCAAGCTGTCCGCCACAGGCCGGATGCGCGAGCTTGGTGCACTTCTCCGTAACCACTCTTCGCTTGTTGATATTGAACTTGCCCGGGCGCTTCGCGACGAGTGTTACGCGGTCTGGCGCTCGGACCCGATTCGTGCACAGAATGCCGACCGGGCCATGCAGTTGATGCTCGAAAGCATCAAAGGCCGCGAGGCAAGGGCTATCGCCGATTGGCTGCATGGAATTGCCGAGCTAACATCGGGCCAGCTCGAAACTTCGCTCGGTGCTCTTCTCTCGGCGTCGAAAACTTACGCAGCGATCGGCGACAGGCTTCGTTCGGCCGAATCAATAGTCGCCGCATTGATACCGCTCGCGATGCTTGGCCGTTATACCGAAGCTCTCCGGCACGGCAAACGGGCGCTAAAGGTGCTCGATGCGGCCGGGAGCGAGCTGACCACCGGAAAGGTCGAGCTGAATCTCAGTAATATCGCCGCCCGCCTCGGACGCTACGACGAGGCCGAGCGTCTTGCGATTAAGGCACGCGACCGTTTCAATTCGCTCGGAGATCCGCGCCTTGCGGCGATGGCCGAGAACGGGCTGGGAATTACCTACACAGATCTTGGCAGGTTCAAAGATGCTGAAAGAGCTTTTGTCCGAGCGCTCGATCTCGCCCAAATCGCAGAAAGCGATGTCACTCTCGCCGAGGTGGAAGCAAGCCTTGCGAACCTGTGCCGGCTCCGCGGTGATTTTGACGAAGCACTCGCCTACTTTGAGAGTTCGCGGGAAAGGTTCGAACGGCTTGGGATGCCGCACCAATACCTGACGGCCCAGTATGAGATCGCAGCGATCTACGCGGAACTTAACCTGAGCGATGAAGCGGAGAAAATGTTCGCGAAGGTCTGCCCGGGGCTTGCGAAATACAAGATGATCCATGAAGAGGCCGCCGCACGGGCGATGTATGCGGACGTCCTGAAAAAGCGAACGCGCCTGCAGGAGGCAAAGAGGCAATATGAAAAAGCTATCTCGCTTTATTCTGCAGAGGGGAACCAGCTAGCCTCAGACTGGGTAGCCGCGAAACTTGCATTGATGGAACTCGGTCGCGGTGACGTTAACAGTGCGCAGGCGTTACTCGCACGCATTCAGGATGGGACGAGACGTTTCGAGAATCTCGATCATCATCTGCTGACACGGCGGCTTGCGGCTGAGATCGAGATCGCTCTCGGTCGCCCGAAGCGTGCCGTGAAGATACTGGCGGAGATAGCCGAAACTGCGAACCGCGGCTCGCGTCCGCAATATTTGGCGTTTGCACAAAACGCACTGGGCGAGGCCGCACTTGTTGAAGATCGTACCGAAAGGGCGATCGAATACTTCACAGATGCCGCACGGTCGATCGAGCGAATGCGCGGGAAACTTCCGGGCGAGGCGTTTCGCGTTGCTTTTTTCGCGGATACAACGCAGCCGTTTGCAAACCTCGTCTCTTCCCACATCACCCTAGGCGAGCTTGAAAATGCCTTTCGGTGGCATGAACGGATGCGGTCGAGGGCTCTCAGTGAATTGGTCGAATCAACGCGGCCTCACGAACGGGCCGATAGTGGCGAAACAACAAAAATTGGCGTTACGAGACGCCTACGCGAGCAATTAAATGCGGTCTATCACAGGCTTGATCGCGAACCGGGCGGCGAGCGAAGCCGGCTTGAGATAAAGGCGCGCCGGCTTGAGGCCGAGATAGCGAAACTCGAACGGCGTGCGCAAGCAGTAGAAGGGAAAACCGCGAGGGCATCAGGCAATGCATCGCTAAATGTTGCCGCTCTGCAAGGTCGGCTTGGAGGTGACCGGGTCCTCGTCGAGTACTTTGAAAGGGAGGGCCGATTCGGGGCTTTCGTACTCGACCAGGCCGAGCTCCGGGTCGTTCAGACCGATCTGCGGAAAAAGGACCTTGAGAACTGGCTTTCGCAATTCGAGTCACAGCTCCGGACATTCCGCCACGGTGCGGCTGTCGCGGGCCACTTGGCCTCGGTTCTAAAGAAGAGGACGGACCAGATCCTTGCCTCACTGGGCGAACGGCTCATGGGCCCGCTTGGCGTAGATCGCTCGGCAAAAAGCCTGATCGTCATTCCGACCGGACCGCTCTTCGGGGTGCCTTTTTCGGCTTTGCGGTTCGGTGGCGAATATCTGATCGAGCGTCACGCCATCTGCCTCGCACCGAGTGCGTCGATGTGGCTCGGGCTCGCCGGGCGAACGGCACAAAAAGATCTGAATGCGGCTGTCATCGGCCATTCGGACCAGGCGATCCCGTTCGCAGAGGACGAGGCTCGCGAGGTGGCCGCAATTTTGGACTCGCGGGAGGTGTTGACCGGCCCGGCTGCTACCACCGAGAGCTTTAAGCGGGCGGCCGGTTCAGCCGGGCTTCTGCACGTAGCCTGCCACGGGCTTTTCAGAGCCGATAATCCGATGTATTCAAGCCTCCAACTCGCCGATGGGCGCGTGACCGCGGCCGATGTAGCCAAAATGCGGCTAAACTCCGAGCTTGTTACGCTGAGTGCCTGCGAGACCGGCCGTAGCGAAATAGCCGGCGGCGACGAGATGCTCGGGCTTGCCCGCGGATTTCTTTCGGCCGGGGCAAGGGGCCTGATAATGAGTCTGTGGAACGTCAGCGACCGCCACACCATCGGCCTGATGCGAAGATTTTATTCGGAGATGCAACGAACGCATAACGCACAAGCATCTTTGCAGAGTACACAGGTTGAAATGCTGGCCCGAGGGCTTCACCCATACTTTTGGGCACCATTTTGCTATATTGGTAGCTAACCGCAGCAGAAAATTCCTGCCATTTTGTCTTTTTTCACGTTGCAGCGGCACTGTGGGCATCGGGAGCATCTCCCGGAGGCTTCGAAATGTTTAGCAGTAGATCCATATTTATACTCTTTGCCGTAATTCTTTTTTTCGTCTTTTCGGCGACAGCACAGGAGAAGCTCGGTTCCGGGTGCGATTGCACTCCGGACGACGTGCTTATCGACCTTGCCCCGGCGAATCAAGCAGACCTGCCGGCGATCGCCGCCCAATACGGCCTTATACCTACACCACTCTCGCAGGTCGGAACGCCGCCGACGTTTCGGATGCGGATCGACCGCACGAAGACCAACCAAACGCCGCTCGAGATCGTTCAGGCGATGGCAGGAGATTCTCGGATAGCTCAGAAAGAAACCAACCGGAAACTCACGGTCGTTGAAAGGAACGGCCTGCCATGGTCGCTCGGACATTCGTGGGCGATCGGGCACTCCTGGGCCATCGGCGGAAGTGCGAAGGGCTTTGCACGGCAGTATTTTCCCGGTCAGATCCGCTTGCCCGAGGCCCATAAGATCTCGACCGGACAGGGCGTGACCATCGCCGTGCTTGACACCGGGATCGACCTCCAGCATCCGCTGTTTGCCGGAAGGCTCGTACCGGGTTACGACTTTGTTGATAACGACAGCGATCCGAGCGAGGTTGGGACGATCCGCGTCGATCAGGTCTATGGCCATGGGACACACGTCGCAGGTATCATTGCGCTGACGGCTCCGGACGCGAAGATAATGCCGATCCGTGTGCTTGACCAGAACGGCGAGGGCGACCTTTGGCGGATAAAGGATGCGATGCTTTGGGCCGCAAAGAACGGGGCGACCATCATCAACATGAGCTTCGGTTATCCGCAGGACTTCACCACACAGAGCAATACGTTTCTCCACGATCTTTTCAACGGCGTTGATGATGTGGTCGTGCCGGGCGAGCAGCAGTTTCCCGAATTCGATGACGCCCGTTTGCTGATCGTCGCCGGTGCCGGTAACGGGGGACAGATCGGAAATGGTGCAGCCCGCGTTTATCCGGCGGCTGAGCGTGGGGCATTGCCGAGTAACCCCGGAACAGATATCGACGACAATCTTTTAAGTGTCGGCGCGAGTACGAGGCTCGATCGGCTTGCCCCGTTTTCAACGATGGCGAATGTCCAGAACCGCGACATCGACCGCTGGGTTCGGGTCGTCGCTCCGGGTGAGAACATTGTCAGTGCCTTACCCGGCGGCCGCTACGGCGTTTGGAACGGCACATCGATGTCGGCACCGATCGTCGCCGGGATCGCCGCACTCGTCAGATCGGCAAATCCGACGCTTCTCCTGCAAGACGTGGTCGAGCGAATCGAAGAGACCGGGCAGGAATGGGACTGTCAGCTGCCTTCACGCGGCATCACAATGGAAACTTCGCGAGTGGATGCCCTTTGTGCACTTACCAATAATCAGGCGTGTGCGCCGCCACGCACGGCCTGCACCGAATAATTTCTTAAACATCGCATTCACCTTCAAAAAAGGGGCCGAAAAATTTTCGGCTCCTTTGTCTTTTTGGGGCGGGTGACCTCACTGTTCGTTTGAGGAGGCCGCGCCAAAGTACACGCGGCGGTAAACCGGCATAAATCAAATAGAAGGTGAGAAAAATGAGAAACTTGAATAGTAAGAAGAATATTTTGCGAGCCGCCGTCGTGGTGGCAGCGATCGCCGCGTGGGTCTCGATCCCGTTCCTGGGCGACAGGGCCGGAGCCGGCGGCGTGCCGATCCTGGTCCGCACGGCGAACCTCGTTTCGCCAACGGGCAGCATAAACCCGCACGGCTTTTCCGAGTATCAGGTCTATGCGAACGGCCACCGCGAGATCGAAGTCGAGATCGAAGATGTCAATCTTCCGGCCGGAACGATGCTTAACGCGATCGTTGACGGAAACTCGATCGGGCAGATGGCGTTGCAGATCGACCAACGGGCACGGATCAAGCTCCGGACCGAGGATGGCCAGAACGTTCCGGTAACGAACGACGGCTCGGTCGTTCAGGTGACGAACGGCACGACGATCCTCGTCGCCGGCGTACTTGGCGGCGGCGGGCCGAATCCGACCCCGACAGCGTCCCCTACAGCCTCGCCAACGGCATCTCCGACGGCATCACCAACCGCCTCGCCAACCGCTTCACCAACTGCGTCGCCTACGGCATCTCCGACGGCTTCGCCGAGCCCGAGTCCTTCGCCGACCGGCTCGCCGAATCCCGGCAATCTGTTTGCGGCATTAAACGGCCCGACGATCGGCGGAGCACTTCCGATCGGTTACGGTGAATTTGAGATCCACAGCAGCCGTGTTGAGCTCGAGGTCCGCGTGCGACAGATCAATCTCGCACCCGGAACACAGCTTGGCGTTCGTGTTGACAATGTGAACGTCGGAACGATGATGCTCGAAAGCGACCGCGAAGCACGGCTTCGGCTGCGAAGCGACCGCGGCGAAACCGTTCCGCCGGTTGTCAGCGGTTCGACCATCCAGATCACGAACGGTGGCACGACCATCATGAACGGTACATTCGCAGGGTTCACTTCGCCCAGCCCGAGCCCCTCGCCGACCGGTTCGCCTTCGCCCTCGATGGGACGTTCCTTCGAATCGCACCTGACGGGTGCCGGAATGGAGCCGCCCGTACAGACCAACGCGAACGGCGAGGTCAAGGTCAATCTTAATGAGGCCGAGACACAAGCAACAATTCTCGGCGAGTTTCACAACATCGGCAGCGGGCAGACCGGCGGACGTATCGAATCGGTCACGGGCGACGTGGTCACGGTCTATTCGTTCCCGACGCTCGGCGGTGCCAACGGCAACTTTGCCACCGTCACCATCGATGTCTCGCCGGCACTTGTGCAGCAGCTCCGTTCGGGCCTTTGGTACGTCGTGCTAACGAGTACGGCAAATCCGGGCGGCGAGATCCGCGGCCGGCTTTTCCCGCGGTCCAGCAGCGGCGACTTCAATGGCGACGGCGCCAACGACTTCGCGGTCTATCGTCCTTCGAACGGAACCTGGTATTCGAACAACGGTTCGGGCACTTCGATCATCACGTTCGGCGATGCAAATTCGAGGGTCGTCTCAGCCGACTACGATGGCGACGGCAAGACCGATTCTGCAGTGTTCCGCATCGTCAACGGCCTCGCGGTCTGGGAGATCAAGCACAGCTCTGACGGCGGCACGACCGGGCTTCAGTTCGGCATAGATGGCGACGTTCCGGTTCGCGGCGACTTTGACGGCGACGGCCGTTCCGACATCGCGGTCTTCCGGCCTTCGAACGGCGTTTGGTATGTGCTCAACAGCCTGAGCGGCGGTGTGACGATCGTCCAATACGGCACGAACGGCGATAAGCCGATCTCGGTCGATGTGGATGGAGACGGCCGCGATGAGATCGCCGTTTATCGTCCCTCGAGCGGTATCTGGTACTGGTATCGCCCGGCGACGGGAGCGACCGGTGCACTTCAGTGGGGCATCAGCGAGGACGTGCCGGTCAGCGGCGACTTTGACGGCGACGGCAAGTCTGACCTGACGGTCTTCCGGCCTTCAACGGGTGTCTGGTATTCGCTTCGGAGTTCCGACGGCGGCTACACGATCATCCAGTTCGGACAAACCGGCGATATCCCGGTCGCGGGCGACTACGACTCGGATCGCAGGGCAGACATCGCGGTCTTTCGTCCGGCGGATGGCTTCTGGTACATCCTTCGGAGCTCGGATGGCACATTCTTCGGCCTTCCGTTCGGAATGAACGGCGACGTCCCGACCGCCGCCGGTAACTAGTGAAAAGAAAAGGGCGGCGGTTCACGCGGGCCGCTGCCCAAAAGACCCCGGTCCGTATTCCGTAGAGGGAGTGACGACTTTTACGACGGGAACGGAACCGGTAACAAAGCCTCGGCAGCCAGCCCTCCTCGCTGCCGGGGCATTTTTAATTTGAGGCGAGAAGGCGGCGGATCTGGGCGATGTGGCGGGCCTTGTGCTGGCCGACAAGAACGAGCCATTCGATGGCCGACAGATCGCCGAAAAATGGATGGGGAAAGCGGTGCTTATTGCCGTCAAATGTGGCAAAGAGCGGACGGATCTGCTCGAGGCGGTCGTTGGCTTCGGCCATCATTGCGAACGATTCGCTAATGCTTCGGCCGCCGGTCGGCTGAACCATCTCCGGGGCCTCGACCTTGATCTTAGCGATCGCGACGCCGCGTTCTTCGAAGGTGCTGGTGATCGAAATGGTGCCGTCTGACGGTTCGCCGTTTTTTTCCGCTTTGCCGATCAGTTTGGCACAGATGCGCGACATTCCGTCCTCGACCATCGCGAGGTGCTCAACGATCTCCGCGACCGACCATTTCTCGCCTTCGGGGCGGTGCTCGGCCGCTTCTTGCGGCAGCTTGCCAACGAGCGATTCAAGCTCCGCGGCGATGTCGGTGTTGGTGGTGTAGATGTCATCTACCGAATCGAATTTCATATTTTATCGGGCTGCAGGTGCGGCTTGCGGCGAAAGGATCACGCGATGCCAGCGGGCAAAGCTGAAGACGTTCTCTGCCTGGTTTGCCATCCGCTTGATGAACGCCGTCTGAAAATTGAGGATCTGATCCGCCTCCCAGTTAAGCGAAACGATCGGGTTAAATGAAACAAGCTTCGTCGGGTCGGGAAGTGTTGTTGGGCCCGGCTGATTCGTATTTTGCTCGGGTGCATCGCCGCCCTGTCGGCGGTCGAATTCCTGAGACGAAAGCAACAGACTGTTTCGGAGCGGTATCGAAGCCTGCGTCGGCGGTGAACCGTCGGCATCATAGATACGAATCTGATGTTCGAAGGCCGCAGCGATCTTTGACGAATCCGGCGACCATACGGGCTTTACCGCCGTCAGGCCGTCATCGAGCCGGCGTTCGCGGCCGTTCTTTTCTATCATTCGCGGCCGTCCGACAGGTGTGAATGCCTCGCCCCTGTCGTTCGCGACGCTCTCAAGGTACTGCCATTCTCGGATGGTCGCGGCAAGTGCGACGAGTGCCGAGCTGTCCGGTGCCCAGGCGTAATAAAAATAAAGAAGCCCTTCATTCTGCGTCAGCGGACGGACGAGCCCGCCATTGGCATCGCATAAATAGATCTGCTCGGTCCGGAAGGCGAGCACACCGGTCGGCGGCGTCGGCGTCGGTTCACCCACTTGCGTAGGGGTCGCTTCGGGTGACGCCTCCGGATCGGTCGCATCGCCATCAACCGGTTCGGGTGTAGGCGAGGGCGAAGGCGAGGCTCCGGGCTCGGGCGTGCCGTCGCCGTTCTCGCCGCGGATCATTGCCGCAAAAGCCAGATTTGCCGAATCCGGCGACCAAACGATCGTATCGGGAAAATGTACCGCCAAATTGTCCGGCGTCACCTTGCTGAGCAGTTTGCCGTCAGAGGAATAAATATCGAGCCGAAACTCCGCGGAAAGATCACCGGGGCGATGATAGACGGCCGCGATCCGGTTCTTGTCCGGCGAGGCGACGGTCCGGTCGAGAATGTCGTCCGGCCGCGTATTGGTGAAGTGGTCGCGGACAGCGGCGTTCAGTTCCTCGGGTGCTGGATCGTTCAGCGGCGGAGCAGGAACGTCCGCCTCGTAACGGAAATTGAGCCGGACGGCAGGCACATCGCCAAGAGCGGTCGGCGCCGCGGCCGTCGGACCGGATTCCGGCGTCGCCGTCCCGCACGAAGAAGCGAGCAAAACACAACCAATCAAAGCAGCGGCGGAAATGCGAAAACAGGAAGTCATATTATCGATCGATCGGAACGCCAAAATACCGTTCATATCCGGCACGCTGTTCAGCGGTCGGCTGAGGCTCCCTGATGAAACGATAGACCGTTCGTTCGTTGACCCCAAGCGTGAACTCGATGTCGCGAAGCCGGTCATGCCTAAAGATCGTTAATCTTACCTTGTCGCCGGGTTTCCTCTCACCGATGTAGCTCTGGAGGAACGAGTTCGATGCCCGGTGCCCGTCGATGGCGACGATCTGGTCGTTAAAGTTAAGCCCCTGTTCATGTGCCGGTGTTCCGGACGGAACCGAGCGGACCGTAAGCCTTCCATCCGTCTCGGCCAGATTTGCACCGATATAGGCCTGCCTGCTGCTCGGGATCCCGGCCTGAAGGCGAAGCCCGATGCCCTGAAGTATCGAGTTATATTGTATCTCCTCGCGGCCCGAGACGTACTTCGTAAAAAAGTCGTTCATGCTCCGGCCGGCCGCCGCTTCGCAGGCACGCTGAAAATCGGACGGCGTGTAGTTGCGTCCGCGTTTGTAGAAATCGTTGTAGAGCGAACGCATGACATCGTCGAGCGAACGCTGATGGCCGGAGGCATTGCGGATCTCGATGTCGAGCAGCATGCTGACGACTTCGCCCTTGTCGTAGTACGAGATCTGATTGTTGATCGAGTTCTCATCTTGCCGGTAATACTTGATCCATGTGTCAAAGCTCGCTTCCTCAAGGCTTGTCTGGAATCGGCCCGGCCTGTTCTGCAGATTGCCGATCATATCCGCCTTTGCATCGAGATTGTCGTCCGGCGTGATCAGCCCCGCCCGGCGGAGAAGTACGTCCTCGTAATATGCGGTCGTGCCCTCGGCCACCCACAGGAGCTTCGTATAGTTCTCGTTCTCATAATCGAACGGGCCGAGGACGTCCGGCCGTATCCGCTTGACGTTCCAGAGGTGAAAATACTCATGGGCGACCAGTCGGAGAAAGGCGATGTAACGCGAACGCGGCTGAAAACCGAAGCGGTTCCATTGCAATGCGGTCGAGTTCAAGTGCTCAAGACCGCCGCCGCCGCGAAGATTAAGGATTATCAGATAATCATCTGTCGGGAGTTCGCCAAAGATCGCGACTCCGGCGTCGGCGATCTTTGCCGTGTCCTCAGCCATGCGGTCAAGGTCGTAGTTGCCTTCGCCGGTTACGACGATCCGGTGCGGCCGGCCGGCTGCGGTGAATACTTTCTCCTTGAAGTCGCTGACCTGGAACGGCGAATCGTAGAGAATGTCGTAGTCCGGAGCGGTGAATGTGTTCGCCTCGCCGGGGACGGGCCTGAGGCCGGTCGCGACCTTCCAATTGCCGTAGGGAACGACCTTGATCTTCGAGGGTGCTTTCAACTGGCCGGCCGGGAAAAAGAGAAGAGCCGAGTTGTTCCAGAAGGCGTGCTCGTCGTTCAACTCGTTCGTACGGACCGTAAGCTCGTTCGAATAGACGCGATACGTGGCAACGACCTCACGGGACTTTGCAGCCCTGATCCGCCACGTGTTCTTGCTCGTCTTTTGCCAAGTTAGCGGGTTGCTGGCCGCATCCTTCGCCGCGAAGTCCTGGACGTGCCGTGAGTATTCGCGTACAAGATAGCTGCCCGGCGTCCAGACCGGCATCTTGAGGTCAAGGTCTTGCGGCATCGCCGACCAGCGGACACGCATCTCGACCTCCAGCAGATGCGTCCAGGGCTTTGACATCGAAACCGTGTAGTTGATCTCCGGGACGGACTGCCGGCCGGTCGTCTCAGTTGGCGTCTCGGCGTTTGCGGTCTTGTACATAAACGTCAGAGCGAGTGAAAAAATAAGGGAACGTAGTAAGAACGAGCGCGATTTTCCAGTCATCATTATTAAATAAGTTCTCTCTTGCCGTCGGCTAGTTTGCTTTCGATTCTACTATGTTCGTTCGGTTTGCTAAAATTTCACCCGTAGATGTCCCAATCGGAAAAAAGCGAAAAGGCCCCTGAGGCCTCTAAAGAGAAGTTCTTTACAGGCCCTCTCCTGCTCATTTATCTGACGGTTTTCATTGACCTCATCGGCTTTGGGATGGTCATCCCTATCCTGCCGTTCTACGCTAATACGGCCCCATTTAACGCCACGCCCTTTGAGATCGGGCTTTTGCTCGGCATTTATTCGATAATGCAGTTCATTTTCTCGCCGCTGCTCGGCCGGCTCTCGGATAAGTACGGCAGGCGGCCGATACTTTTTATAAGCATTCTCGGGTCGGCGGTCGGCTATTTCGTCATCGGTGCGGCGGGCACGCTGATGCTCGTTTTTCTTGGCCGTGTTATCGGAGGGATCACGGGCGGCAATATCGCCACGGCACAGGCCTATATTGCCGACGTCACTTCGCGAGAGAACCGGGCAAAGGGAATGGGTATATTCGGGGCCATGTTCGGGCTTGGATTTATCCTCGGGCCGGCACTAGCAGGCGTTTTGAGCAAGTACGGCGTGAGTTTACCGTTCTACGTTGCGGCGGTGCTTGCTCTTGCGAACGCGATCGCAGTACTTCTCATCCTTCCTGAAACGGTCAAACGCGGCGAAGCCGCACCGGCAAGCGGCGGCCGCATCGCGGATATGCTCGCTGCACTCGGAAAACGCGATTTCGGGGCGATCAATCTTGTCTATTTTCTGTTGGTCACGGCCTTTTCGATAATGACCTACGCTTTCGTGCTTTTTACGGCTTATCGTTACGGCTACAACGCCGAGCAGAACGGCTATCTATTTGCTTATGTCGGTGTGATGGCCGTGATCGGCCAGGGCGTTATCTTCGGCACGCTCGCATCGCGTTTTCACGAATCAAAGCTCGCCATCATCGGCTGCCTTCTGATGGCGGCGAGCTTCTTCGCCTTTCCATTCCTCGGGCCGAACTCCGGCGGGTTGGCGTTTTTACTGGGCATTTGCACGGTCCTTTCGATCGGGAATGCCCTTGCCGCTCCGTCGCTGACGAGCCTTGCCTCAAAGCTCTCATCCGACGACGAGCAGGGAAGCATGCTCGGGATAATGCAGTCGGGAGCGAGTCTCGCCCGTGCGATCGGCCCTTTTATCGGCGGCCTTCTTCTCAACAATGCCTTCAACGCCATCGACGATTCGTCGGTCGCCCGGACCTTCTGGGCCGCGGCAGGCATAATGCTGCTGGCGATGGTCGCTGCACTTTATCTATCTAATTTGTTGGGTGAGCGGCGGGAACTTCACCGAACCGCGGCCTAACCGGCGAGGCGGGCTTGTGCGGGAGCTCCGAGCGGCAAAGTGAGGACGAATGTCGCACCGCTTCCGTTAGGGCTTTTCGCTTCTATCGTTCCGCCGTGTTCCTGAACGATCCCGTAGGTGACGGCAAGCCCGAGTCCGGTTCCGCTTCCTACGGCTTTTGTAGTAAAGAAAGGATCGAAGATCTTGGAGAGATTTTCCTGCGGGATGCCTTCGCCGGTGTCGGCCACCTCGACCCGAACGCGTTCTCCGTCGAGGATGGTCCGAAGTGTGATGGTGCCGCCGTTCGTCATTGCATCGCGGGCGTTAAGGATCAGATTTGTAAGCACTTGCTGCAGCTTACCGGCATTTCCGGCGACCCGCGGCGGTCGCTCTTCGTATTCCTTGACGATCTCGATCCGCGAGCGGCGAAGCTGCGGCTCAAGGAGCTGAAGCGTGTCGTCGATCAGCTTATTGACATCGACCTCGGTCCATTCAAGTGCGCTCCCGGTCCGCGAGAAATTGAGAAGGTTGCCGACGATGTTTGCCGCCCGTTCGGTCTGCCGGTGCATCTTTTTCAGCAGCTCGTGCTTCGGGTCGGTTTCCGGCACCATTCCGAGAAGCATCTGCGTATAGCTGGATACGCCCGTCAGCGGTGTGTTGACCTCATGGGCAACTCCGGCCGCAAGAAGGCCGATACTCGAGAGCTTTTCGCTCTGCTGGAGCGATTCTTCGAGCTTAACGCGTGACGAGACATTTTCGAGCACGATGATCCCGCCGGTTTGCTCGCTCGAAACCGAACGGAGCGGAGCGACCGCTACGTTGAGGATCAGCGGATTGCCGGCAGCATCGCGGGCGTGGAGCTTATATGCATTGCGGATCTCGGTCAGGTGCCAGCGGCCTTTGCCGAGTATGTTATTGAGGTTCGCCGCGAACGCCGGGTCAAAGACGTCATCTACACATTTGCCTATCACCTCGCCCCGCGAACGGTTCATCATCTCTTCAAAGGTCGTGTTGCATCGCGTGATGCGGCCATCTTCATCAACGGCAAGCAGGCCGACGTTGACCGATTCGACGATCGATTCGTTGAACTCTTTGAGCAGGGCCAACTCGGCGGTCTGCTGCTGCTGTTCCTGATAAAGCCGGCTATTTTCGATCGCAACGGCAATGTAGCCCGAAATGGTCTTGAGAATTTCGAGGTCCTCAGAAGATAACAGCGAGCCGTCCTTTGCCCGACCAAGCCCGATCACTGCAACCATCTTGCTTCCAACGGTACATGGGACGAAGTAATGAAGCTCCTGCCTAACACCGGCAAGCCCGCCGCCGTTTCCATTCGCAGGAGCGGCATCCTCGCTGATCTCGATCTGGTCCGCCCGGACAATGCCCTTGGCGGCAGACTTTTGGCGGATGATCTGGCGAAAATCACGCGGGACGACGTAGGTCTCCGCCAGCCCGATGGAGCGTGCGACCCGATAGCCACCAACGGCACTGCGATCCTCAAGGAAAACGGCTACCTTCTCTACGTCAAGCACCTCGACCAGCCGATGCGAGAGCGATTCGAGCAGCGGCTCGAGTGCGGTCGAGGCCGAAAGCGTACGGCCAAAGTCGAGCAGCCCGCGGCGAAGGTCGTAACGCTCGCCATAGAAGAAACGGTTCGCTCGCTCCTGAAGAAAATTCTTGAGCGGCTCGCTAAGCATCACGATGGCCGCCATCGCAACGATCGCAATTACGGCGCGAAGCGTGATCTCGGTCGTCGAAAGGTCGTTGCCGACCGCAAGGAACACAAGCCCAAGAGCGACGGCCCCGATCATCATCGCGATTGCAAGCGTCGTCATCGCATATACAAGTGCTCGGCGGACGACGACGTCAACGTCCATCAGGCGATAACGCACAACGGAGTGGCCAAAGCTGAGCGGTATCAGTGCGAGCGGAAGCGTTGAAAGCGCCGAGGAGACGACATCGTCCGGGAGATAGATGAACTGCCGCGTCAATTGCAGCCCGATGATCGGAATGACGGAGGCGATCGTTCCCCACATCGCCCATTTTAGCCGCTGGCGAACGATCGCCTGGGTGCTTGTTAAAAACCGCCACAGAAGGATCGCCGCACCGACAGCAACTCCGATGGCGAAATGGCTGACCATTAGGGAGTTAAGAAGCGGAAACACCCGAAACGATGCGAGGGTCGTGGTCAACCCGACCGCCGCCGAACTTGGCAAAATAAGGGGCAAGAGCGTCAGAACGACCACCGCTGCCGCGATCAGAACACCGGGCGTGTAGGTTGCGACGGTTTTCCAGCGGGATTCATCAAAGACCTCGCTCCTGACCGGATATCGCAAACAGAAATGGACAAAGAGAGGAGCGAACGCAATAAATGCAAGCCAATCGACGAGCTGGATGGCCAGATCGAAGTCCTGCCCGACACCTAACGCACTGTAAACATGAAAGACGAATGCCGCGAGGCAGACTGTCGCAAAGTGGAGAATGAAAGGTGCTTGGCTCCCTTGTTTGAAGAGAACGAAAACCCCAACGCCGAGCCAGACAACGCCGACAACCATCAGGAAGATCAGCGACATCGGCCACCGCTGGAGGGTATCGATATTTCTCAGATCCGCAAAGTAGCGATTATCTTCAAACGAGAACGAACGCTTCTCGAAAAAGTAGGTAAGGCTGCCGCCAACACCGGCCGCCTCGAGGTACATCGGAACGTCGGCCGTCGAAACGACCTCATCGAAATTCGTTCCGTCAAGGCTGACCGAGAGAAGTTTGTCGCCCGGCGAGATTCCGGCCCGCGAGGCAGCAAGCCCGCGTTCGACGCGTTCGGCGTAAATTCCGTCCGCCCTTTCAACCCAGAGAACGCCATCGGTCGGCGGAAGCTGATGCGTCGCCCTTTGAGACAGGTTTAGCGCCCCGCCGGCAACGAAAAAGATGGTTGCCAGCAGCCATATCAGGCTCCAACTTGTGAAGATGCTTCGCTTCATCGGGAAGCCGCAGCTTTGGCTGAAAAAAGTAAAAAGGCAACTCTTATTCCAGCCTAAATCCCCTGTCTTCCGGTGCTAAGTCCCAGCAAATACACGGGTTAGTTCTTGTCAAAAAGGCGGACTCTCCCTCCGGGCCGATTTCTCATCCATTTTTTCGCTTTTCAATCCAATATTTTGGAGTCATTTTGCCCGCGTCCTTTCCTGGAAAGGGCATTTATAAAGTTCCTGAAAATGCACTAGGCGGACGCCTAGAATCGCACGAGGATGCTGCCGCGGACCATGCGGCGTTGCGAGTTCAGGCTTAAGGTTCCTTCCGGACCGGTGACCGTATTCTGGAGGTCGAAGATGTTGCGGGCATCGACGATCGCCTCGGCACGAAACGGCAGGCCGAGGGTCGGGAGCGACTGAGTAAGAACAACACTAAGGCCGGGATCGTAGATCGCAAGCCTGCCGCGGAATGGATCGACCGCAAAGACTGTCGCGTTCGGCGAGAGACGAAAGATCGTGCGGATGTTCGTTCCCGTCCGCACATTGGCATCGAGCTGGCCGAAGACGGTATGGAAGATCGATTCCTCGAAAACCGACGCCGGGTCTTGCATTCCTTCGCCCGAAAGCCGTTGTCCGGTGCCAAAACTGTAACCGCCGGTCAGGTTAAAGCGGCCATTTAGGCGACGAGCATATACGACCCTGATGCCGCTTGCGTTTCCTTGCTGATTTCCAGCGATCTCGCTGCCTTCGATCGTCGCCGGGCCGAATGGCATACCGATCACACGAACCCCGCGGACCAGCGTACCGTCAAAGAAGGCTCCTGCCTCGATGCTCGAACTATTGTCGAGCACGCGTTCGATGCCGAACTCGAGCCGTCGCGAGTTGTTAAGCAGCGGCTCGCCATCTTCGATCACAAAATCTTCGATGAAAGCCGGCTCGCGGAATGATATCTGTGCGTCCTCTAGCGCGATCTCGCGAGCCCACGTCCGGTCGTCAGTCTGAGTTGTGTATGCGGAACGGAAACGAGTTCGCGAATCGATGTCGTATTGAAACCCGAGCCGCGGTGCGATCGCAAAGTCATTGCCCGCACCGGTGAACCGAGAATAATCGAGCCCGTAAACAAAAATGATACCTTCGCGGATCTTCCACTCGTCGATCGCCCGGAAAGAGAATTGGCCGAGCGATTCCTCCCGCTCGCCATTCGTCAGCGTTCCGAGTTCGCCAAATGATGTGACGAACCTGAGAGTGTGCTCTTCGTTCGGGCGATATGTGAGCTGCGTGTCGAGACGCTTGGGGGCATTTCTGCCGACCGTTGCCTGGCCCGCAAGGATCAGGTCGGTTTTTTCATTAAGTGCGATATGGGTCGCGACGTTAACTCCGGCGTAAGTTCCTCGTTCGCTCGACGCGGCAAAGGTCTCGGCGATCGTCTGGCCCGGCTTTAGGTTTATTGACCCAGCCTCATTCTCGTGCGACGCGACATCAGCCTCCGCCGGTTTAGTATCGCTATCACCAACAGGAAGGTCGCCTTCGGTGTTCAAATAGATCGAACGGCCCATCTGCGATGAGCGGATGACCCATTTCGGATTCGAACGGTCAAGCCGCTTTTCCGGTAGGGTGTTGCCGCTGCCGGCACGAGCAAGCTTGAACCCGAAATCAAGTTCCGAGGCTCTGCCGACCTCAACCTGCGGCAGTGTCGCCGGGTTGAAGCCCTGAGCCACGGCAAGAACAGTATATTTACCGGGAACAATGCGGAGCGTGTAGCTGCCGTCAGCGGCCGAACGGGCCTGGCGGAGTAATTTCGACGTACCAAGGCGGAAGATGGCAACGACCGCATCCGCGATCGGTTTGCCTCCCTCATCGCGGACGATACCGCGGATCAGCCCGAGATTGCTCTTTCCCGCTACGCCCGAAGACTCAGCCGTCTCTTCCGCCGCAAAGACAGGCAAAGCCGTGCCGAACGCCAGCGAAATAAGCAGAAACGAGTTGATCGCTTTGGTAATGAGTTGAGCCATATCAGGTCTTCAACATCGGGAGCGGGCCAAACGCGTGAGCATTATCGAACCGGAGAAAATCGGACGAACTACTACAACCCCCGTATTTTCTAGTTATTCGAACTAAGTGTCAAGCCGAAATTTGATAAGTCAGCGTTCTCTTCGATGCCTAAAACTTGACAAAGTTTGCCCTTGGGCTAGAATTAAACCTTGCTTTTCAGCATCCATGCGGAGACGTGGCTGAGTGGCTGAAAGCGGCGGTTTGCTAAATCGTTGTACCCTTATCCGGTACCACAGGTTCGAATCCTGTCGTCTCCGCCATCAAATTTAATGCCGTCAGACTCGTCTTGAGTTTGACGGCATTTCTCATTTCGTATCTAATACCTCGTCTAAGCAGGAACAAAAAAGTTATGAGCGAAACCGAGGTTCGTCGAGGAAAACTCTGGATGGCGTTGCCGACCGCGATTGCTGCCGGCGTAACGAATGTGTTCGTTTTCTTTCTCTTCATGGTCGCGTACGGGAATTTGATCGATCCCGGCCACGCCGACATTTATTATCAGGAAGCTGCCAATCGGTTTGGCCCGTATTCGAGCATCATCGCCGGCATGCCGATAATGTTTATCACGGGCGTTCTATTGCGGCGGTTTTACGGCAACAACGGCTTGAAGATCGGCCTGCTGGCGTGGGCGATATATCTAGTGCTCGACGTAGCGATCATCGCCGCCGTCGGTCAACTCGGTAATCTGTCGGTGCTGGTCGCTGTGTCATTCACAACAAAACTGCTTGCCATTTACCTAGGAGCGAAGCCGCGAGCCGTCGCTATTTGAATCTGAGGAACGTAAGATCATGATACGGAATATTCTAGGTGCGATCGTTGGATTTGTTGTTGGCAACATCGCGAATATGCTCATTTTGGCGGCAGGACACTTTATTCTACCGCCGCCGGCCGGTTTTGACGGCACGAGTATGGAGGGCGTCGCATCGACGATACATTTGTTGCGGCCCGTCGATTTTACAGTGCCGTTCTTGGCCCACGCGATCGGGCCACTTGTCGGTGTATTGGCCGCGATGTTCATCGTCGCCAGCCGACATAAAATGATCGCCATCATCCTCGGCTGTCTATTTCTGACCGGCGGAATTGTCGCAAATTTCATGATCCCGGCCCCGTGGTGGTATCGCATCCTCGACGTGACGCTGGCATATGTCCCGATGGCGTATTTGGGTTACAAGCTGAGCGGCAAGAGCTAGACTTTGCGTTCGCGGCGGTGGTCGGGCAAACTAATCCGTTATGACTTCTCGCGTTCGTTTTGCACCATCGCCGACGGGTTACCTTCACATCGGTTCGGCCCGGACCGCCCTCTTTAATTATCTTTACGCCCGCCACACCGGCGGGAAGTTTTTGCTTAGGATAGAAGATACCGACCTCGCCCGCTCGACCGAGGAATCGACCCGTTCGATCCTTGACGGGCTCGAATGGCTCGGCTTTCAGCCGGACGAAGAGATCGTTTTCCAATCGAACAACGCCGACAAGCACCGTGCGGCGGCTCTTCACTTGCTTGAAGAAGGCAAGGCTTATCGCGACTTTACCCCCAAAGAAGCTCCGACCGACGCGAACGTGAAAGATGCGATAAAGCAGCGTTCCCGCGAACAGGGTGCCGACAAGAACATGCGCGATAACCCGTATCGCGACCTGCCCCGTGAGGAATCCGATGCCCGTGCCGCCGCGGGCGAGCCTTTTGCGATCCGTCTGAAGGTGCCGCTTGCGGGCAAAACGTCGTTCGAAGACCAGGTTTACGGCTTGCAGGAACGCGACTATGCCGACACCGAGGACCTTGTCCTGCTCCGCTCGGACGGCCATCCGCTCTACAACCTGGCGGTGGTCTGCGACGACATCGAGATGGAGATAACGCACGTCATCCGCGGGCAGGATCACCTGACGAACACGCACAAGCAGGTCTTGATCTACGAAGCTCTCGGCGCCGAGCCGCCTGTTTTCGCTCATCTGCCGCTGATCATGGCGCCGAACAAGGGCAAGCTCTCAAAGCGCAAGCACGGCGAGGTCGTTTCGATGACGACATACCGCGACGCAGGTTTTGTCGCGGCGGCATTTCGCAATTTTCTCGCGCTTCTCGGCTGGTCGGCCGGCGAAGAGAAGGAGATCTATTCGCTGGAAGAACTGATCGAAAAGTTTTCGCTCGACGGCATTCACCGCTCGAACGCCGTTTTCAATTTCAGCCAGGACGACCCGCGCAAATGGACCGACGACAAGGCCATCTGGATGAATGCCGAATATATCCGCACGATGCCGCTCGATGACCTCTTCCCGCTCGTCAAGGCGGAGCTCAAGGCGAACAAGCTCTGGAAGGACGAATATGCCGACGACATTCCGGAACCGGCTAACGGCTTAGAGCTTATAGCTAAAAGCTATACTGCAAATTCGCCGATCGATTCGACCGCGTGGTTCCTTTACACGGTCGATCTGATCCGCCAGCGGTTCTTCACGCTCAAGGATTTTTCCTCGCAGGGCCGTGCCTATTTCAGTGAGGATTTTGACTTTGACCCGGCGGCCATTGCCAAGAACCTGACGAAGTTTCCGGACCTCAAGGAATGGATGCCGGAACTCGCCGACCGATTCGAGGCCGAGTTTGCCGCAAGCTCCCCTCCTTACGAAGGAGGTGTGGACGCCGCTTTGGGCGGACGGGGTGGTTCTCTGCCATTCTCGGAACCAAACATCGAAACCGTCGTCAAGGCCTTCACCGAAGAAAAAGGCACAAAGCTCGGCGTCATAATGAACGGAGCCCGCACACTCCTGACCGGCGTCGCCGTCGGCCCGTCAATGCTCTCCGTCTTCGAGGTCATCGGGCTCGAACGAACCCTAATGCGCCTCCGAAGCCAGGTCGCATGGAATTTGTAGGGCGTTGAGTCGCCTTTTTCTGCTATCATTGGCGCATGGATTATCGAGATATCATCACTATCGAACCCGGCAAACGCAGCGGCAAGCCGTGCATTCGCGGAATGCGGATCACGGTTCAGGATATTCTCGAATACCTTGCCGGCGGCATGACCGAAGAAGAGATCCTCGCTGACTTCCCCGAACTCACCCATGACGATATCCGGGCCTCTATCGCATTCGCCGCGAATCGCGAACGCCAACTCGCTGTGATGCCGCAGTATGAAGTTGTTGCTTGACCAAAATCTCTCGTGGAAGCTTGTAGAAGAGCTTAGCGAATCCTATCCGGATTCAAAGCATATCAAACAAGTGCTTTCGACCGCGGCTGATGACCGTGATATTTGGAACTATGCAAAGGAGAACGGCTTCGCGATAGTCACTAAGGACGACGATTTCGTCCAGCGAAGCCTTCTGCTCGGACATCCACCGAAAGTGATCTGGATAAGATTAGGGAATTGCAAGACGCAGCAGATATTTCAACTGCTAACCCATTCGCGTGAGACGGTCTTAGCATTCATTAGCGACGAAGAGAAATCACTGTTTGCGATCCCATGATTCGCGGTCATCGGCCTCGAACGCACACCGATGAGCCTCCGAAGCCAAGTTGCAAGGAATGCATATTACGCCCGATGAAAGCCCTTCTAGTATCCTTTGGCACGCGCGGTGATATTGAGCCGTTTTTGGCGGTGGGCGAAGTGCTGCGTGAACGAGGTTGGGATGTCGTTTGCCTTTTTCCCGAGCAGTTTCGCAAGGAGGTCGAGGCGATCGGGTATCGGTTCCACGGCTTTGACCCGGCCTTTCTTGAGCTGCTAAGGGATGCGGATGGGCAAAGGATCATCGGCGGCGGCGGTTCTCCGGTCGCCCGGATCAAAAGTTGGATCGCTCTGGCCCGAAAGGGAATGCGGCTTAATAGAGAATCCGGCGAGCTTCAGGAACAAGTGTTGACCGATGAATCGCCCGACCTTCTGCTTTATCACCCGAAAAGCCTCTTTAATATCATCTGGGCGATGGCAAATCCCGGCAGGGCCGTGCTTGTCAGCCCGTTGCCCGGCGTGGCTCATCCGCTTGCGGATTTCGGCCCGGTGTTCAAGGATCACGGCCGCCTGCTGAACCGGCTCGAGTATTGGATCGTGAACAACATCAAGGCCGCGACGGCACGCGGCTTTGCACGCAAGTACCCCGAGGCTTACTCGCACGTTGACACGTCGCTTTCCGCTATCCGCAATGCGTTTGTCCGCGATCAGCCCGCCGTTTATCTCATCTCACCGAGCCTATTCGATCGGCCCGAAGATTGGCCCGAGAACGCAAAGATCGTGGGCTATTTCGAACGCGACAAGACAGCGGACTGGGAGCCGCCCTCAGAGCTTCAACATTTTCTTGAAAAGTATCCCCGGCCGATACTAATCAGCTTTGGGAGCATGACCAACCCGGAACCGGAAAAGAAGACGCGGATCTTTGTTGATGCGCTGACCAAGCTCGGCATTCCGGCGATCATCAATACGTCGTGGGGCGGGCTGCAGCGGCTCGAAGTCGTTCCCGAGCATATCCTCTTCGTCGATTCAATTCCGTACGACTGGGCATTTCAGCGGGTTTATGCGGTCGTTCACCACGGCGGCTCCGGCACAACGCATATGGCCGCGAAATATGGCTGCCCGAGTTTGATCATCCCGCACGCGGTCGATCAATTCATGTGGGCAAGAATCGTCGAGAAGAAAGGCCTCGGCCCGCAGGCGATACCTGTGAAGCGGCTATCGGAGGAAAAATTGGCCAATGCCCTCGAAGAGCTATATAATGTCGGGCACTACGGGCACTATAAGACCGCGGCTCTCGCCGTGGCTGAAAGAATGCGTCACGAACCCGACCCTGAAAGGCTTTTCAGGATCTTAACTGTGGGGAAAAAGTGAATAAAGGCAATAGGATATCCGTTCTATGGTTTTCACCCGATCAGATCAATCGGTTTGCAGGGCAAGTATTCGCCAACAGGCTGCGAGACCTATATAATGCCGAGCACAATTAGATCGAGCAATGGACGCCGAAGGTTTTGCTCTCGTGACTCAGGTAACAAGCACGCGTAACTAACACGAAAGGTCAAAATCGGCGATCCGGGCCGAGAACAACCGACGAGCCAATTTTATTGAAAGCGATTGATTGATTGGCGAGGGCGGTTCGGTAAAGGTTAAGGAGATGGCATGATGAATTAAACGGTGGCGATGTACTCTGATGTTGAAAGACG
>ERZ761602.3427-NODE-3427-length-22477-cov-3.758585_pt1 | contig 22477 bp, 21 predicted proteins | sample MGYA00512165_ERZ761602 | MGnify/ENA primary metagenome ERZ761602 (study PRJEB28899, sample SAMN02445085) | bioreactor sludge metagenome | biome: EBPR sludge; isolation source: Thorneside wastewater treatment plant | place: Australia: Brisbane, Thorneside...
TCGCCGGCGAGGAGTACGGCACCGGCAGCTCGCGCGACTGGGCGGCCAAGGGCACCTTCCTCCTCGGCGTGCGGGCGGTCATCGCCAAGAGCTTCGAGCGCATCCACCGCTCGAACCTGGTCGGCATGGGCGTGCTGCCGCTCGAGCTCGACGCCGGCGTCGACGCCGCGAGCCTCGGTCTCACCGGCGACGAGACGTTCTCGATCTCCGGCATCGCGGCTGGTCTGGCGCCGAAGAAGCGGCTGAAGGTCACGGCGACGTCGCAAGACGGCCAGAAGCGCGAGTTCGAGGTGACGTGCCGCATCGATACCCCGAACGAGGTCGACTACTACGTCCACGGCGGAATCCTGGTCTACATGCTGCGCCAGCTCGCCCAGGGCTGAACGCCCGCGACGCTTAAGCCCTCCTGTCGCCGATCCGTACGAGTGGTCGGCGTATGGTAGACGCGCTCGACGAGGTCGAGACCATCCTCGACAACGCATTCTTCCTGCTCGCGGCCTCGAGCCGCGCGCAGGTCGTCTGCCTGCACCGGACCGAGGAGCCATTCACGTCTCAGGGCGAATGGGAGGGCGAGATGGGGCGCGTCATCCGCTCGCTCACCCACCTCGCGCGACCCGGCATGCGCTTCGTCTACGACATGCGCGCGGTGCGAGGTCGAAACGACAAGGCCTTCGAGGCGACTACGGTCGACTTCCGGCATCGCGTGCTCACCCTCTTCACGCCCACCGCCGTCGTCATCCGCACCGCGGCGGGTCACATGCAGCTCGCGCGGTACATTCGCGAGGCTCGCAGCTCGGCGCGCATCTTCTACGATTTTCGCGTGGCGGCCGTGAAGCTGGGCGTCCCGCTCGCGTTCGTCTCCGCGATCGAGGTAGCGATGCGGGTCGAGCCGTACCTGGTTCAGGCCCCGGCGCGCTGAGCTGACGAACGCCGCGAAGCGAATCTCTATTGCGGGACGGTGACCGTCTCGCAGCCAAACTCGACGTCGACCTTGCCCATCGGGTCGTTCTGCAATGCGTCGCAGCTCGCGGGGCAGATCATGATCATGGTCGGATTGACGGGGTCGTCGTAGTACCAGCCGCCCTGCGGGCCGCAGTCCTGGGCGCCGCCGGGTACGTTGTAGATCGGCTGCGGCATCATCTGCCCGCCGGGTGTGTAGAGCACGTTGACCTGCGCCGGGTCGAAGGTCTCGCCCATCGGCGGCTCGGGGATCGCGTACTCGCAGGCGAGCTGGCTGGCGGAGATGACGCCCTCGGCGAGGTCTTGAAAGATGGGGTCGAACTCTTGCGAGCAGAGGTCGCCCGAGATGCCCATCGTCTGCATCGCGAGCTCCTTGTAGACGGTGCCCTCGGCGGCGCCATACGACGAGCAGCCGAAGGGGCCGGGCGCATAGCAGCACGGGTTGTTCATCGGGCAGGTGAAGCCGAAGCAGTCGAGGACATCGGAGTTCGCGACGATCCCGTGGAACAGGAAGCCCTGGAACGTGGGCGGATCGAGGGCGAGGAGCTGCGAGGTGAACGCGCTAGCGCTCATGTCCGAGTCGTCGTCCGACACCACCAGGAACGTCTTGGTGGCGTTGGGGCGGAGCGACGGCTGCCACTGCGGGTACGTGGTCAGGATCACCTGGAGCGCGTCGTTGCTGTTCACCGTCTGCACGACGTGGCGATAGGCCGGGAGTGACTCGTCGGCGCCGCCGCATGCTCCCGAGCCGAGCGGGCCCGGGATGCAGACCGATGCGTCGGCGATGAGCACGACGTGGACGTCGATGCCGCTGTTCGTGATGATGGTGGCGAAGTTGTTGAGGTTCTGTTGAACCTCGGCGCTCTCTTCGCTCATGCTCCCCGACGTGTCGACGGCGAGGATGATATCGGCAGGCTGCTTCTCGGCGGTGGCCGTGCTCGACACACCGAAGCACTCGTCGAAGCCGCCGCTGCCCGTGCCGCCGCCCGCGGCGAAGCCGCTCGACGACGAGCCGGAATCCCCGCCGCTGCCGGTCGCCGACGCGTTGCTGCTCCCGTTCGACTTCGTTCCGCTGCTCGTCGTGTCATCGGGCTCGACCGAGTTGCCGGGCGAGCAAGCGAGCACCACGACCAAGGGAGACGCGCAAACCAGCGCGAACGCGATGAAGGGCTTCGTCGACATCAGGCCACCTCCTGAAGCAAGAGCGACCTAGTATGTTGGGCTTGGGCGCGCGAAAAGCCAGAAAACGCCCCGAATCGCGCGTTCTTCGTTGGGCGCAAAAGTGTGTGCGCGTGTGGTTGGCGGGCGCGGTCGTCTTGCACTTCGCGTGCAACGAAGACGCAACCCATCGAGCTCAGAGCTCGGAGGCCACCGCTCCACGGGCCAGCGCCGCCGCCTCGGCGCCTGCGTCGGCGTCGGCGACGGGGCGCAACGACGCCTCCGCGCCGCCCGCGCCCGGTTCGGCCGCGGGGTCGGCGTCTCTGGTGGGGCCCAGGCTCGGCAAGAACGGGCGTCCAGAGACGTCGGCGGTGGCCGTCAACAATGACGTACCAGTCATTGATGGATCCCCCGACGACCCGCTCTGGGGGCGCGCCCCGATGACATCCTTCGAGACCGACTTTTCGGGGACGCGGGTCGGCGTCGCGACTCGGGTTCGCTTCGGTTGGGCGGCGACCGCGCTCTATGTCCTCTTCGAGGCGTCGGGGGCGGGGCTCCACGTCGACACCGCTCGGCCCACCGATATCGAGCGCGACAAGCTCTACGAGGAGGATTGCGTCGAGCTCTTCATCGCGCCCGACGCCGCCTCGCCGGACCGCTACTTCGAGATCGAGCTCGGCCCGTTCGGGCACTTCTTCGATCTGGCCGTGCACAAAGGAGAGAAGGGGGACACGGGCTGGCCCGCGCAGATGCAGGTGGGCTCGACCCGTGATCGGGCCGCGGGCGTCTACACGGTCGAGGTCGCGATCGAGTCGCCCGACGTGACACGCGTGCTCACCGCCGGCGCGCGTCTCCCTCTGGGCATCTACCGGATGGAGGGCCGCCCGCCGCGCCGCTATCTCGCCTGGAGCCCGCCGCGGACCCCGAAGCCGAGCTTTCACGAGCCTCAGGCGTTCGGGGTGCTCGTGCTCGAGCCCTGATCCGTGTGGTAAAGCCCAGGCAAGCGCTCGGCGCGAGCATGGACCTCAACCTTCCGCTCCTCCTCCTCGCCGGCGCGTCGGCCGCAATCCTCGCGGCGCGGTCGCTGCTCGCCCGCCCGCGCGCCTTCGATTGGCTGGGCGTCGCGCTCGCGATCCTCGGCGCGGCGGGTCTCGTCTCGCTCTTCGCGTTCGAGCTCGCGGGGCTGGTGGGGGCCGGCGTTTGGGCGGTCCTGGTGCTGGGGCCGCTGCTCGTCTCGCGCGCGCAGGCCCGCGCGGTGCTGGCCCAACGCTACGATTTCGCTCTCTTCTGCGCGCGGCTCCTCGTCGTGTTGCACCCCACGCGCGCCTATCGGTCCGCGGTGCCGAGGATGGAAGCGCTGGCGGCGGTCGCGAGGGGCGACCGCGCGAGCGCCGAGCGCGCCCTCGATCGCTACGCCTCGTTCGGCCCCGGGCACGCCGCGGAGGCGAGGCTCGAGCGCGTCCGCCTCGGCACCGATGCCGACGAGATCAGCACCGCCGTGCTCGCGCTCGAGGATGCGCGCGCCGTCGCGGGGCCTTCACTCGGGTTCGGCGTGATCCGCGCGCTGGCCGAGATCGGCGAGCGCGACGTCGCGCTCGCCCGCTATCGCAAGAACGCTGCGATCTTCGAGGGCGACGCGGTCGAGCCCCTCCGCACCGCCGCCGCGTTGGTGCTCTCTGCCGCGGCCGGCCGCGTGGGTGACGTCGACGCGATCTTGGCCGGTCGGCTCCGAGACGCGTCAGCCGAGCTCAAGTCTCTGTGGCGCGCCGCGGCGCGCCACGCCGCGGGCGATGTCGGAGGCACGGCCGAGCTCGAGCGCCTGGCCGGCTCGCGCGACGGTGTCGTACGGCGCGCAGCGCGGGTGCGACTGGGCGCGGCACCGGCTGATGACCATCGATCGCGCCGCTCACCGCCGGTCGGCGAGATCGATACGGCGCTCCTCGACGGCGTGGCCGCCCGCATCGCCGACGAGGATCGGTTCCGATTCGGCTCGGCCGCACCGCAGCGCCCGTGGGCGACCCACGTCATCGCGGCGGTGGTGGGGCTCGTCTTCGTGGCGAGCGAGGTCCTCTACGTGGTGGAGCGTGCCGCGCACGGCCGGTCCCGCCAAGAGGTGCTCTACGCGCTGGGCGCGCTGTGGACGCCGGCGGTCCTCGATGGCGGCGAGTGGTGGCGCGCGGTCGCGCCGCTCTTCCTCCACTACGGAGCCGCTCACGCGATCTTCAACGTCATGGGCCTCTACGTGCTCGGGCCGTTCGTCGAGCGGGCGCTTCGTTGGGAGCGCTACTTCGTCGTCTACTTCGTGTCTGGGCTCGTCGGGACGTTGCTCTTCATCGCTCGCGAGCATTTCGCCCCCGGCCCGTCGTCGATCCTGGTCGGCGCGTCCGGCTCGATCATGGGGCTCCTCGGAGCCTCGGTGGCCATCCTCGCGCGCGGCGCGTGGCGCGAGCGCATCCCAGCCGCCCGCCGGCGCCTCGCGCTCATCGGGGGCATCGTGGTGCTGCAGCTGGTCTTCGATCAGCTGATCGAGCAGATCAGCTCGTTCGTGCACACCGTCGGGGCGGTGACGGGGCTCTTGGTGGGCGCTCTGCTCACAGCCGGCCGGCGTCGCCGCGACGGTTGAAACGCATGGCGCGGGAATCTACATCGGCGCGGCCCCGCGGGGGCAGAGGGACCGCCCGACCATGAAGATCCTCCGAGACTGGCTCGCCAGGCCGTCGGTCCCCTGGGTCGCGGCGGCGCTTGGGCTCGTCCTCGGCCTGCCCACGCTGGCGATGGGCGTCATGCTCGACGACTTCGTCATGCGGTACGCGCTCGAAGGCGGCTCGTTCCCGGGGGGGGCCGCGCGGCGTCTGGGACCTCTATCGCTTCGCCGACGGGGGCGCGGGCACGCGCGCTGCCATCGACATGGGGCTCTATCCGTGGTGGGCGTCGCCGGATCTGAAGCTCGCATTCTTCCGACCGCTGGCGTCGCTCTGGATCGCGTTCGACCACCGCGTGCTCGGCGGCGAGCCGTGGGCGGCGCACCTCGGCAACGTCCTCGCTTACGCCGGGCTCGGCCTCGTGGTCGGCAAGCTCTATGGGCGACTCCTCGGCGGCGCCACCGCTGGGCTCGCGATGATCCTCTACGTGATCGACGACGCGCGGGCGCTGCCCATCCTCTGGGCGTCGAACCGCCACGCGATCGTCTCGGCGCTGTTCGGGTTCGCCGCCCTGTACGCGCACATCCGCGAGAGACGCGCGGCTGCCGTCATTCTGTTCGGCGCCGCGCTCGCCGCCGGCGAGTCGGCGTTCGGGGCGGCCGCGTACTTCGTCGCTTACGCCGCCTTCGCCGACCCGCGCGGGCGCGCGGCTGCCTTTCGCAGGCTCATTCCTTACACTTGCGTCATTGTCGTGTGGGCAGCCCTCTATGTCGCGCTCGAGTACGGCGTGCAGGGCAGCGCGGGCTACATCCACCCGAGCAAAGACCCGCTGCGCTTCGTGGTCGCGGTCTTCGAGCGCGCGCCTCAGATCGTGCTCGCGCAGCTCTTCGGGCCCCCGGCCGAGATGTGGGAGCTCTTGCCGCGCGATCAGCAGCGATACACGCCGCTGGTCGTCGTGCCGCTCTCGCTGGGCCTCTCGTGGCTGCTCTTTCGGGCGGCGCGTGGGCATCGGCTGCGGGCGTTCTTCACGGCGGGCGCGCTCCTCTCGATCCCGCCGTTCCCCGCCGATCGCATGCTCGTCTTTCCCGGCTTCGGGGCGTTCGGGCTCCTCGCGATCGCGATCGGCCGGGTGGGCCGCGCCAGGCTCGAGGGGAGGGGCCGGGCTCTCGCCACCGCCGTCGCAGGCTTCGCTCTCTTCGTCCACGGCGTGGTGGCTCCGGTCCTGCTCCCGCTGCGCGAGAAGCAGACCGACCAGATCTTCTCCGGCGCAGTCAGGCGCGGCGCCGCCTCCATCCCCACCGACCCGGCGCTCGGCGACCAGCGCCTCTTCGTCATCGTCGCCCCCGACCCTTTGATGACGTCGTACATGTTCCTCGACCGCCTCTACGCCGCCGGCGATCTGCCCTACGCGCGCGAGGGGCGGGTCCTCGGCGTCCTGCAAAAGGGCGTGGCGATCATCGAGCGCGACGGGCCGCGGTCGTTCGTCCTGCGCGCGAGCGAGGGCCAGCTCTTCGGCGATCTCTTCAGCAAGGTCTACCGTGAGAAGCCGTTTGAAGCCGGCGAGGCGAGCCGCGCCGGCGACTTCACCGCCACCGTCGTGGCGCTCGACGAGGCCGGCTACCCCTCGGCGGTGCGCTTCGAGCTCGACGGTCCGATCGACGGCTCGTTCCGGTGGCTCGTGTGGAAGCACCGCGGCTTCGAGGAGATCGCCCTACCGGCGGTGGGCGCGAGCCTCGAGGTGCCGGCGGTGGACTGGATGACCGCCTACGGCCCCTGAACCGACGGTCGCTCCAGGAGGTCGGTCGGCCCAGGTAGCCGGACGAACGTCACCGCCGAAACGTGAGCGATATCGCCATCGACTTTGGAGAGATCCGAGTCGAACCACGCGACGGTGATGGTCATCGTCGCGGTGCGACTGCCCCGGATCGCGCGAAACAGGAACGACATCGGGGCGCCCCACTTCGGGGGCTGCGAGATGACGCGCTCGGGCGCGCCCAAGCGCTCCTTCACGGGCTTCCAGACGAGGGGCTCGGGGCTGCGGAAGCCGAGCTCGAAGCCCGAGATCCAGCGGATGGCGTGCAGCCGAATGCCGAGGATTCGGGCCCGGGCGAACCGCGCCCGCCCGGGGATGCACTCGATGTGATCGTCCAGGTGAACGTCGGGGGCGCCGACGAGATCGGTCAGATCAGTCGCCTCCAGGCTGGTCGCCTGAACGCGCTGCCACCAAGTCTCGAGCTCCGCGAGGTCCATCGGGTGTCTGTGCGGTACGAATCGGTGCGGCCTTAACCGGCGCGGGTGGAGCAGGAATCCAGCGGACGGGTGGAGACAGCATCGCGCGGCGGGCGGGTACGCTGGCGGTGATGTCGCGCCGCATCGTCGCGCTGGGGAGTGGGCTCGTGGCCTCGATCGCCGCCGGGACGGCGTTCGCTGCCGAGGATTGCATGGTCGAGGCCGGCGGCATCGGCCTCGGGCTCGTGATCCCCGACCGCGGCTGCGAGACGACGGTGCTCACCGACGTGCAGATCGCGGCCGCCACGACGAACTGGACCGACTTTCGTGTCCGCGGAACGGCCGAGGTCGGCGCCATGTGGTCGGTAAAGGATCACACGCCGGCGCACGTCGGCGTCGCGTTCGCCGTGAGCGGCACCGAGCCCGACCCCGACGATGCGAATTCGCGCACCGCCGTCGACACCGCCCTCATGATGCGGTCGCGGTACTGGCTGCCGCCGTTTCCAGGAGGCGTGAGCATGATCCTCGACGCCGCGGCGGGCCCGGCCGTCTACGTCGAGACCGATCAGCCGATCCGCTACGGCGGCTACTTCGAGGTGGGCACCAGCCTCCACGGCATGCTCGGGCTCTTCTTCGCGGCCGAGCCTACGGTGTCGGCTCGCGACCAGACCCTGCACACGCGCTACGCGGTCGGTGCCAAGACGACGGCGGCGGGGTTTCTGATCGTCCTCAGCATCTACGCGTGCGCGCAGACGACCTGCTACTGATGGCCGGGTGCAGAAGCTCGCGATCGTCGCCGCGCCGCTGATCGTCTATCTCGTCGCGCTCGGGGTGCGGCGCGCGCTCGGGCGCATGCCCAGCAGGCAGGCGATCAACGTCGAGACGAGCGTGCTCCTCGTGGTCTACCTCTTCGTCACTGCGGGGCTCGGCGTCTTCTGGGTCGCCAACCAGCAGCTGCCGCCTTTCGATTGGCACTACCTGTTCGGCTACCTCACCCTGACGCTCGTCGCGGTCCACTTGTTCTTCAACCTGCGGATCGTGTGGCGACACCTGCGGCGCGACGGCGCGGCAGCCCGCGCCCGCGTGGATGGGCCCGCAGCGTCGGTCGGTCGCGCGTTGCTGGTCGCGGCCGCGATCGCGGCGGCCTTCTTCGCTGGGGCCCGCGCCGGCAGCACCGAGATCAAGACCGCGATCGGCGGCGCTCCCAGCGCGGACGCCGCCGCGATCCTCGACTACCACGCGTTCTCGTCTCACACGCGCGCGAGCGTCGTGATGCGCGCGCCCTCGGTCGCCTGGGGTGACGACGTTCCCCCGTACCTCGATCGCTCACGCCTGCCCGCGACGCCGCTCCCGCGCTGCTCGTCGCCGCCGGCCAAGGACACGAACAGCGCGAGGGCCGCGTGCGACACGAGCGACACGGCTACGAAGAGGCCCGAGAGGCCTTTGTCGCGTCCGGTCTGGTCTGCTAGGTGCCGAGCCATGAAGAGGGTGCAGCTCCATGGACAACGTAGCGCTGCCCGGGGTTCCGCGTCCTCGGGGCCCGGGCGCACGTGACCCTGGTTCTCGGCATTTCCACGTCGACAGCCCGCGGATCGGTGGCCGTCGCCGGCGCTTCGGGGCTGCTCGCGGTCGTGACACACGAGGTGCTCGAGGCCCACGCCGAGCGCCTCTTCGGCCTGATCGACGAGGCGCTCCGCGAAGCAGGGGCCGACCGTCGAGCCGTGGGCGCCGTTGCCTGCGATGTCGGGCCGGGGTCGTTCACCGGGCTGCGCGTCGGCGTCGCATCGGCTGCGGGGATCACGGCGGCCCTCGGCGTACCCGGCATCGGGGTCGGCTCGCTCGAGTCCATGGCGCACGCGGCGCTCCGCGACGGCGCGCCTGGTGCCGGGCGCGTCGTGGTCGCGCTCGACGCCAAGAAGGGCGAGGTGTTCCTCGGCGTCTTCGATCCTGCCGGCGCATCCATCGAGCCTGCGCGCCATCTGGCGAGGGACGCCGCCGCGGTCGAGATCGAGCGCGCCGCGTCCGAGCCTCGCGCTCGGTTGGCTGGCGCCGTGATCGCCGAGCTCGTGCCCGCCCTCGCCGCCGACCTCGCCGCGTCCGGGCGGCTCGTGAGATCGAGGGCCGCCGATCTGCCGTGCGCCGGCTCGGTCGCGCTCGTCGCGCACGCTTGGCTCTCGGAAAAAAGAGAGTTTCCCCCGCTGCTTCCCGTGTACGTTCGGGAGCCGGACGCGAAGCCTGCCGCACCGCGGGCGTAGCGATCGCAGACGAGCGGCGATGATAAGATCGGCTTCCATGGTTGACGCGCCCGGCGACCCCAGCGGCGAAGCTCCGGTGGATCTGCCGCCGAGCCAGCGCACCACGGTCGAAGACGAGCCGACCGCCGATCCGACCGACTCGTTCGATCGGGCGCGTGCGTACGAGGTAGAGTCCTCGGACCACGCCGACGACAGCAGCCTCACCGGGCTCGACGACGTGGAGCCCACGTCGGAGGGCGAGCGCCTGCGAGGGCGGTTCGGGCGCCGGTTCGAAGTGGGCGACGTCATCTTCCGCGAGGGCGAAGAAGGCCTGAACGCGTACCTGCTCGAAGAGGGGCGCGTCCGGCTCATCAAGCGCGTGCGCGGGGTCGAGCGCTCGCTCATGGTCCTCAAGCCCGGCGATCTGTTCGGCGAGTCGGCCCTTTTGTCCGGCGCGACGCGCTCGTCGACGGCCATCGCGCTCACCGCAGGGCTCGCGCTGTCGCTGGACCAGGCGACGCTCCAGAACCTCCTCGAGCGCAACCCGGTCGTGGCCGGCCGCCTCGTCAAGCAGCTCGTGCGCCGCTTGCGCGACGCCGAGGATCAGATCGAGATCATGATGCTCAGCGACACCCAGTCCAAGGTCGTGAGCGCGCTCCTCAAGCTGGCCCAGAAGGACTACGCCGAGTCGCCCGGCCACGCGGTCGCCTTTTCGATCTCGCCGATGGAGCTCTCGACGCGCGTTGGCCTCGACGTCGACACCGTCAAGCGCGTGGTCCAGGAGCTCCGCGAGGGGCAATATCTGCGGGTGGCCGACGAGCGGCTCGAGATCCCCGACCTCGACGCTCTCCGGCGGCTCTTCGCCCTGCTCGGCGTCAAAGACGAGATACGCGGCGAGCTCGACGAGGGTAGGTGACCGAGCCCCGGGGCCGCGCCGTCGATCTTCGCCGTTTTCTTGACCGAGATTTTCGCCGCTGATACCGGACCTTCACCGCCGTGAAGATCCCCGCAATCTGCCGCCGCACTACGCTCGCTGCCCTCGTCGGAACCTCGGCGCTGCTCGGCGCTTGCGCCGGGGGCGAGGGCGAGCCCAAGGACCCTCGCAGCGTGGCCGTCTACGACGTCGCGCGCGACGAGTACGGCAAGGGCAACCTCCGCGAGGCACTCGCCAAGGTCCGCGAGGCGCTCGAGGTGGACGGGGACAACGCCGACGCCGCCTACCTCGGCGCGATCATCCACCTCGCGTTCTGCGAGCGCGACGCGTCGTCGTCCGACTGCCAGTTCGCCGAGGCGGAGAAGTACGCGCGCAAGGCGCTCGACGCCGCCCCCGACATGCGCGACGCGCGCAACACCCTGGGCGTCGTCCTCGTGCACGAGAAGCGCTACGACGACGCGATCGAGATCCTGAAGCCGCTGACCGAGGACATCCTCTACGGTTCGCCCGAGAAGTCGTGGGGCAACCTCGGCTGGGCGTACCTGCAGCAGGGAAAGATCGACGACGCGATCGACGCGCTCCTCCGCTCGGTGGCGGCGCAGCCCCGGTTCTGCGTCGGCAATTTTCGGCTCGGGATCGCCTACGAGAAGAAGGGCGAGGCCAAGGCCGCGCGCCAGGCGCTCACGCGCGCGCTCGAGACCGACGACCGCTGCGGCCGGATCCAGGAGGCGTGGGAGGCCCGCGGGCGCGCCGCGCTCCGGCTCGGCGCCAGAGAAGACGCCCGCAACGATCTGTCGAAGTGCGCGGAGCTCGATCCCAAGTCCCCGTCCGGGGCGCGGTGTGAAGGACAGCTCCGTCAGCTCGGGCCGGCCGACGCGGCCCCCGCAGAAGCGCCCGCCCCCGCGCCCGCTCCCGCCGCGGCGCCCACATCTTCCTGAGCGCCGCGTCCGCGCCGACTGATTGGTCCGGCCACATCGCGCCGCCGAGCAGATCGGGATCACGACAAACCCGCGCGGTTCGACGGCGCCTCGCGCGCGACCTGAACCCGTGTCGGGTGACCGGCGAACGAAAAAAATCGGACCGCGAAAGTCAAGAGGCAATTTGGTACTCGATCCGCTACCACTCTGCCTCCCTCGGACGAGGGGCCCGAGACCTCTATGGATTCCATCGGCCGATACCTACGGAGCGTTCGCGAATCGCGCGGCATGAGCGTCGAAGAAGTCTCGCGCGCCACGCGCATCCCGATCGTGTCGATCGAGCGGATCGAGGGCGATCACTTCGATGATCTGCCGGGTGAGGTGTTCGTGCGGGGCTTCCTCAAGGCCTACGCTCGCGCCGTCCACGCTTCGGTCGACGAGGTTCTGGCCCGATACACGGCGTGTCGCCGTGTGGCCTGGGTGACGCCGTTGCCCATCTCGTCTTCGGCCGAAGAGCGGTCGCCCGGCCGCCGCGTCGGGGTGGCGATCGCCTTCGTCCTGCTCCTGATCCTCTTCACCGTCGCCATCAGCATCGTCCTCCGGCCGCGCGGCCAGGGCGTCCCGCGCGAGCTGTCGGGCTACGAGCCCGGCGGGGCGTCGGCGCCGGCTACGACCGAGCCGGTCTGAGGCCGGCCGCCGCGCATGGCGGGCCGGCTGGGGCGCTCGACGATCGAGCGCACGCTCGTGACACCTGCCCTCTTGGTGCGGCGCGTCGATGTGGGCGACGCCGACGTCCTCGCCACGTTGTTCACGCGTGAGCGCGGTCTCGTCTCGGCGTCGGCGCGGCGAGCCCGTGGGCCCAAGTCGCGGCTCGGGCCGCTCGAGCCGCTGCACACCCTGAGGGTCGTGATCGAGATCACCGCGCGCTCGGACGTGGGGCGCCTGAAAGAGGCGAGCCTGCTCCGGCCCAGGCTCCACCTGCTGGAGGATCCTGCCCGCATGGAGGCTGCTTCGCAGATCCTCCGCTGGGTGCGCACCCTCGCGCCTTCGAACGAGCCCGAGCCCGGCGCGTTCGATCTCGTGGACGCGGCGCTCGATCACCTGGCCGAGGTGGCGCCTCTCGCCGCCGACGCGATCCTCGGCGCGACGGGGCTCTCGCTAGCGGCCGCGTTCGGCTACCGCCTCGAGCTCGAGGCCTGCGTCCGTTGCGGGACGCCATGCCCGGCGGGAGTGGCCGCGCTCGTCGACCCTGCCGCAGGCGGGGTGGTCTGTCGCGCCTGCGGCGGCGGGACGGTGCTGGTGCGCGCGGCCGCGCGAGCGTCGCTCGGGCGGGTGCTGCGCGGTGACGGGCTCGAGCTGACGAAAGAGGAGGCGGCGATCGCGGTCGACCTCGCCACGAGCACCATCGACGCGCACGCGCGCGCTCGCGCCGCCCCGCGCTCGAAGTGAGCGCGGATCACGACGCGAGGAGGTGACGACGGATGGCGCGCGGGCCCGAGGCGGCGCGCTCGATCTCGAGAAAGGGGCGGCCGGGTGCGTCGCGTGGGAACGAGAAGCTGCCGGTGTTGGCGTACCGACCCGTGAGCGCCTCGCGGTGAGCGTGGCCCATCACCACCAGCTCTGCGCCGGTGGCGTCGGCGACGGCTTCTGCGCCCCGCGCGAGGAGCTCGGGGACGCTGCCCCCGTAGCGGTCGAAGCCGAGCGCCCACGAGACGCCCATCGCGATCGCGCCCGCACCGAGGAGCGAGAGCCCGGCGCTCCGGTTGCCTGCCGCGACGGCAGCGGCGCCCGAGAGCAGCGCGACCGTCGCCCCGACCCGATCGAGGTAGAGGCGCTGGAACGTCCGGCCGCGATCCGCGAGCGTGGGGACGGCGCAGGCGCCCGCGAGGGCGCGGGTGCGGGCGGCGTCGAGACCGTGCGCGAGACCGAACGCCGCCTCGCGCTCGGCCCCCAGGGCGCGATCGGCAGCGGCGCGCGCGTCGAACCCGGGGCCGCTCGCGGCCAGCGCGCGGAACGCCGTGTCGAAGTACTTGTAGACGACGTAGGGCCCGCGCACGCCGTACCAGCGAAACGCAGAGGCGAGCAGCCAGAGGGGGGTCTTGTCGTTGGCGTTGAGGTACCGGAACGCGCCGGTCGGCGCGATGAACTCTTCGACGAAGCGAACGCCGAGGCTGCGCGCTCCGGCCACGAGCGGGTGCGCCGTCGCGTTGTCCGGATCGAAGAGGTGGCCGTGCTCGAGGTGCAGGCCGGCCTCGTGGATGAACCAGGGCGACGTGCGCACACGCGCGCGCCGCTCGCCGTCGAGCCGCAGCCCGCCGAGCAGGGCGCCGCGCTCGGCGGGATCGCCGGCGGCGGCGTCGTGGTTGCCGCCCACGACCCAGAGCTCGCCGCCGCGCTCGACGTGCTCGCCGAGGGCGCGGGCGAACGCCGCGTGCGTCTCGACCGCCTCACGCAGCGCGGTGCCGCGCGCCTCTCCGGGGTGGTCGGCCGAGAGGTCGAAGAGATCGCCCAAGAAGACGAGCCGCGCGCCGGGGTGGTCGGTGACGAGGCGCACGGCGTCGGCCACGACCCTGGGGGGCGTGTCACGCACGAGGTGGAGATCCCCGACGACGATCGTTCGCTGCGACATGCCGAACCGCAGATGTGTTTCACCCCCGCGGCCTCCCGGCAAGCAAGAACGCGCGCGTGACCAACCCGTCACGACTTTGTTAGAACGTATGGGGGGAGCGAAGGCATCATCCTCAGCTGTCACGGCACGATCGCGGACCTCGCCGACCTGCCCGCGTTCTTGCGCAACGTTCGGCGAGGCCACCCGGCTCCTCCGGAGCTGGTCGCCGAGGTACGCCGCCGCTACGAGCTGATAGGGCCCTCGCCGCTCCTCGAGACGTCGCGCGCCCAGGCTGCCGCCCTCGAGGCGCGTCTCGGCATCCCTTGCCGCGCGGCCGGGCGCCTGTGGGGTCCGTACCCAGCCGAGATCCTCGACGAGCTGCGTGCCGCCGGCGCCACCCGCCTCCTCAGCCTCCCGCTCGCCCCGCAGTCGGTGCACGTCTACCACGCGGCGGTCGAAGCGGCGCTCGGCGCGAGCGCGGGCTCGTCGCTGGTTCGCGCGCCGCACTGGGGGAGCGAGCCGGCGCTCATCGCTGCGTTCACGGCCACCATCGACGCCGCCCTCGGCGGGCTCGGCGCCGATCAGGCGCCGGCCGCGACCATCGTCCTCACCGCCCACTCGCTGCCCGCCCGGGTGATCGCCGCCGGCGATCCGTACGAGGTCGAATTTCGGCGCTCGGCCGAGCTCGTCGCGGCGGCCTTTCGCGACCGCGGGCATCGCGTCGAGATCGCGTTCCAGAGCCAGGGCGCGACGGCCGACGTGTGGATCGGGCCCGACTACACCGACGTCCTCCGCGCGCTCGCGACCCAAGGGGCGACCGCCGTCGTGGTCTCACCGATCGGGTTTCTCGCCGAGCACGTCGAGACGCTCTACGACCTCGACGTCGAGGGCGCCGCCGTCGCCGCGGGGCTCGGCCTCCGCTACGCGCGCGCTCGCGCGGTCGGAACGCGCGCCGAGCTCGTCGATGCGCTCGAGGCCGTCGCGCGGCGCGCGCTCGGCTGATCTCGGCGGCGTTCGGCCTGGCTTCGGGTTCGCCGGCAGGTAAACTGCGCGTTCGATGCGAAACCGTTTGCTCTGCGCCGCGCTCGCCGCGTCGCTCGCGCTCTCGACCGGTGCAGCATGGGGGCAGGATGCAACGCTAGGCGAGGCGCGGAAGCTCGTCGACCGCGCTGCGTACAGCGAGGCGCTCCAAGCCATCGCTCCGCTCGCGTCCGGCAAGGACGCGGCCGCGGCGAGCCTGATTCGAGCCGAGGTCGAGCTCCGCACCGGCAAGTACGCCGACGCCGAAAAGACCGCCGAGAAGGCGGCGAAGGACAAGGCCCATCGCGTGCCGGCCGTCACCCTGCGGGCCGAGTCGCTGGCAGCGCGCGGAAAGATCGCCGACGCCATCGCGGCGCTTCGCGACATCGAGCAAGAGCCCGACGCGCGCCGCGCGCGACTCTTGCTCGGCGAGTACCTCATCCTGAGCGGCAAGCGGGGCGAGGCGCGGGCCCCGCTCATGACGCTCATCCAGGACTACAACAGCGACGCGATCACCAGCAACGACGTCGTGGGCCTGACCATGGTGGCGCGAGCCGCGCATCTGCTCCGCAGCGCGCGCGACGCCAACGACGCGTACAACGACGCCGAGAAGGCGGGCGGCAAGAAGAACGTCGAGACGCTCCTCGGTCGCGCCGACTTGTTCTTGGAGAAGTACAACCCGGGTGGGGCGGGGCAGGTCGTGAAGGAGGCCGAGGCCATCGCGCCGAACGACCCGCGTGTCCGGGTCATGAAGGCGCGGGTCATGCTCGACAACGCGATGGACTTCGGCGGCGCCGAGGCCGAGCTCCGGCGCGCCTTGGAGGTGAACCCGCTCTTGCCGAGCGCGCATTTCGTCAAGGCCGGGCTCGCGCTGCGCGATCTCGACATCGAGGCCGCCGACAAGGCGGCCGACCAGGGCCTCGCCACGAACCCGTCCGACCTCGATCTCCTGTCGATGAAGGCGGCGATCCGCTTTCTGGCCGACGACCCGAAGGGCTTCGAAAAATTCGAGAAGCAGGTGCTCTCGCTGAACCCCGAGTACTCGCGTTTCTATCAGGTGATCAGCGAGTTCGCGGAGTGGGAGCATAGGTATGACGATATTGTCATGTTCATGGACAAGGCGACCAAGCTCGACCCTCGTGACGCCAAGGCGTTCGCGGCGCTCGGCCTGAACCTGATCCGCGCCGGCAAAGAGGACGCCGGCGTCGAGGCGCTGAGAAAGGCGTGGGACAAAGACAAATTCAACGTGCGCGTGTACAACACGTTGAACCTCTACGAGCGCGACATCGCGAACGGCTACCTGACGGTGCAGGGGCAGACGTTTCGCATGCGGTACGCCAAAGAGGACCAGCCCGTCCTCGAGCGCTACATCCCGCGCTTGCTCGACGAGGCGTGGACGTCGATGGTCAAGCGCTACAAGTTCACGCCCAAGACCCCGGTCGGCGTCGAGCTCTACGCCGACGAGGAGCACTTCAGCGTGCGAACGAGCGGGCTGCCGAACGTCGGCATCCAGGGCGTCTGCTTCGGGCAGACCCTCGCGTTCATGAGCCCGCGCGCGGCGCCGTTCAACTGGGGCAACGTGCTGTGGCACGAGCTCGGGCACGTCTTCGCGATCCAGCTGTCGAAGAACCACGTGCCGCGCTGGTACACCGAGGGCCTGAGCGAGTACGAGACCATCGTCCGCCGGCCCGAGTGGCAGCGTGAAGAGGACCCGCAGCTCTACGCCGCGCTCAAGGCGGGCCGCGTCCCGGCCGTGGCCGGGTTCAACCGCGCGTTCACGCACGTCGACAGCGTCGAAGAGGTGACGATGGCCTACTACGCGGCGAGCCAGATCGTCGTCTACATGATCGAGGCGCACGGCTGGGAGAAGGTCATCTCGATGATGCCGAAGTGGGCGGCCGGGCAGCGCACGCCCGAGGTCGTCCGAGCGTCCCTCGGCATCTCGGCCGAGGATCTCGACCGCGGCTACCGCGACTGGCTCAAGAAGAAGCTCGCGCGCTACGACGGCCAGTACGTGCCCGACTTGCACTCGCCCCCGCTCGAAGACGCAGAGGACGCTGTCAAGAAGCAGCCGGGCGACGCGCGCAAGGTCGTGGAGCTCGCCATCGCCCGCCTGCGCGCGGGCAAGGACAAGGAGGGGCGGGCGGCGCTCCAGGAGGCGCTCCAGATCGACCCGGCGAACGCCGACGCGCTGTACGTCCTCGCCGATCTGGCGCTCGACGGTGAGGGTGAGGACAAGGCCAAGGCGGCGGCGGCCAAGCAGCACCTGGACAAGATGGTCGCCGCCAAGCACGACGGCTACGCGGTGCAGATGAAGCTCGCGTCGATCGCGCTCGCGGTCGACGACACGGCGGGCGCACGCGCCGCGCTCACCGCGGCTTCGAAGCACGATCCGTCACAGCCAGAGCCGCTCGCGGGGCTCGTGAAGATCGCGCGCGAGGTCAAGGACGAGCGCAGCGAGCTCGCCGAGCTGAAGAAGTACGTGCTCCTCGAGCAGCATGACCGCGCCTCGTGGGGCAGGTTGCTCTCGGGGCTCGTGGCCCGCGGAAAGTGGGAGGACGCGGTCAAGGTCGGCGAGAGCACCATCTACGTCGACCTCGCGAACCCCGAGGTGCACCGCCTGTACGCCCGCGCGCTCGCCAAGACGGGGCGGCACGTCACCGCGATCTACGAGTACAACAGCGCGATCATCGCGGGCGCGCCGCCCAAGATGCAGGTCGAGATCTACCGCGAGCTCGCCAAGGGCTACGACAAGCTCGGCCAGCCCAAGCTCGCCGAGCAGGCGCGCGCCTTCGAGAAGAGGGTAGCCGCCCGGGTCCCACCCCCCTCACGCGAGTAGGGGGGCCGTGAAAGAGCAGCAACAACCCGTTGCTACTCGTCGCTCTCGCCCTCACCGTCGCCGCGGCGAAGACCGAGCGCCTTGCACTTCTTGTAGAGGTGGCTGCGCTCGAGCCCCAGCGAGCGCGCCGTCGCCGCCATCTGCCCCTGGTGGTGGGCGAGCGCCTGCTCGATGATCGCGCGCTCGGCCTCCTCGGACAGGACGCGGAAGGGTACCCCCGGCCGGTAGAAGCTGCCGGTGGGGACGGCGTCGCCCCCGAGGCAGGTGCGGACGTCGGCGTCACCGATCGACTCGTCCGGCGAGAGGATCACGAGGCGCTCGATCACGTTTCGCAGCTCGCGCACGTTGCCCGGGTAGCTGTGGGCGGAGAGCGCGCTGACGGCGCCGTCGAGCAGCCGCATGCCGGGCCGATCGTTGGCTGCCATCGCGAGCGAGAGGAAGTGCGACGCGAGCTCGGGGATGTCGTCGCGCCGGGACCTCAGCGGGGGGAGCTGGAGGGGGAGCACGTTGAGGCGGTCATAGAGGTCGGCGCGGAATTTCTCTTCTGCGCACATCTGGGTGAGGTCGCGGTTGGTCGCGGCCACGACCCGCACGTCGACCTTGAGGACCTCGCTCCCGCCGACGCGCTCGATCTCCCGCTCCTGGAGCACGCGAAGGAGCTTCGCCTGCATGGCGAGCGGCATGTCCCCGATCTCGTCCAGAAAAAGCGTGCCCCCGCTCGCGCGCTCGAACTTGCCGCGGCGCTGCTTCGTCGCGCCGGTGAACGCGCCCGCCTCATGCCCGAAGAGCTCGCTCTCGAAGAGCTCGCTCGGGATCGCGGCGCAGTTCATCTTCTCGAGTGGGCCCTTCGCGCGCTTCGAGGCGGCGTGGATCGCGCGCGCCACCAGCTCTTTGCCGGTGCCGCGCTCGCCGATGACGAGCACGGTCGCGGTCGCCTTGGCGGCGCGCTCGACCTGCTCGCGCAGCTGCTGCATCGCGCGACTCTGCCCGATCAGCTCGCCGAGGCCGGCCTGGGTGCGGAGGACCTTTGCCTCGGCCTCGGCGCGCGTGAGGCGCAGCGCGTTCTCGAGCACGAGGAGCAGCCGGTCGGTCGAGACCGGCTTCTCCAAGAAGTCGAACGCCCCGAGCCGCGTCGCGCGAACGGCGGCGTCCACGGTGGCGTGGCCGCTCATCATGACGACCGGCAGATCGTTACCACCAGCTCGTACCTTCTGGAGCAGAGTCACACCATCGCCGTCAGGGAGCGCAACGTCGAAGAGCGCGATGTCGTAGGAGCTCTTCGCGAGCTTTTCCTCGGCGATCTTCATCCCGCCGGCGACGTCTACGGTGTAGCCCTCGAGCGATAGCGCCTTCTGGAGGGTGGTCAGAATGGAGCGTTCGTCGTCGACGACGAGGACGTGGGCGCGAGGCATGGGTGGAGCGTAATGCCTTTCCGCTGAGGGTCGAAAGTGGTTGCGAAGCTGTGATAGCGTGGCAAGCCATGGTCCCGGACACCCCCCCGACAGCCGAGGGGGAGCTCGCGCAGACACCGTTCGCGCACCTCGCCGTCTTCGCACTGGAGCGGCGGTTGGACGGCGAGCTTTTCTTGATCGAGCCCGGGGGCACCACGCACGCGATCCGATTCGAGCGCGGCCACCCGACGAAGATTCGAGTCGGCGACGAGTTCGAGCGCCTCGGCGCGATCCTGGTCGAGGAGGGCGTGACGAGCCAAGAGACCATCGACGGCGCCGTCGCGATGACGGGCGGTCTGCTCGGCGATCTGCTCGTGCTCTCCGGATACGTCGAGAGCCAGGCCCTGGAAGAGGCGCTCGAGCGCCAGTTCCGAGCCCGAATGACCAGGTTCTACAGCCTGCCTCCGCAGACTGCGTACAAGTACTTCGAGGGCTCGCAGACGCTGGCCGAGTGGGGCGGTGATGCGGCCTGCTTCGATCCGCTCGACCTCGTGCTCCAGGGCCTCCGGATGCACGGCGACGTCTCGACGCTGATGCAGCCCACGCTCGATCTGCTCGGCGACGCGCCCCTCCGGCTCCATCCCGAAGCGCAGATCGAGCGGCTGGACCTTTGCGAAGAAGAGCAGCTCGTGGTCGAGGTGCTCGGTCTCGAGCCGACGCCGCTCGCCGAGCTCGAGACGCTCGAGGGCACGGCCCCCGGCATCGTGCGGAATTTCGTCTACATGATGATGCTCGCGCGCATCCTGGATCTAGGCAAAGGGCCGCCCGTCGGCCTGGGCGACAAGACCAAGAGCGTGGCCAAGGTGCGCCTGCGCTCGCAAGTACACCGCGCCGGCGCCGCGCTCGACGCGCGCGTCGAGGGCCAGCGGTCGGTGCGCTCGATGAGCGTCAAGGGCCGCCGCATCATCCCGCGCGACGAGGGCGAGACCATCCCGCCGCCCAACGTGTCCGAGGCCGCACCGGCAGAGGCCGCGGCCCCCGAGACAGAGGCGGCCGCCTCGCCGGTCTCGGCGGAGCCGGCGACGCTGGCGTCTGCGCCCGCGCCCGAGCCGCCCTCGTCCGGCGAACGCCCGCCGATCGTCGACGAGCCTTCAGGGGGCGAAGAGTCGAGCCGGCGCCTCATCGCCGACGCGGTCCGCGGGCTCACCCACGAGGCGCTGGTCAAGCTGGCCCGCGAGAAGATCGACGAGAAAGACCCGACCACTGCGGCGGAGATCTGCGCGCTCGTCCTCTCGCGGCTCGAGGCCGACGGCAAGCTGGGCACCGAGGAAGCGCGCGAGCTCACGCTCATCGGGCTCTGGGCGCGGTCGCTCGAGCCCCACCCGGATCTCAAGGCGCTCGCCATCGAGCTCGACGAGCTCATTCGTGAGCGCGACGATTCGGCGCTCGCCCGGCTCGTGCGCGGCCGCATCCGGAAAAAGCTGGGCAACGACGCCGGGGCGTCGAGCGACTACCGCCGCGTGCTCGAGCTCGAGCCCGCGCACGAAGAGGCCAAGAGCGAGCTCGCGTCGCTCGATGCGCCGAAGCCCGCCGTGAGGCGCGGCGAGACCGGCTTCCTCAAGCGCCTGTTCCGGCGCTGATCGTCGCTCGTGCCTGGTTCGCTGCCCACGCGCGTCACGCTGCCGTCCGGGGTACGGGTGGAGCTCGCCGAGGCCGTCATCCGCGAGGCGGCGCCGGCGAACGCGTCGGCCGCGCCCATCGCCGACGCCTTCGCCGCGCTCTCGGCAGAGGGCGCGCTCCGCACCGAAGAGGGCGAGCCGATCGCGTTCGGCGAGCTCTCTCTCCGCGACGCGCACGTCCTTCGCGCGCTGGTGCTGCGGTCCGGCATCGTGCGCGAGCGGGCGCGCACGATGCGGTGCTTCAACTGCGGCGAGCCGATCACGTTCGTGCCGTCGGAGGCGTTCGAGCCTGGTCCGTTCGTGGACGACGAGCTCGCCGATCCGGAGCTCGACGCGCCGTTCGACTTCGATGCGCGCCATGCCATCCCGCTGCTCCGCACCGATGAGGGGGCCGCTCGCACGGTGACGCTCGCGCCTCGGACGGTCGACGAGGCGGGGCTCCTCGCCCAGGCGACCGGGCCCCTCGACCTACGCCCCGCCGTGGTGGCCGCGCTGGGGGTTCGCGCGCTCGGGCGCGCGCGCTCCGCCAAGGCGATCGCCCGCGCGCTCTCGCGCGCCGACGACGACGCGTGGAGCGCCTTCGCGGGGCTCTGGGAGCGCGCGCACTACGCGCAGCGCCTGATCGCGGAGGTCGTGTGCGCGTGTGGCGCGCGCAACGATCACCCGGTGCCCGCCGATCGCGAGATCGACGCGCTCGCGCCCCTCGCCGACGTCGCGGCCGTCACCGGCGACGTACCGGGTTTCCCGGATGAAGCGACCTTCGCCAAGTGGGTCCGCGCCGCCGAGGAGCACGTGTTTCGCGCTCGCGGTATTCGCAACGTGCCCGTCGTCGTCGACTACGACGTCCCCGCCTGCGACGAGGGCGGCGTGCCGATGCTCGGGTGCTACACCCCGATGGCCGAGGAGGGGAGCCAGCTCGTTGGCGCCCGAGGCCCCGAGATCCGCCTGTTTTATCGGAGCTTTCGGGAAGAGAAGCGGCTCGATCCGGCGTTCGACGTCCGCGCCGAGGTCGACGAGACCGTCGATCACGAGTCGATCCATCATTTGCACTTCTTGCGTGGCGAAGACCCGCTCGACGACGAGGAGCACGCCGTGATCGCCAAGGAGCGAGCGCTGGTCGTCGGGAAGAAAGAGCTCACGAGAAGGGCCGCCAAGGGGGCCTGGGCGGACGCCGTCGGGTTCCTCCGCATCAGTTTTCCGCTGGTCGCGGTGCTGGTCCTGCTCATGCTCTGGCAGCGGTGCGCTGTTTGATCGCCCGGCGAAAGCTCGTTTGTCCGTTCGGCGATCCGATGCGACAATGACACAGATGAAAGCAACGACCCGCGCCAAGCCCCCGGCCGCGAACCGGCGCGGCAGCCCCGAGGCCATCGAGAAGCGGCGCGCGGCCCGGCGTTTCAACGATCTCCTGGCCGACGGGGCGCGTCCCGCGCGCGACGGCCGCACCGAGAAAAAACGCCTCAGGTTGTACCGCGAGCTGAAAGAGGGCGCCTCGGCCGGCGGGCAGGCGCTCAAGCCCATCGACGTGCTGATGCGGGTTCAGGCGCTGCTCGATCTCGGCGAGGCGATCGGGGCGATCAAGCGGGCTTGCAAGCCGCCGCGGGCGGTGCCCGCCACCGACGACGTGATCGACGGCGTGCGCAGGCTCCACGTCGCGTACGGGTTCTCGCCCGAGGCCTATCAGTTCGTGGGCATCGACGGCCCCACGCTGCGCAAGGCGCGCGTCGCGCGGAGCGCCGACGGCTCGAACGGCGCCCGAGGCACCGTCCGGAGCACGGCTCGCAAGGCCGCTCCCGATGGGGCTGGTCGCGCCGCTTGACGGAGAGCGCCGGCTGCACCACGAATCATCCCGTGAGGTTCCTCGGGTGA
>ERZ761602.3428-NODE-3428-length-22471-cov-54.077132_pt1 | contig 22471 bp, 17 predicted proteins | sample MGYA00512165_ERZ761602 | MGnify/ENA primary metagenome ERZ761602 (study PRJEB28899, sample SAMN02445085) | bioreactor sludge metagenome | biome: EBPR sludge; isolation source: Thorneside wastewater treatment plant | place: Australia: Brisbane, Thorneside...
ATCCGAGAAAATGGCTATTAATGATCCAAAATCATTTATGGACACCCCTCATATTCTATTACTTACTACAGCAGCCTCTGCTATCGTGCCACAAAAACAAAGAACGCAATTGCTTTTTTCCAGATAAACCCAAAAAAACATGCATCCGGAAGAGTATTTACAGGACGCCTCGTCTCGAAATGGGACATTGCCTCAGCACGACGAGTTAGGAAAAATCAGAGATATCCTTTTTGGGGCACAATCCAATGAATTTTCTCAGCGAATTTTGGATCTGGAGCAACAATTATTGCGTGAGACCGCCCAGATCCGTCAAACAATGGATGAACGGCTTCGGGAGCTTGAGACAATTTTTCGTCAGGAAATAACCCAATTGCGTACCGCACTCTCGGCAGAAACGAATGCTCGTAGTGAAGCTCTTGCGCTCATGGAGCGAGATTTTCGGAAGACTATAGAGGAGATGCAGACCACTATGGATGATGCCTTTACCCATCATGGCAACAAGCTAACGACTGAAACCCAGCAACGTACACAAGCAATTGTAGGTCTTACGGAACGCCTTGCCGAAATGCAGGCAGACAAGGCGGATCGTAGGGTACTTTCGTCACTGTTAAACCAAATGGCAGAAGCCCTTTCGTCGTCGAATTAACCCTGAATGGCTTTCTTTTTCCGTAAAAAACGTACGCCTCCAAAAACCGAGTATAAGGCAGCTCTTCCATCCAACGATTCTCCGAATGAATTGGAATCGTTGCGCTGGTTGCTTATGGGCAAAGAACGTGCAGAACTTCGGAAGTTAGAAGACAGGGTAACAGAATTTGAACAGCGAGGGATCACCTCGGACCAAGTAAGCGACTTGTTGCCTGATAGTATCATAAAACGGGCACAAGCAGATGATCGGCTGGTTAGGAGCCTCACACCTGTGGTGGAAGAAGCAATCAGGGAATCTATTTCTCAGAATCGGTTTCGGATTGCAGATATCTTATTCCCTTCTATGGGGCCAGCCATCCGTAAGTCTATCGCTCAGGCATTACGGGCATTGGGAGAAACCAACCGACCTGAACACGAGCAATATCGTAGCTTTTTTTCGATCAAAGGGCTAAAATGGCGCTGGGAAGCATTCCGACAGGGCCGGAGTTTCGACGAGGTATTGTTGGCAAAGACCTTGCTATATCGGGTGGAACATCTCTTCCTGATTCATCACGAAAGCGGTCTTTTGCTTCAGGAAGTACGGGCAAACAATGTACCAGTTATGGAAGCGGATATGTTTTCCGGAATGCTGACAGCATTGCGAGATTTTGCTAAAGACTCTCTAGGGCGGAAAGAAGGGCTTAGTACGTTGGAATATGAGGGCTTTACAATTGTGATGGAAGATGGCCCCAAAGCCTTTATTGCTGCAGTAGTGAAGGGACATCCACCCGAAAGCCTGCGTACTTTGTTTCAGGAGGCCTTAGAGAATATACACTTCGAGCAACAATTGGCCTTCCGCTCTTTTAATGGAGATACTGCGGTTTTTGAGCCGTCCAAACAGTATTTGGAGACATGTCTGGATGCCTCTTATAGGTCAACGCGCCAAATTGTGAGCCCTGCTAAAATGGAGTTGGCACTAAAGTGGGTCGCCTTCTTCTTGCTCTTATCTGCAATTGCCTATTTGATTGCCTACGATAGCACTCGCTGGAGTCGCTTTATCCTCGAAATGCGCCGGACACCCGGATATATGATTACTGAGGCAGACAAAGATTGGTTTAGCGCCTCTGGTTTGGGGCGTTATCGGCTACGAGGGATTAAGGACCCGTTGGCAGCAGATGTGGCCGCAAAAAACATGATCGGTCTTGGACTGAATCCTGCTCGGCTGGATGTTGACTGGACGCCTTTTACCTCGTTAGAAAAACCAATCCTATTAAGGCGATTGGAGAAACGCCTCAACCCTCCCTTACGGCTTAAGCTCCGCCTCACGGATGATTTGGTATTGCAACCGATTGGTGTTGCCAATGCAACGTGGGTGAATAAAGCCCAAATGATCCTTCCGGCTTTTGATGGCGTAAATGGTCTGGATACCCAGTACATCTCTTCGCCTGAACAGTATTTGTATCAGTATATGTTGCCGGAGTTGTCAAAAGGTGGTGTATTTTTTGATTGGGGCAAATCGTTGCTAAGTCCTTTCATGTTGGGTGCAACAGCTGCCAAAATAAAAGAAATATTTGAAGTCGCGAAAGAAAATAAATTGCCTTATCCAACCATTATCCTTGAGGGAAGGACAGATGGCCCACACTCGACCACCAACCAATTACTAAGCGTGCAGCGTGCTGAGTCTGTCAAGAAAATCTTGGTTGAGCAATACCAAATTCCAGCAAATAGGCTTTCTACCATCGGATATGGCTCTTCTCGTCCGGTAAAGCCCTTTTACACTGGTCAGGATACCGATCAGGCCAACCGAAGTGTTACGATTGCCGTTCGATAAACTACTTAGACCTTGTTTATGATTTTGGCTTCTCGATATCTCTTTGCCGCCTGATAAAATCATTTCGCATTTGCTCCAAAATTTTCCCAAATTCCCATTGCGCCAAAAGGTAATGTGCAAATCTTTTAGCGCCAAAGGCTGTGATGAGATGTCCATGAAGAGATTGTCTGGCCAATTCTTGTTTTTCTTCAAACTTGCTGAGTTCTAATGAGAGTTTCTCCACCTGTTTAAGGTCATCATTTTTTTCAATAAGCGTAGCCAAGACTTCATATTGCTGTTTTTTAACGCGATCCAAACGTATAACTGCAATCTGGTATGCCTCGTAATAGTCTAAGAATTGTTCTAATTCTCGTTCGTTCAAGCCCATTTTGTCTTTAAAATGAGCAATTTGTCGTTCGGCCACTTGTTTGGAAAAGGTGGCCGCAGGTGTTTGGGCAGAGGCGAATTTCGGTGATAATAGGCAGAATATCCCCCAAATCATCCCCGAAAAAAATCGAAATTTGGAGACTGAAATGATATGCATATAGAAAGGCGGTTATTGAGTGGTATTAGGCACGTTGGGGCCGGGTTTTCGTTCTTCATCCTGCTTTACCGGAAGAGTACCTGACTTTTCGGTTGCTTTAGGTGACGTATTGGGTGTACGTTCCGGTATAGGCGGTGCATACGGAACTGCGTTTGAATCACGTTGGGGCCGCGATGTAGGCGCATGAATGGGTGTTTTGTCGGAAGACGCAGGAGCCGTTGTGGCTTGGGGTTTCCAGAACCATACGAAACCAAGTAATAATCCGAAACAAGCTGCCGTTGCCCATTGAACTGGGGGGCGGCTCATTAATCTCATAATCGAATTATTTGGGATGTGGTCTAATTTTCGGGCATGGATACGTGCTTTGACCCGATCTGTGAAGTCTTCAAAATATAGTTCTTGTCCAACGGGCAGCGATAAGTCGTTGTACGAGGCCAGTAATTCCTGAAAACGATCTGGCGTATTGACTAAGCGCTCAACAGTAGTTGGATCCACCAGCTCTTCGGTCTCAAGGTGTGAAACCTCCGAAATGGTTTGCAAAATCTGAGTAGAAAAGGTTTGAAAATAGACCTCTGCCCCGCCTGGGATGGGGGGATGTGTAGCGGTCATGAGCGTGCGGTCGAGCCACGCCGGAACAACGGTAATGGCATTATCCTCAATTCGTTGCCGAACGCGCTTGTTGAAGCGTTCAAAATAGGTTGAATTTACACTTTGAATATTGGTTTCCGTCTCAAGTGCTTGTTGCATCCATTCAGAAATAGGTTCATCTACCTCTGCTTCGGCCAACTTGATCCGTACACGGTCTGCAAAAGACGTAAAATAGGCTTGCTCATTTAAAGGCATTGCCTCATCACGAAATGCCAATGCATCCTGTAACCATTCGGGTACGGATTCAAACTCGCTGATGGCTCTTCCGAGGGTATCCACCAACTCCTGCATATAGCTTTCTTGTTGTTCTGGTGGTACTTTTCGTTCCATCAGATCTAAGGCATCATGCACCCATAAGGGAACGCCAGAAGTCTCAATCGCTTCCACCTGATGCTTTACCCGTTCGAGTAAGGTACGGAAATAGGAAGTAGCGCCGTTTGGAATTTCGGCTGGGAGTGGCATGGAAAGCCGCATAGCCAGTGCATGTGGCAACTGACGATGGGTAAACTCGGCTTCACGCCTCCGTATTCGGTCGTTCACCGAATCGGAGAAGTTGTGAAAATAATCCGTCGGAACCCCTGCCTCGGTCACTTCCAAGGAACCTTGATATTCGTCAAGGGGGGATACTAGCCACTGGGGCAATTGTTGACGGCTATGTGCGCGGACGAACCGACTGGCCCGACCTGCTTCCGGAACGTTAGGTTTGTGCAAACTCATCTTTGAGTGCCTGCTCTAGTTTCTTGATGGCGTGATGATAATTCGCCTTCAAGGTCCCGGTACTCTTTCCAAGCATGACGCTAATCTCTTCATATTTGAGACCATCGTAATACCGCATACAAAAAACAACCCGTTGCTGTGGGGGGAGGGCCTGAATGGCCTGCTCAACAGCGGAAATCCGCTCATCATTCAACATATTCCGATCAGACTGCATATCGGGATCTTCAAATGGTTGTACCAGCGTTTCGAGGCTGACAAACCGTTTCATTTTGCTCCGCCGGAGATGGCCCAAAGCTGCGTTAACGCTGACGCGATATAGCCAAGTAAAGAAATTGGCATCTTCGCGGAAACTGTCTAGCTTCTGCCACATGGTAACAAAGGTTTCTTGGGCCACATCATCGGCATCTTCGTGCGAACCTACAATCCGGCGAACCGTCCAGTAGATGCGCTCTTGATAGCGACGGACCAATTGGTCGAATGCCAAGTCCCTGTCTCCTTGTTTAAATCGGCGGACCAACTCCAGATCGCTTAGTCCTTGTCGTGAAGGTAGTTGTTTAATGTTGTCGAGCATAGTTCGGCCTAACATTGGGTGAGCAGTGGTGGTGAGGTCTGCATAATTGCAGCCAGCTTCCCGTTTTTAAGGCAAGGGATGCTTCTTGTGTGTAAGTTTGGAGGAACACACAGGCTTGAAGGTACTAAACCAAATGGCAAGCTGCAACAGGCTTTGAGTGGCCTGCTATTGAGCCCTGTCATAATTTGGCTCCATGTTCAAAAGAACATGCCCTCAAAATTTACTTGGTTGAACAAGTTCATCCAAGGTTGCTCAGAAAGATGTGGTAGTGGGTGTGGTTGTCTTTCAGACGAAACGCCTTAAAGAAAGGTTTAATTTGGAAAAAAATTTAATCAAACCCGTTTTGGTACTTGCAAAATCCCTGTGTGGGGTTAAAACGGTTATATACTGGGGCTATTGATACGAATGATTTTTTTGATTCTTTCTTGGGCCTCAAAAGAGGTTTGACATAGGCAAGGCGAGTTGGTTTGTGTCATTTTTTAATATTGAATATTTAATGAATCATTTTAATCAGATCTTAAACTCTCCTTGTTGTTGTTGGGTTTGGTTTAAACGGGGCTAATAAGCGTATTCAAGCAAGACATATAACCCCAAGGTACGGTCTTGCAGGTCGTTGGTACTCGGAAATTGTTGTATCCTCAATAGGGCCCATTTTTGTGCTTGGTACTCCAGTAAAAATCCGGATCCCCCTGTCCCGCCGAGAATTTTAGAGTCTAAAGCGATGAAGAACCGACGGGATATGTATTTACCAATTTTGAGGGAGGGTTCTCCATTAGAGGATGTAAGTTCTACGACATCTGCCAGCCCGCTCTCCTGTACACGCTGAGACAAAAGGGACTCAACCAGATTGTAGCCATAGGTGGAGAGTAGATCCCCTACAATCCCATTATCCAATGAAAAAGCAGATTGTGCAGGTTTTCCAAAAGCCAGATAGCTCAGGATTTCTGTATCCTCCATTGGTGGATTAGAAGAAAATCGGAAATTGGTATTATTGACATCTCCACTGATTTCCATGGAAATGGCCTGATCGTCTCCCCATCCTCCAGCTCCTGCTTTATACGTCGCGCTGATGTTCATAACTGGATTTAGCATATCGCCATTAAAGAGGATGTCGCCGGCGGTAAGGTCGAATCGTCGCCCAAATTCCACACGGCTTCTTCCCGGAACGGCTTTGAGACGTCCTACGACCACCTCGGCGCTTCGATATGGTTTTCGGAACTCCAAATCTCCGGTCATTTCGATATCCATCCGGGGGTTATATCGGCTCCTGAGCCAAGAATCACCATTGGACCGAACCCTCAGTTTGACATCGGTCGCATCATAAAAGGTGACGGTAGAAGTATCTGCAATATTGGCTTGCTTTCCAAAGCGTGCCTCTACTTCACGTAAATCTTCCTGTGAGAGTTGGATGGTTTCTCTTGCAGACTGCATGAGTTCTGCGTTGAGTTGAACATCGCATTCATTCAAGACCACATCCCCCTCCAAAATAGGTCTTGTCGTAGTACCCTTTAGACTCGCTTTTCCAGTTCCCGTAACGCGAAACGTGTTATCTCGGATCATTTGGAAACCATCTGCCTCGAGCGATAGGTCTAAGTAGCCGAGATTGAGTTTGGAGAGCGAAATGGTGCCCGTTCCTTTTAGTCCTCCTTTGCCCGTCCGGACAGACAGGTTTTGGACTTGTGCTACATCGCCTCCGAAGACAAGGTCGGCCTCTGTATCGTTGTATTGAATTCCCAAAAAAGGCAGATTGAACTGGGTGTTCCGAACCGAAAGTGCGCCTCTGAAGTTGGGGGTATCGAATGTCCCACCAATGGTCATATCACCTGATACGCGGCCTTTGATATCGCGCATAAACGACTCGTCCATAAAGGGATTGGCCCAATCCAGATTAAATCGCTCCGTCTTTAGCCTCAGATCAACGGGGCCTGCTAATGGCTTGGAGAGCTGGCCGAGGTTGAAGGGTAAAAATCCGGAAACTGACAGGTTTTGGCCTTCTATATGGCTTAGCCGCACATCCAGATTAAGGCGTCGGTCTTTATAACTAAGTTGCCCAACAGCGCCACCAACTTGCTTTCCGTAAGAAGTAATACGTTCTAAGCCAATGTCTCCATGCATCAAGGGTGCGTCTAAGGTCCCGCTTACTTCCAGTTTCCCGCTAAGTACGCCACCCAATGCAGGGAATTTAAGTATATTCGCAATGGCTGCCACATCTACCCGTTCTACAACTGCATTTAAGGTTCCGGTACCATCCCTTGCCAGTCCACCTTTGGCCGTTATTTGCTGGTTGTCGGCAGTTAATGAAAAATCGTTAAAGAACAGTCGTTCTTGATTCCAGAAAATTTGGGTTGGGCGTTCTATTTTCCATTGTTTTCCTCCTAAATCCATGCGAATGGTTTCCAAGTCGAGTTGTTGGCCATTTGGATGGAGTCTAAATGCACCATTTCCATTACCCGACAACCGCTCGTCGAGTTTAAATTTTCCACCGAAAGTAACCACGCTATCTCTTATCCCAGCTTCGAGGGTTGCTCCTTCCAGTACATAGCCCGGTACCGATATATTCTCCAATTCCGCACGTGTTTGGAAGACAGGAATACCAGATTCGTACTCGACAGTTGCCCTCCCACGTACTTTCCCAATATGGAGGTCATCATAAGTTAGAATGGCAAGCCCATCATCCACAGTATCAAATCGGATGCGCCAAGCATTTACTTGCCCCCGAATACTGCCGCGAATTTGCCCTCTTCCGGTTAGTTGGGCAGCGACCAAGCCGGAAAGTGGTGCCAAAGTCTTGATAGATCCTGAAAATTGCATGTCCGACTCCGTTCCCATCAGGTTGTCGTACACCGCAAGCGGGCCTTGTCCGGAAAGTGTGCCCAAATTGCTATGCACCAGTAAAGAATCTAACTGAAGAGTACCGCCGAGATATTGAAAATCCCCCCATGCGGATGACAGTAGTACGGTGTCCCAATGGCTGTTTTTCAACGAAACCAACCCTTTTAACTGCATGGTCTCGGCGGTAATCCCCTGTCCTGCAATGTCTAAATCCAGGTTTATCCGAGTTTCTACTGTGTCCGGAAGATTTAGCCACTTGGCCATGGAAATGTTTACGAAGTTACCCTTAACTTGATAGAAAGGTTCATTGTCTTTGATGCCTCCTTTGCCAGTCAAGGTAATGCCTCCATTTTCGGGGTTAATTTGTAAGCGATAATCGAGTTGTTGGGCATTTCCTTTTAGTTCCAAAAATCCAGAGCGCACGGTTTGGCGGTTAAAACGACTTTCTTCCAGCCGAAGCAAGAGTTGCCCTGCAAAATTTTGTTCATCAGAAGCCGTGAACTGTCCTTCCTCGATGGCACCATTCAAATGTGAATACAGGTTTGTTTGCCCCGTAATGGCTGCAAGGTTTACCGCTGTAAAGCGACCCTCCTCGACTTGTGCCATAAGTGGTTGCGAAAACGGTTGTGCCCGTCCTTTTAGTGTAGCATTTCCAAACGTTGAACGGAAATCAAGGTCGTAACGCAAAAGATTTTGCACCAAAGTAATATTTCCACGTAAGCCCTCAATTGGATAAGTACGAAAGTGTGAAGGTCCCAATGTGAAAGCAGACGAAATCGTCATCTTTTTTGGGTTAATACCAGTCAGGTTGGCTGTAAATCGTCCGTTCAGGTGCGTATTCAAAGACTGATCCAAAACAAAATCATCAAGGTTTAGGTCTGTGAAAGCACCTTCAGAAATCGTAAAAATAGGAACCCGATCAAATGGTTTTCCGCTTCCAACAAGCAATAGGCGGCTTTCTCCAATGGTAGCATTGGTTCGATATCGTAGAATACCATTGGATAACGAGGCAGTTAGGTTCCCCGATCGTATGTTGTATATGTCAAAACGGGAAGGCTGTACTTCGGCTTCTATGTTAAGGCGTAACTCGTTGCTATGAACCCCTGTTCCTTGTAGTGAAAACTGTGTGTTGATGTCTCCTGGGGGGATCTCGTTCCCGATAAACTCCCTTAAGTTGAGGTGCCGGATACTACCGTTTTTGATGTGGTATGCCAATTCTTCACCCAATATGATACCGCCTTGTGCAGCAATAAATCCAGAACCGACCTCCGAAGAGAAATCAAACTTCCCGGTGCCTCTATCATAAGAAAAACCCATGTGTGTCTGCCTGATTGACAATCGGTAAGGGGGATAATGGATGTCCGTAGGCATTAGTTTGAACTGACCAGATAAGGTGGCCAGATCTGGATCAATTCCTTGACCACGTAATTCAAAATGACCACCAAATGTCCCATAATCTAAAGCAGGATTGAGGTAGGCTGGGGTAAATTGCACGATCTTTCCGGAAAGGTCATATACAGGGAGAACATCAAAAGGTCTTGCCGTGCCATTCATATCCAGTGTAGCATCTCCCATACCACCTTGGAGTTGGAAGGCCATTTTCCCATCACGTACGTTCCCTTTAAGGTTGGTTTTGCGAAGTATATATTGTTGCCAACGGCTTCCATTTTCTAAAGTGATTGCATATTCTCCATTTAATGCCTGCAAAGATGGTCCAGACAATTGTGTGTGTATGTGTCCTGTTAGATTGGAGGTATAGGCTTCTTGGGCGGTGAGGTAGGCCAAATTGAGCCGACCAATCTTGCCCGTCAAAACAATTTGGGCAGGTGTTCGGAAATCAGCGATGGCGATTAAGTCCCATGTACCTGCTCGTTTGAATCGTCCTTTTGTTTCGGCACGCCATGCGCCATTTGGTGCCGAGATCTGAAAATCGCTCTCAAGGGTCTCTTCATGGTCTAAGAATGGAGCAAACGGAACAATTTCTTTAAAAGCGAACGGAGCGGCTTTTAGCTGAAAATTAGAGAAATTACGACCGTCCTTGCGTGGTAGGGCTGCATATCCTTGTGCAGATATTTTTGAAAATGCAGAAGAAAGTTCAAATAACCGTATGTGAGCAGAAGATTCGGTAATCTTACCAGAGAACTGCATTTCGAGGTCATCTTTCCGACTGGGTAGGCGAGAAGTTAGCTGGAGGCGTTGTATATCTCCCGTTAGCCCAGGTGCTTTGTAAATCAGATTGTGGGCCTCGAACCTCAGCCCTTGATATGTTGCCGTTCGTTCAATCTCAGATTGCTCAAGAGACGGTTTGGTAGAAAGGGGATTGTTTACAACCACCAATTTTCCTTTACCATCTACGATGCGGAGATAATCCACCAGAATGGTTTGCTGAGAGGGTGCGCCCGTTTCTGGTTGTGATTTTAAAAGGCCCAAGAGGTTCCAAGTACTATCGGCAAGTTGTCGTCCGATGAGTTCTGGCTGTAGAACCTGTAAGTTGGTGATGTGCAAAGTTCCACCTAAAATATCCAAGGGGGTATAGGTTGCCCGAACTTCCTTGATTCGGACGATAGCCTCGCCTTTTTGCCAAATTACCAGATTGGTAGCTCGAATGTCGCGCCAGTATGAACCATCCACATGCCCGATTTCGAATGTGCCATTCAACTGCTCATTTAGCTGGGACACCACAAAACGACGAAACTGGTCACTTCCCCAGCGGGTTTGTAGGGTTCCCCACGTGCTGACCAGAAGCCATAGCAGGATTAGTACAAATAATAGGGGACGCCACAATAGCCAACGGAGCCAGCGTGCGCGCTTCTTAGGAGGAGGAGTCGGGTTCTGAACCGGTTCAACAATTTCCATGGCACTAAAGAAGGAGGTGAGTTGCCAAATATACGGATATTTTATCGTTCATCCCCACCCACCCTTCTGGATACAAAAACGAAAGGGTAACAAAACCAAAAACGGGATGTGTCGTATCTGACAACATCCCGCAACGAATCAGTACTTTCCTGTAAAATTAGGTGTAACTCGTTAACATTACAGGCATGATGAGCATCATTAGCTCCTCGTTTTCATGTTGCTCGGAAGGGTGAACAATGCCTGCGCGGTTTGGGGAACTAAAGTTCATGATGACTTCGGCAGTATCCACATTATTCAACATTTCGATTAAGTAAACGGAATTGAACCCTATTTCCATCGGCTCGTCGTTGTATTCACAAAGAATGCGTTCTTTTGCTTCGGAGGCGCGTTCAATATCTTCGGCAGAGATCAGCACTTCATTTGGTGTAATGGTAAGTCGGATTTGATGGGTCAGGGAAGAAGAATAAAGCCCCACGCGCTTAACGGCAGCCAATAAGGCGGCACGACTGATTAATAATTGCTTTGAGTTGTCTTTTGGAATGACGGCCTCATAATTTGGATAGCGCTCTTCGATTACACGTGTCACCAAGCGTACATCCTCGAAATTGAAAGCAATAAAGCCTTCGGATACATAAATGGTGCAAGAGCCGTCTGTAGCGATCTTCCCTACCAGATTTAAAGCCTTCTCTGGGACAATAAAGGAGAAGGGGGTGTTGTTTTTTAATTCATACTGTCGATTTCTGACCAGACGATGACCGTCTGTGGCGACTGCCTCACTATATTCTGCCCCAATTTTAAAGAAAACCCCCATCATTGCAGGACGGAGTGCATCTTTGCTTACGGCAAAGCTGGTTTTCTGGAAGGTTCTCCGTAATATCCCACCATCTGTTTGCAAGGCCGTACTTTCCGCAAGTTGGGGCTGGCTGGGGTAGTCGGCCCCGTCATAGCCCACCATTTTGTATTGCCCTTGATCGGTCTTGAGTTCTACATGGTAATCCTCGGAACTGCTGAAGGTGACCGGAAGGTCTGGAAGTGCCCGCAGTGTTTCTATAAGCCGTTTGGCCGGAACAGCAATTCGTTCTATGGCCTCAGAACCTTCGGCATCGAATTGGATTTCCAGATTCTGGCTGATGGAAATTTCCAGATCGGTGGCACTTAGGATCAGACGACCACCGTCTTTCTCCAATAAAATACACTCCAGAATGGGCATGGTGCTTTTTCCGGGAACGGCGCCCGCCACCATATTGAGGGCGCGTAAGAGTTCACTGCTCGAAAGGGTAAAACGCATAGAGGGTTGTATATGGTTCGTATAATGGATCTTTGCTTAAAAGGAGTGCCCAAACGGCTATGATCGGCTTTGGATCTTGATCTTATGCTGGATTTCTCGGATGGTATCAGCAAACTTTGGATCTGTCTCCATATAGCCTTCCACACTCTGGATACCATGTATCACGGTAGAATGATCCCGGCCACCAAAATGCAGGCCAATCGTTTTTAATGAATGCTTTGTAAACTGCTTTGCAAAGTACATCGCTACCTGTCTGGCTTGCACAACTTCCTGTTTACGGGTTTTGGCACGTACCTGGTCTTCCGGAATCTGAAAGTAATGACTCACAATCTGTAAAATTTCTTCAATACCCAAACTTACCTTCACTTCTTTGATCAGATCTTTGAGTACTTCTTTGGCAAAGGACAAATCAATTTCCTCACGTCGGAGGGTGGAGTGTGCCAGCAAACGAATCAAGGCTCCCTCCAATTCCCGTATATTAGAGGTGATATTATGGGCGATGAACTCAATGATGTCATAGGAAATCTGAATACCATCATCTTCGGCTTTGCGTTGCAAAATCGCGATTCGGGTTTCCAGATCCGGTGGTTGCACATCAGCCGTAAGCCCCCACTGGAAGCGAGACAACAAACGTTCCTCAATGCCTACAATGTCTTTCGGTGGACGATCTGCCGATAAGATGATCTGTTTGCCTGCCTGATGTAACGCATTAAAGATATGGAAGAACTCTTCTTGGGTCTTTTCTTTTTTTCCAAAAAACTGAATGTCATCCACAATCAGCAAATCTATCTGCCGATAAAAAAGTGAAAACTCCGAAACCCGGTTATATTGGATGGACTGTACAAATTCATTTGTAAAACGCTCGGAAGAAATATAGAGGATGGAATCAATTTTTTGATGCTGCTTGGCATAGTTCCCAATGGCTTGTATAAGGTGTGTCTTGCCAAGACCTACGCCACCATAGACCAAGAATGGATTAAAGCTGGTCTCGCTTGGCCGTTCGGCAATTGCCCAAGCCGCACTTCTTGCCAAACGGTTACAATCTCCCTCAATAAACCGATCGAAGGTATAATTACCATTTAATTGGCTGTCAACCTTAGGGCTTCGTATCCCTGGGATGACAAATGGACTGGAAAGATTGGGTGGCGGATTAACAGGGTGTGGCGTATGGGGTGTCGTACCACCTCCTGTACCTGTTTGGGGTGGTACACTACTTTGCTGCAAGTTGGCCTGTTGCTGCAAGCCATGTGGGTAAGGGCGCTGGTGTATGGGAGGATTTGTTACTCGGCCAGCAGGTTTGGCCGGAAGTCGGATGTGACGGCTCTTTTCCTCTGGGCGGTCGCGCTCCATTAAAATATCGTAGATTAGGCGCGAAGAAGGCCCCATTACCTTGGTTACAGTCTTGCGCAATAAAGAAGCATAGTGCTCTTCCAGCCATTCATAATAAAAACGACTTGGGACTTGAATCGTCAGTGTTCGGTCATTAGGGGTTTCTTCCAAGCGTAGCGGCTTAATCGGTTCGAACCATGTCTTATAGCTCCGCTTGTCCACATTATCTCGGATAATGGTAAGACATTCTTGCCAAATATGATGAGCTGCGTCCAGCATGGTGTATTTTCACGAGGTATCAAAGCCGAAAGGCAGAAACTTATTCAGAACGATTGGCACAAGGAGGGCTTACCAATCGGTGTGAGAAGTTAGCATATTGAGGAAAAAAAACCATCGGATTAACCGAATGTTTTTAAGTCGGGATTCGTTTTTCATAATTGACAGTATTTCCCCATCCACTTCGGAGAAGAATATTGGTTGCTATGAACATGTCAAAGATGAACACAAGTACATATTTATAAAAGGTTTCTAATTTTGTTCCTCAGTCATTTGTCAAAATAATACACCATTAGTCTTGATGATCAAGAAGGAATGATGATGAAAAGTTGAATTTAACAATGATAATACACTTTATCCCCCCCTCCAAACTTGGCTATCCGCTTCAAGAGTTCTTATCTTAATCGTTCTGGTATAAAATACAAAACACGCTCATTGAGCTAAAACTGTTTTTACCGTGTCTTTGAAGGTTCTTAAACCACATGGTTTAGTTTTGCGGATAGCTTCTTTGAAAGAAGGCTTACACGAGTTTTCTGATACATTCCCAGCCGAAGCTTTGGAGTTGGCGGGTGATGCCTTTTCAGACTTGTGCCTTTCCCTGAAATTAGACTTAAAGGTTGGCCAAGCACTGGTTTCGTTTCAGGTTATGGGTATTGCACACCTAATCTGTGATCGAACTTTACAACCGTTTGATCAAACGGTATCCGGAGCGTTCCAAGTCTTGTTTTCTGATAAGGCGGCAAACATGCCCGAACATGAACGTGGGGAAGATTTATGGCCATTCCCACACAGCACCTTGGTATTAAACTTGACGGAGCCTGTACGCGACACACTTTTATTGGCTTTACCCATTCGGAAGGTTGCTCCTGATGCCGAGGAACAAAAAATTCAACTCTCGTTTGGTGAGCCGATTGATGAAGATGAACCATCAGACCCACGTTGGGCAGCACTCCGGCGTTTAAATCTTTCTACTGATAATTAATCCAACGTTCTAACTTTTACAGCCATGGCAAACCCACGACGTAAACACTCCAAAGCCCGCACGGCGCTCCGCCGTTCGCAATATAAGGCGCAAAACATTCCACAACTCACTACATGTTCTAACTGTGGTGAACCTAAAGAATACCACCGCGCCTGTTCTAAGTGCGGATATTACCGTGGTCGTGCCGTAATTGAAGGTCAAGACGCACTCTAAAGGTAATCTGCACGTTTTGTAAAATTCATTCGGCTTTCAGGTCACGTTTAGTAATTTCAACGTGGCCTTTTCTTGTATATAAGATGGCCTGATGTTGGGCGGCTGTTTGTTATCGTCCAGAAGACGGCTAAGGAGGCTTTCGTTTTTGATCGAAGCAATACGAGGGTCAGGTTTTAGAAGACGTTGGTTGTCGTGCGTAAATTCGCTGGGACTGCGGTGCAATCACCCTTTTTGCAATGTTACTCATTTGATTTGTATCCTAATTCATATTCACCATAATACCATCTAACAATCGGTATGGCCATACGAATCGCACTTGATGCAATGGGAGGTGACTTTGCTCCCGAAAAAGCCGTTCTTGGCGCCGTAAATGCGCGGCGTCAATTGGGCAATAAAGTAGAAATACTACTGGTGGGCCAGCAGGCAGCGGTAGCAACAGCTTTGGAAGCTACTGGCTATGATGGTGCTGGTCTTTATATCATAGATGCCCCCGAAGTCATTGAAATGGGGGAATCTCCTGCGGTGGCTGTCAAAACCAAACCCGGTTCATCCATCCATGTTGGTGCAGGATTGCACAAAGCCGGCAAGGCAGATGTATTCATTAGTGCAGGGAATACGGGTGCCGTTCTGGGCGCTTCGTTATTCATATTGGGACGTTTGCCCGGTGTGATGCGCCCTTCTGTAATAGGCTATTACCCCACTACACAAGGATGGTGTATCATTGTGGATGCGGGGACGAACGTGGATTGCAAGCCCGAACATCTGGTACAATTTGCACAGATGGGAGCTGTTTTTGTACAAAAAGTCATGAAGATAGAAGCCCCAACGGTCGGTCTAATGAACATTGGTGAAGAACCTGGTAAAGGAAACGAACTGGTAAAGGCTGCATACGAAATGCTCAAAACGCAAAAAGGCATCCGGTTTTTGGGAAATATTGAAGGACGCGATCTTCTGCATCATGCAGCAGATGTGGTGGTTACGGATGGATTTGTGGGAAATGTGATGCTCAAACTGGGTGAAGGCATTGCCACAGCTATCCGTGAAATGGCCGAGGCCGAAATGATTGCCCGTAACCTTCCCGGAGAAGAGCAACGGCATATTGACCAGGTGGTACGTGGCGCCATTCGTCGTTTTGACTACCAAGAAGTAGGCGGAGCACCTTTATTAGGCGTAAATGGGAACGTGCTGATTATGCACGGGTCTTCAAAAGAGATGGCGTTTGAGCAGATCATCTATCGTGGAGTGGAGTTGGCCGAGTCTAAACTGCCGCAGGCCATTGCCGAAGCCTTTGCTGCTTCATCTGTTTAAATCATCCAAAAAATAACGATATAACCAAGAGTCTTGTATGATACGTGCTGCCATAACTGCCGTTGGCCATTATGTGCCTGAAGAAATCTTAACCAATGCTGAATTAGAAAAATTGGTGGAGACCAACGACGAATGGATCCGCTCCAGAACGGGCATTCGAGAACGGCGCATTTTGCGTGATCCCGATAAAGCTACCTCATTTATGGCCGCCGAATGTGCCAAAGAACTCCTCCATAATCGGGGAATTGGCGCAGAAGAGGTGGATGCCATTATTGTAGCGACGGTAACACCAGACATGTTTTTTCCACCAACGGCCAGTTTGGTTCAAAAAGAGATTGGTGCTACGAAAGCTTGGGGGTTCGATCTTTCTGCGGCTTGTAGTGGCTTTTTGTTTGCCCTCACGACTGGTGCGGGCTTGGTGGAAAGCGGCCGCTATCAAAAAGTAATGGTGATCGGTGCAGACCATATGAGCCGGATTGTGGACTATACCGATCGTTCTACTTGTATCCTATTTGGTGATGCGGCTGCGGGTGTATTATTGGAAGCCGATATCGAGGGCAATGGTCTTATGGATACGATTCACCGTACCGATGGTAATAACTGGGAGTACTTGTGTATGCTTGGTGGGGGGTCGCTTCATCCTCCCAGTGCCCAAACCATCGAGAATCGTTGGCACTATATTCGTCAAGAGGGGCAGCCGGTTTTTAAACTGGCTGTAAAAGGAATGGCAAATGCCGCCGCCGAGATCATGGAGCGCAATAACCTGAGTGGTGAGGATGTTTCGTGGTTGGTTCCGCATCAGGCAAACCTGCGCATTATTGATGCCACTGCACGCCGTATGGGCCTTTCCATGGAAAAGGTGATGCTCAACATCGAACGGTATGGTAATACGACAGCGGCCACTATTCCGCTCTGCCTCTATGAATGGCAACCTCAGTTGCGGAAAGGGGAAAACCTTGTTTTGGCGGCATTTGGTGGGGGGTTTACATGGGGCGCCAGTTATTTAAAATGGGCCTACGATCCGGAATAAAACGACTGTGGAATTCGAGGTTGTGGCATTGGTATAGAAACCAACAACCGTTAGATAGGTTGTTCTGAATCCCTCATCATGCGTTGAGGAATGAATCCGGCATATTCCTCAGCGCTTCTCGGAGACGTAGATGGAAAAACTTGATCTGACCAAACAATACAAATCTTATTACTCGGCCAAGCCCATACCAGCGCTTGTGGACATTGGGTCTGCGCGATATGTTGCCATCGAGGGCAAGGGTGATCCATCTGGAGAAGTCTTTGCCGCCGATCTGGAGGCTCTTTTCCCGGTTGCGTATGTTCTGAAGTTCCATTTTAAGGCACTGGGCCAAGATTTCAGTGTGCCAAAACTGGAAGGCCAGTGGTGGTTCGACATGAAAAAGTTCGGTATGCCAAGCCTTGCCTCGGCCCCTGCAAAAGTACCCCGCAGCGAGTGGTTGTATCGCCTACTACTCCGGATGCCCCATTATGAACAGAAATGCAGGTGGAGAAAGCCATAGAAGAAGTGGTTTCCAAAAAGAACAGACTCCATGCGGTAAACGTTAGGTTTTATGAAATGACCGAAGGACTATCCGTTCAGGTTCTACACATGGGCGCATTTGCTGACGAGCCTGCATCGCTGCAAAAATTGCATCAATTTATGGAAGAAAATAACCTTACCCACAATGGGTTGCACCATGAAATTTACCTCTCAGACTTCCGAAAGACACCCGAACATAGGCTTAAAACCATCTTGCGTGAACCGGTTAAACCGCTCATGTTATGAGCTTTCTCACCCTTAATACGGACAATATCTACCATGAGCACATTTGTTGTGCGATTGGTAACGACAAAGAAAATACACAACGTGCTCAAACCAAAAAAGACTGGCTCCGGAGCCGCTTTGAGGAGGGGCTTACGTTTAGACGTTTGGATATTCGTGGGAAAGTCTTCATTGAGTATATTCCCATCGAACACGTCTGGAAACCATTGGTCGGTCAAAACCATTTGGTCATTAATTGTTTGTGGGTATCAGGACAATTCAAGGGAAAAGGGTATGCACAGAAGTTATTAGAAACATGCCTCAACGATGCCAACACACGGGACATGGATGGGGTAGCCGTTGTGACCAGCACCAGTGTTAAACCCTTTCTGACGGATAAAAGGTTCTATATGAAGCATGGCTTTGAAATAGCCGATTCAGCGCCTCCATTTTTTGAACTACTACTCCACAAAACCAATCCCGGAAGCCAAAGCCCGTCTTTTGCCGACCATATAAAAACTGGAAGTACCCATGCTGACAAACAAGGATTTACCTTTGTTTATGCCCATCAATGCCCGTTCACGTCCGATTATGCAGGGAAAATCTATGTGGAATTGGCCCAAAAACATGGTTTCTCCGCAGAGGCGATATGTCTGCAAAATGCAACAGAAGCACAGCAATGGGGAAGTCCGTTTGGGACTTTTGGCGTTTGGTATAATGGCATGTTCCAGTTCCACGACCTGATGCCAGTCGCAAGGTTTGAAAAATACTTAGCAGGCGTAAGAAATGGAAAATGATACATTGATTAATTGGCTTCTGGAGGGGGATGTATCTATTCAGTTCCAGGTCATGCGCGATTTGAAGCTACAGCGGATGCCCGAACTGCAAAGCCGTATTCAAAGCGAAGGTTGGGGCAAATCTTTTCTGGAAAAAAGAACGTCTAATGGGCATTGGGGCAAGGCGTATTATCAACCCAAGTGGATTTCCACCCACTACACCTTGCTTGATCTCAAAAACCTTGGCATCGCTCCAGATGCTTCCGAAATTCAAGAAACCATACGACTTGTATTACAGACTGAAAAGGGTAAGGATGGTGGGATTCTACCCATTGGTACGACCCAAAAAAGCGATGTCTGTGTAAACGGGATGTTCCTAAATATTGCTTCATATTTTGGGGCAGAAGCATCTGATTTGGTTTCTATTGTGGACTTTTTGCTCTCTGAAAGAGTGGGTGATGGTGGTTTTAATTGCCACTCGAACCGCAAAGGATGTGTACACAGTTCTTTACATTCAACCCTTTCAGTTTTGGAAGGGATTGCGGAATATGAGCAAAATGGGTATGGTTATCGCCTTCCAGAATTACAAGCGGTGGCAGGCAGTGCGCAGGAATTTTTGCTAATGCACCGTTTGTATAAATCCGACAAAACAGGGGTCGTTATTGATGCTAAAATGACGATGCTTTCTTTTCCGGCGCGTTGGAAATACGATATTTTGCGTGTCTTAGACTATTTTCAACAAGTGGAGTTCCCCTACGATTCACGTATGGAAGATGCCCTACGGTTACTAATGCGCAAACGTAAGCCAGAGGGTTGGTGGATGTTACAGGCCAAACACCCCGGACAGTGTCATTTCGAGATGGAAAAACCCGGACAACCAAGCCGATGGAATACGCTTCGGGCGTTAAGGGTGTTCAAGTCCTATCCTCTATCAAGTTAAACTTTAACCATGAGAAGGTGCATTCTGGAGCATGTGCGGATAAATTACCTCGTTGGCGGGAATATCCTGTGCGGCCATTCTACCTACTACCTCCTGAAGGTCTCGCCACTTAAAGCCATCACCAGGACTTAGGAGGTGGAGATCTTCTGCCAAAAGGCGGGTTCCTGCCGGGATTTTTCGAAGTGAAGCAATGGAGCGTTCCAATTTGGTACGGGTTGCCGTTACAACCGGATCTACAGACATCTTTTCCTCTCCAAGTGCCCGTTCTAGGTTACGAATGTCGCGTAAAATTCGTCTTAAACCATCAGACTCCAGGGATCCCCAATGATCCGATCCTTTCATGGTTCGGTCTAAGGTAATGTGCTTTTCGATCATATGTGCGCCAAGTGCTACTGCTGCGACAGGAACCATAATCCCTACAGAATGGTCGGAATACCCGATGGTGTATGCAGGATAGTGTTTTTGCAACCATGTGATGGTACGCAGGTTGATATTTGGGTATTCGGCGGGGTACTGTGATAGGCAATGTAAAATGGAAATTTGATTATGGTGGCGCGTAATAACCATCAAAGCCTCGTCCAATTCCCGTTGTTCGGCCATTCCAGTAGAGAGGATGATGGGAATTTGTGTCTCGGCCAATGCTTCTAATAAGGGTAAATTGGTCAGATCCCGTGAAGCCACCTTAAGGCGATCTGGCACAAACAACCGAAACATCGAAAGACACCCACGGGCGCACAATGTCTCGATGAAGTCCAATCCCTTGGCTTTTGCATATTGGAATAGCTCGGCATGTTGTTCGTCATCCAGTTCCAGTTTCGCCCTGTGTTCGCCATAGGTTTCTCCAAATGCATGGGCACTATGATAAGGCCTGGCCATCTGAGAAACACTCAATTCTTCGTTCAGGTCGCGTTTGGTGAACTTGATGGCGTTTGCACCGCTTAAGGGGGTGTTAAACAACGGATCAAAAACCTGCATCGCTGCCACATCAATCAATTGGCGTGCAATTTCCATAGAGCCGTTATGGTTTTGTCCGGCCTCGCAAATAAAATAGGTTTCCATCATTTGGGTTGTTTGGATCGTTCCTGCCACATTTGGTTTCTCAGTTCGGTTTCTTTCAGTAGTTGCTGCTTTAGGCTGGGCCAGTCTAAGTGTTCGTTTGGTGTGTTTATTTGCCGCCACAAGGCTTGGCTAATTTCAAGATCTCGGAGGGTATCTACCGTCAGCCGAATGTCTTCTACACCTTCCATACTTGTGTCGGCATCTAACCATTGCAGGTTAAACATGTCTGGATGTTCATACAAGAATTTGGTAACATGCTGCCTGTCGTCGTGTGGGACTGGCATTGTGGATGCTTTTTTCAATGCGGCGAGTGTGACATATTCGGTAAAAACCCCGTAATGTGTTTGCATAGCTGGCGTCCCCGCAACCCGATGGCTCATGTAATCGTGGTTGCTATACTTGCTTTCTTCCAAAAGTACTTTTGCGAAGTCAGTAATCAAAAAAGGATTATCGGCACAAATACGCAGGCAAGCCCCAAGCCCATTTGCCTCCATAGCCCTAATAAACCGATCGAGTACGTCTTCTTCTGATCCCCTGAAAACCAGCGCACCCTCTGCTCTCGCGCACGCTACCACCGGGTTATCACCGGGGTTGGTGGAAGTTGCCACAAGCAAGGGCATCGCTGGAAATGCCGCGCCAAATCGTCGGAGGAGCATTTGTAAGATAGAAACTGAGCCATCAAACGGTTTTAGGACTTTACCGCTTAACCGTACTGAACCCATGCGTGCTTGTATGACGAGGCCGGTTGTGTGTGTATGGTTTGCAGACATGTTCAAGATGTTGCTCCTGTCGGTGGTTTATGAACCCCTGTGGAGGGTTTAGTTAAATATTCAATGACGGTATGGTCGCCGATATTGGCGCTGAATGCACTTTGTTTGATCACAGCTGAATGCCCGATAAAAGACCGATCCATGACCACATCTGCAACTTCGGCATTCGAGAAAATAATAGAATGTTTTACAACCGATCCATTAACCTCTGCGCCTGATTCGATGGACGTATAGGGCCCGATAACGGAGTCGCGTATGGTAACGCCGGGGCCTACATAAACAGGTTCGATGATTGTCGTGTTGATTAAGTCACCAAATAGTTGATTACCCTCTCGGTCCAAAATGAACTGCGTGGTTTCTGCAAGCGCAGACAAGGTTCCGCAATCCAGCCAATCGGTTACGGAAGCCGTTTCCAAGGCCGCGCCTGCTTTCATCATCATATCTAAGGCATCGGTCACTTCATATTCTCCACGGGTACCTACCAATTTGTTTTCCATCATATGGGCGATGGTGTCACGGAATTGGGCGCCATTTTTAATATAATAGATTCCGATCAGGGCCTCTTTAAATCGGTCGTGGTTTGGTTTCTCGATCAATTCGGTCACTCTGCCTTCTTCGTCGCGTGCGACTACACCAAAGCGGCGGGGATCTGTCACTTGTTTTACATAGGCCACAATATCGGCCTCGGTATTGAGCGGTTCATGTGTATAGAAAAGCGTATCGGCAAAAATAACAATCAACTCACCGTCTAAATGTTCTGCCGCACAATACACCGCATGTGCAGTGCCTAATGCCTCTTTTTGGAAACCAAACTCTGAGTCAATGCCCATTTTGGTACACATTTCGGTAAGTTTTTCTTGTACTTCGGCTGGGAAATCGCCCAATACAAAAACGGCATCGGTAATTTTGTGGGGGACTAAGTTCACAAAGGTCCGTACAATACGTTCTACAATGGTAATGCCGAGCACCGGAAGTAGGGGCTTGGGCGTAACATGGGTGTGGGGGCGAAGACGCGTTCCACGGCCAGCCATTGGGATGATTAGTTTCATAGAATAGGGTTGATCAATGCTTGATTATGAATTCAAAAAGGCCAAAATCGCTTCAGAGACACGTTCTTGAATATCTATCGTGATTTTTGCCCAGATCGGGAGGTTAAT
>ERZ761602.3430-NODE-3430-length-22465-cov-6.789915_pt1 | contig 22465 bp, 18 predicted proteins | sample MGYA00512165_ERZ761602 | MGnify/ENA primary metagenome ERZ761602 (study PRJEB28899, sample SAMN02445085) | bioreactor sludge metagenome | biome: EBPR sludge; isolation source: Thorneside wastewater treatment plant | place: Australia: Brisbane, Thorneside...
ACCGGACATCTAATGTGCTAATAAAACCGGACATCTTCATTTGCTATTAACAGGAAATTCTATGGATTTGATGTTTTATTGACGGGAAATCGATATACTGCTTAAAGGAAATCACTGACCTGTTCAAAGGAGCCTGACGGCCATCCATCCATGGATACCTATTTTTCGGCAGATCGCTCTACCGGCATAGTTAAAGTGAGTGGTGAAACTGAAGTTCGACTCGGAACCCCCGATTCTTTCGCTCACGTTGAATGGAAATGGGACGGCACCACCCTACGGTGCGCGAATGATCGTTACGGTATTTATCCGATTTATTTCTGCGATCAGGGACATCGCTTCACCCTTTCGCCCTCTATCGATCTGCTCTTGCGTCTGACGGGTGAATACGAGTTGGACGACGACGCCGTGGCACTTGCTCTGCGGCTTGGCAGTAATGTTGCGAACGAAACGCTCTTTCCGGCCATTAAAGCTGTTCCGCCAAATTCAACGCTTACCTGGACCGATGGCGTCTTGCAGATCGATTCGACTCCTACCGTAAATAACTGCATTCTCAATATTTCGCGAGACGATGCGATCGATGAGTATGCACGATTGTTCTCGGAGGCGGTCGGAACATCGGCTCCTCGCAGCGGAAAGATCGCGGTTCCTTTAAGCGGCGGTCGAGATTCTCGACACATCCTTTTAGAGCTCGTCAGGCGGAACTTCGTTCCTGATAGGTGTCTTACCGTCAGGCGGCGACCGGGCCTCGATGACGAAGACATTAGTGTCGCCCGATTGGTCTGTGATCGTTTGGAGCTAAAGCACGAGATCGTTGAACAGACGTTGGGCCGTTTTGAGGCGGAGTGTCTAAAGAATGTTGAGACCGGGTATGCAATTCAAGAACACGGTTGGTTCGTGGCTCTCGGTACTTTTACAAAAAATAGATGGGAGAACATTTATGACGGATTGGCAGGAGACGTGCTCTCGGCCGGTCTTTTTCTTGACCAAGAGATTCTGGATAACTACCGTAACGGGAAATTCGATCTGTTAGCCGAACAGGTGCTGGGCCCGGAAGGTTATATCCCAAGACTACTTAGTTCAAGCGCCCGTAAGCGTTTTTCTCGGGAACGAGCGGTAGAAAGATTGAAGGTGGAACTGGCAAAACACGCGGACGCCCCGAACCCGGTCGGCTCATTCTATTTTTGGAACCGAACTCGCAGATGTGTAGCCCAAAGTCCATTTCGACTGCTTCGCAGTACTCCAAACATCATTACACCTTATCTTGAGCCCACATTATTCGACTTTCTTGTCTCATTACCGGCCGAGTACTTTCTCGACCACACTTTTCATACTGAAACTATCCGACGTGCATACCCGGATTATGCCGATATTCCCTATGAAAGTAAAAAGCGACAAAGCCGCACCGATAAAGCAACCGAAGCTCTTCTGCACCGGCAACTTTTAGAGCTTTCGATGCAGCCTCGTCGGGAAGAGATCACGAATCGGGCCTTTTTTGCATCTAGGCAGCTCGCCGCTTTTATCTCGCCAACTGCCCGGGAATCTGTCGCTTCATATCTTGAGATCGCGACAGGGCTGCTTCAACTCGAACGACTCGGGGTCACCTCATAGTCTCCCTAAAACGGCCAGAATCTTCCGAAACGTTCGCGTAGCAGGCCTCTCCGATCGATAGAAGGCAGATTGACGAGACCCAGTTTTATGATAGCCGTCGCATATACTGGAAGGAAAATGGACGCGGACGCCAGGAATACGATGGCATTTGAAAGAGTGTCGGCAAAGGAAACAGAAATGTCCGGCAATCCCGAAGTCAGGAATCCAAGGAGCTTTGCCTGAGCGGAGTTCGCAAACGGTCGGTGAATTGCAAAAGTTGCGCCTGCGGCGATGGCCGATGCAAAAACCGTTAGGAGCGGTCGCTTTAAAAGAGCAAGATCCGACCTATTGGGCTCAAGTTTTCGAAGTACGGCAAAGGTCAGGATCGCTTTTTCGGCAAGGGCGACCGCTACAACGACGAGGATCATTTCTGTAAGCCCAAAACGTTCGATCCCAAAATAAAGCACCGTGGTCATTACAACGATCAGGCCGATTCGAAGATTCAAAAGGAATCGGCCCAGTTCCGGGTAAGCTCTGACTATAGGGTCATTGATCCAGATCGCAAACGGGATAAGCGTAAGGTTAATGAGAAAGATCGGGACGCTTTCTTTATATTCCCGTGAGAAGAGTGTGACGATAAAAGTTTCGGCTGTTACGACCAAAAAAGCATAAAGAGGCAGGAATACCAATGACAGCTTTTGCATCGAGCGCCCACTGAGTTCGATTATCGCCCGCTTATCATTTTGCAACTGCAATTCGCTGATCCTTGGGATCATTACGGCGGTGACGGATTCGATCATCAGATTGATCAACGGAAGTTGGAAACATCCGTAAGCATAGATCGCGAATTCGGCGGCTGTAAACCGATATCCAACGAAGTAATTGTGAAGATCGGTCTGAATAACCCAGAGAATACCCGCCAGGCCCAGAGGAAGAGCGTATGCGACGTGCGTTCGAAAAAAAGATGGATCAAAGCTCGAATAGAATCCGGGAAATCGATTTAGAAGATAGAGAAGAAGAAATACGAACTGGAGCGAACTCTGTATAATGGCGGCGTACAGAAAACCCTCGGCCGAAGGCGCGATAAGCACAGCAAGCAGCATCGAAATCGCTTTCGAAAGCTGAATGCCGACAATCGCAAATGAGGCAAGCCAAACCTCGCGGTTTGCCAGAATGACGACCTCAAAGAAGGAACCGACCAGCCAGAGCCAAATGACCGTTGCTATGAGCGGGGCGAGTTTGCCGATCTCTTCGTGTCGGAAGATCACGTTGAGAATATCAGGGTAAAGATTAAGTCCGGCAAACAGCAGCCCGCCTAATATAAACAGAAACAGGAAGATGTTGAATACAGTCGGGTTGCGTAGTTCAGGTTCCCTTGAGAGAAAATAATAAGCGCTCATCCCCATTCCCAAGGGCAGGATGGAAACTGCTGAACCAATTACGAGAAATACTTGCCTGTAAACACCGACCTCATCCTGCGGCATGAACCTGACGATCAGGACCGGCAGAAAGAAGCTCAGCACAAAGCCAAAGACCTTTGCAGCCAGAATGATCGAACTTTGGCTCGTCAGCGAGAGCACTTCCCGCGGTTTTCGGTTATCTTTCATCGACTGAGCCTACATCGCAAAAATGAGCGCTTACACGAAGTACAAATAGGGACCGTATCGCTAAGATCTCCGCCACCAGGTCGACAAATTCGTAAGAGAAGAAATCAAGTCTTCAAAGTGACGGGTTATATGGCCGATCTTCTGTTTAGTCACTGGTTTGCTCTCGTGTTGGTTCCCATTTCTCGAACTTCTCCCCAACGATGAATTTGAGAAACCCGGCTATCGAGGCCACTGTTATTAGAGCAAAATATGCAGGATACGAAAATATTGAACGCTTCGAGCTTCGCCAGTAAACGATAAGCCCCACAAATCCGATCAACCAGAAGGCAGTTTGCAGCAAGAGCGTTACCGCATAAAAGGCGGAATTAAATGCGAGAACGATATTCGCAAGATAAACGACAAGAAATATATAAGGAGTCACATAGCGCAAAAGTTTGTGCGAGATCAGCGAGACCGCATAGAAACCTGACTTGAACGGGTTCATCATATCGAAATTCAACCAAAGATCGGAAAGCGTCTGGGCGGCGATCCTCGTTCGCATTCTTAACTCTTGATCGACCCTAACATTAGTTTCTTCGTGACAAACGGCACGCGGCTCGAAAACAGTTCGAAGGCCTTGCCGCTGCATTATCGTTGCGATCAAAAAGTCGGAGCAAGCCTCCGGGTACATTTGCTTATATGCGGTACGGCGTACGGCATATAAGCAACCAGAGACACCGATCAAAGAGCCCGCAAGACTCTCATTCACCTTTAGATTTGTCTCGTAGTTCCAGTAATCGCTTGCTCCGCGACCAACGGTAGTTCGGTTTGGATCCTGATAGGTGAGTTTCCCGCCGACACACCCAATAGTATTGTCCGCAAAGTTTGGGACAATTTGTTCGATAACGTTTGGAGGGTATTTCGTGGTCGCATCGGAAAATAGTATTATTTCGCCCTCAGCCTCCTCGACTCCCAGATTCTGGGCCTCAGTCTTGCCAACTCTTCGATCCGGTCGGACCAGCTTAACACCGCGGTCGGAAAACGATTTCACGATCAAATCTGTATTATCTGTGGAAAAATCCGAAACAACGATGATCTCCAACTTTTCACTCGGATAATCGATGGCAAACGTATTCTCGATCTTCCCGCGAATGTGTTTCTCCTCGTTCCTTGCGGCGATCACGATCGAAACAGTAGGAAGCATAGACTTCCGTATCCATGGCCGAGGCCTGAAGTTACGTACCAGCCATACTAGTAGCGGATATCCAAAGTAAACGTAAACGATGCTAAGGACGCCCAGCCAAAAAATAATGATTGCGAAAAGATTTGGTTGCATTTAGTTCCGGTCTTTGGTAGCAGGCAGACCACGCCGGAGATCAGTAAAAGTCTCATTGGCTGCGGTCTCCGTATCATTATTCTGCACTCTGGCGGATATAATTCTTCTAAGTCCGATCGCGAAAGCTATTGGATAGTAAATAAACCACAGGTAAGCAACAGAACCAAAAAAGCTAGTAATCAAATATCCAATTATTGCTGCCCAGGTCGTGACAACGAGATAATAGATCCGGTCATTCTCGGCATTTGCGAATAACTCTTTTTCTAAACGAGATAAAGAACGAAGCGGATAAAGGATCATTGCAAGATAAGCAGCAAATCCGATCACACCGAGTTCGGAAGAGACTTGCGTATATGCGTTGTGAGTTTCCAGGTTCATCGGACCAAAGAGGACACTGTTCCCAAGCCCTACGCCAAGAGGATTGCGCACAGTTGCAAGCAATGACCTGGTTAGGGCATCCTGGCGCTGACTGTAAGATCCTGATGCGTCAAGGGACGAGTCGAAGATCGAAACTATTCTCGACCCGAGATTTCCCGGAGCGAACATAACCAGTACAACTAAAGCGCCGATGGTCACGGCCAGGGCCTTTAGCTTTTGCCCCCTTCCAAGCCGGCTCAAAAGGGCGATTCCGATCGTCGCTATCCCAATCAGGCCGCTACGCGATTGTGTGAGCGTTACGGCGATGAGCATTAGTAGTGCCCCCGAAAGAAGCACGACGCGAAAAAAAATATTCTTCGTCCACAAAGCAAGACCGATCGCAACCGGAACGAACATTACTAAATGGAGAGACATGTCGTTCGGGTTACCGAACATACCTCCATAATGCACTACAACCCGGTAACCCTCGATCTCGAAGATGCCGCGATTGTAAAGATCATAGGTTTGATAGCTTAGATATATTCCGATCGCCACGCCAAGGTACATTAGAATCCGTATGCGTCTCAAGTTCGTAAGAACATTAGTCGTTACGAAGAACATGAGTAAAAGTGGAAGCAGTGCATCGTTGAATCTTGTCAATGCAAGTTCTGGGTCGCGAGCCAGTGGAATTGTGAGAAGTGCAAAGCCCCCCATTACGTAAAGACATTTCACTTCGAATGACAAGATGCCGATGATACGCCCCCGCAATATCTGGGCGGCGAGGTATGAGATCAAAGCGCCCACTGCGGTGATCATCGGAAGTGAATTGACTACAGGAGTGTTCGGATAGAATTCGTGCGGACGAAAATAAACCGCAAAAGCAAAAGCCGCAACGAAAGCAAACGTGAGAGATTGTCCTTCGGACGGGGCCTCGCTTCTAAGGGAACGAGATTCGCTCTTCGGGATATCCTCTAAATTTTCCTGACTGGCCTTTTTAAACAAGATAAAGACTCCGGTCTCGATAGGATCTTTGAAGATCTAACGTTCGTTAGATCAGCTGCTGCCCGATCTACAATAAAAAAGCCTACGATCTGGTGATCTTCGTCAGCAAAATACCGCCGAAGCCAATGGCAAAAATGCGCCCTTTGACAGTGCCAAGCCGTTCGAGCCGATGTTTGGCGCCCGAAACTTCTTTTTTCCAAGTCTCACCGCCATCGGCGGTTGTGATCAACGTTCCATCGTTGCCTGCGGCGACACCGTTTTGTTCATCCAAGAACAGAACGTCGTTGAGGTCGCTTTCAGTGCCTGTATTTGCGGATCGCCAGTTTCGCCCTCGGTTTACCGTTGCCAGGATCGTACCTGCATTTCCGGCAGCCCATCCCTTTTGCGAGTCAAGGAAGAACACTGAGTTAAGCCTTCCTGTTCTTCTTGGCGTATCGTCGAGACCCGTTAGTCCGCCGGCGACCGAAGCGGGGTTCCATGTCGCCCCATCGTCTTCTGTGACGATGATTGTGGCCATACCGCCGACAATTATCCCGTGTTTGGCGTCCAGCATCTTTCCACTCGAAAACATCGTCTGTCCAGCAAGTCTGGTACGCGTGAATCTTTTTCCGTCAGAGGATGCCTTGAGCATCGTGCCCATTTCACCCAGAACATAACGGAGTTCGCCGTTCGAACCGTCAACGAAGCGCAACATTCGTTCCGGACCTGGCTCGACTTCTGCGTGATCCCAAGTGACGCCGCTATCGTTGGTTACGAGAATGTAGGCAGGAGAGTTCGCACCGCGACCAAAAATGTCGCGTTCGCACAGAAGCCATCCCCGCCGTGCATCACTAAAGTAAATGTCGCGAATGTCGTCTTTGGTCGGACTTTCGCTATTACGCCAAGTGCGGCCGCCGTCTTCGGTGCGAAGCAAGGTGCCGGCCGTTCCGCCGATCCAGCCCGATTCCTCATTTGTGAAGTGAAGCGCGCGTAACCACGCCAGCGTACCTGTTTCAAGCCGTTGCCACTCGGCTTGTCCCGATATTGAGGAAGCCGCGGAGAGAACAATAATAGATAGAATGAAGTAACGCACTGGTTTGGCTCCGGAGCGCAGATTAAAATGGGCTTCCGAATAGTATCCTCAGAGCGCTTGCCCGGCCTAGAACATCAAGGATCTTTGTCAGGCTCCAGCGTTTTTCCGGTACGATTATCTGATCGCCGGGTTGTAGATAAGGAACTGGCTGTTTGCCTTCAAGCAATTTCTCAAGGTCGATCACAGACTGTGAGAGTTGTCCGTCCCGTTGCATGCGTACGAGCAAGACACGTTTACGATCGCCCTTTTCGACCACTCCGCCGGCTTCGGCGATCGCTTCATAAAGCGAGTAACGTCGGTTCATCGGCCTTATGCCCGGACTCGCTACGCGTCCAAGCACGCTGAAGCGTGCCGAGCCGACCTTGTCAAGAGTGACGGTCACCTGCGGATCGATAATATATTCGTTGAGTTCGCGTTGGATGATCTCGGCAACTTGGTCTGTCGTTTTGCCGCCGACAAAGATACCTCCGCGAATCAGAGGGTATGAGATCCGTGAGGTCGGCGGGACTACGATCCCGGATTTAGAGTAATTCGGGTGACCGAATACATCGACAGAGATGACATCCTCCGGCCCGAGCACATACTCCGACAAAAAATTGTTGTAAAAGGGAAGCAGGGACTCCTCATCATCTTCGCCGGAGATCCCACCATTGGTCGGCGGTGTGGCGGTCGGCATTGGGAAGACAGAATTGAGTTCGCCCCGAGCTTCCGTTGATAACGTTATCGCCAGGAGAATTGCTATCAACAGTATGTATTCAGTATATTTCATCATCATACTCCCGCTACATATTCAGATCGTCACCATCTGGCGTTCCTCGATCAACGGCTGCCGCGGCCGGATAATATCGTTTTTATAGTCTCGAACAGTATCACAAGATCAAGCGAGATCGACTGATTCTTGATGTAATACAGATCGAACTCGAGCTTTCGTTTTGATTCTTCGATCGACGCACCGTAAGGATAATTAACCTGTGCCCATCCCGTAAGACCGGGAGCGACCAGATGGCGATACTCGTAAAAGGGAACACTCTCGGCGAGCTTTGCGACGAATTCAGGGCGTTCGGGCCGCGGCCCAACAAAGCTCATATCACCCTTTATGATGTTCCAGAACTGCGGGATCTCGTCAAGTCGCAATTTCCGAATGACACGTCCTACGCGGGTTGTACGATCATCTGAAACACTCGCCCAGACGGCCCCGTCACGTTCGGCGTCGGTCCGCATGGAACGAAACTTAACCAACACGAAATGCTTGCCATTCTTTCCGACACGCACTTGCTTATAGAATACCGGTCCGGGCGAGTCCAGCTTGACGGCGACTGCGGTCAACAACGCCAATGGAAGGGAAGCGATCAGCCCAACAAGAGCCAGCAAACGCTGAGAGATATCTCGAAAAGCCTGCATTACGCGTGTTTCGCGAGGCCTCGCTGAAAAGATCAACCAGGATGGGAGAAGGCTATCGAGATGCACTTTGCCCGTCACACGCTCCAGATAGGTCGTGGATTCTTCGATCGCGAGCCCGCCAGAAAGCCTTAGTTTAAGCAGCATGTCAAGTGGAAACTTTCCCCGTCGATCAGAAACACCCACGACAACCCTCGAAATACGCTCGTTCGCGATCACTTCCTCCAGTTCATCAAGGCGTCCCATATACTCGAGCGGCGAATGGGGACGGTTTCCGTTCAATTTCTCGCCAGAAACATACCCAACAATGCGATAGCCGAGATCGCGGCGGCTCATCGTTGCATAATTCAATTCATCGAGTGCAGGACCGCTGCCTACCAAAATAACTCGCTCACCGAAATCCGGGTGGCCGAGGTAGAAGTGGATCGCCATCCTCGAAGCAAGGAGAAACATGAGAATGATCGGAGCGGAAAGGGCGGCAATCCCTCTCCCGACCAGGAAAAGGGGGAAGAAGAAGTAGATAACTGCTAGAAAAAGCCATGTAGTCCCTATCGATTGGATCAGCCTTACGATCAACTCACGGCGACTACTGATGACAGAAAAGTCATAGAGGTCGAAAAGATAGAGCGAACCAATACTTGCAATGAGGGCAAATACGATTTTGACCGAGGCCAGATCCTCGCCGAACCATGCAACTCCTTCTGAGAAGCCAAGCCTTATGACTGCCGCAAGCACGAACCCGAATATTACAAACGCTATGTCCGCGAAGAGTAATATGACTGCTCTGGCATTAATGCGGGTATTCATTGCGTTATTTTGTCAAAAGCGACTTTTGGCCCAAGCCGCTACATTCGCGAACTCCGATAGTTCGCATAGTAGTAGTAATCTCGATCAATCAATGCTTCTTCGGATTGGTTCAACACAACTGCAAGCAACTTTTCTTTTGGCAAAGTACGCATCATCCTGTCTAATGCCTGGTAATTAACCTGATTCGCACGGATGACAAGAATCCCAGCGTCTGCCACCTCAAGCATAGCGGCAGCATCCGTAAAGAGGCTCAATGGAGGGGCGTCAATGATGGTGAAGTCAAATCGTTCGACCAACGTGTCGTGAAGATCGCGAAACTTGGAACTAGAGATCAGTTCGGCGACGTCCTCGCGAGTTACTCCGCCCGGAATGAAATGCAGCCCTGCCGGTTCGAGTACGGTCATTGCATCTTCAAACGAGTTTCCATTCCGCATCAGTTCGGCCAGGCCAAATGAGTCATGCTGGCCCAGATATTCGGCAATGCTCGGTTGGCGAAGGTCGCCATCGATTAGTGCTGCTTTGATACCGTCGGTTTGAGCGAGAAGCCAAGCCAGGTTGATCGCGGTCACCGATTTACCTTCACCCGGACCGAAACTAAGTAAAACGATACTACGAACGCCGGTCTCGTTTTTCTTGTGGATCAACTGAGTCCTGAGAGAACGGTAATCTTCTGCGTAGGATGAATCCGGTTCGCGGATCGCGACCAACCGTTCGTGTACGGATACTGGCGAGATAACCAGCGAAGGAAATGCGCCGGAGATTTTCGCTTCTTTACTTCCTTTATCCGGATTGACTTCGGCCGGAACACCGTACCTTTGAATATGCGGTGGGGCAGCGACCGCCTCGGCATGTCTGCCGGCTTGTTCCGGAAAATCTATGGCCGGTCGGCCAAATTTCAGCTCGTGTACAGCGAACTGGGCGCTTTCGTTCGAGGAAGTTTCGTTGACTCCACCTTCAGTTGAGATAGAGCCGCGCTCGATCTCCTGAGCATTCGGCCGGGTCTCAATGACTTTTTTTAGGGTCTTAGAAAACCTCATAACAAAAATAATCGCGAAAAAATGTCAAAACTTGCTTTTAATCTATGCCCACATTGTTGAGCATATGCCGCTTGAAAACGCCGAAACGCTCCAAAATTCCGAATACTGAAAATCAGATCAAGCGACGAGCCGGTTCTAAACCGCCTCGAAACTCGTAACTTCATCCTCGTCTCGGACCTTCGAGATAAGGTCATCGAATCCCCGTTCGCTCAACACTCTAGTGCTCCTTATTTCCGCCGCCTGTCTGTCTTGAGCAAGGAGGTTGTCTCGGTCCGGAAGAAGGTCTAGGTTAGAAGCAACTTCTTCTACCATTTTCCTGGAAACAGTTTTCTGATTTGCTGCGAAAGCAGCGATCAGAGCATTGTCACAAAGATTGTTGATCTGCCTCGGAATTCCTTCGGAACACTGATAAATGAGTTCTATCGCTTCTCCGTTAAAGATAGAGTCGCTTTTGGCACCGGCGAGTTTCAAACGCTCCAGGATGAACCGCTCAACCTCGCCGACATCAGAGAGTATCGGCATCTCACATTTCAAAGCTATTCTCTGCTTCAGTTGTCGGAGGTCACGGCGTCGAAGGCGTTCCTTTAGTTCCGGCTGACCGGTCAATATTATCTGTAAGAATTTGGCACTATCAGACTCGAAATTAAGTAAAAGCCGTATCTCCTCCATCAGCTCTCCGGATAACTCATGAGCTTCATCCACAATAAGCATGGTCCGTAGTCCGCGGTTGTGACGTTCTTCAAGCAGCCTGCCCATCTCCAGGAGAAGTCCGGTCTTTGAGTTATGCTCACCGAGCCCGAGCATTTCTGAGATATGCTGATAGAACTCGTCGATGGTCAGGTGCGGATTGAAGATGTAGGCAGCGAGAACGCTCGAATCAAGCCGTCGGATTATCCACCTTAAGGCGGTCGTCTTGCCGGTCCCGACCTCGCCGGTTAGCATCATAAGTCCTTTTGCCATTTCGACGCCATAATAGATCCCGGCAAGCAGTTCATTGTATTTCGGCGTGAACACAATGAATCTGGGATCAGGCGTCAGACTGAACGGATAATCGTTTAACTCGAAGAACTCTTTGTACATCTTTAGTACTCTGCCGTTCAGCCGATGCGATCAAACAAACGAATCGCCGAGATCGCCAAAACAAGCACCGGCACAGCGATCACCGTGGCGGCGACACCTCCGACACGAAGTAGCCATGTTCGTCGTCGATTTTGCAGCATTTCACGTTCTGACAGAAGCGGTGCTATGGCTGCCCACACCGGAAGGCCGGTGTAATACTCCGCATCGGTAACCGAATTTATCTTGGTCAATCGCGGCAATTCATACAAGGCCGCGATTCCAAGTCCCAAAAATAGTCCAACTCCGATGCTACCCAAAAGAATGAACGTCTTTTTTGATGCGTTCTCCGGAGTCTCGGGCAGATTCGCTGCGTCCACGATCTGGATCGACTCGCCCTGGTCGTTCGATTCTCTCTGAACCTGTTGCTGTGCGGTGTTGAATTTCCTTAGTATCTCGTCGTAATTCGCCTTTGCAGAGGAATATTGGTTATTGACCCCTTCAAGAGCCACCTTCACATTCGGGATCAGGTTTATCTTACTTTCTAGCTGAGCGATCTGAGCGCTATTTTGAGAGATCTCTGCGTCCTTTGACTGAAGTTGAGCATCGATCTGCCTGATCTGCCCTTCGGACTTTACGCGTTCGATCTCAAGGCTGCTTTTTTGCAACTCGGCCCGTCGTGCCGCGGCGTCATTTACCTGCTTTACACGGCTATCGGTCGTACGAGCGAGCTTCTCGATCTCGTCGTTGACTTTTGATAACTCGATATCTGCCTGCACGACCTCCGGGTGGCGATCCCGGAACTGTTTCTTCAGGTTATCAAGCTTCGCGGCGACTTCTGTGCGGCGCTTGATCAATTCGGCATAAGCTGGCGTGTCCTCGATGCGGGTCGCTTGTACAACTGCATCCTGGGTTTCCTTCTGTCCAAAGTTTTCTACGAGGCGGATCTGGCTGTTCAGGGCGCGGATGTTCTCAAGCATACGCCCGCGTTCCACGATCAGGGTCTCCTTTTCTTTATATATAGTTTGTTCGCGCTGTCTGAGTCCTTGAAGTTGTGCGATCAACCCCTGGGCCGATTCGGGCAATGCTTCGACATTGTTGGCCATTATCTGCAATCTTTGTTGTTCCAGCGAATCGAGAGAAGCCTTTGCCTGCTCGAGTTGAGCATCAATAAACTCCTTCGTTGTCTCAGCGCTTGCCTGTGAAGCCGACAACTGCGACGCGATGTAGCGGTTCGCAAGCTCGGCCGTAACCTTTTGGGCACTTACCGGGTCCGAGTATTCATAGCTGATGCGAAAGCCAACCACACGCTCGCCTTGACCCCGCTCGGATTCGACGGTTATGGAACCCCGCATCTTTTCTGCGACATCGCCAACCGGGATACCTGCGGCGACATCACGTGGATAAAGTCCGAATTGTTCGATCAATTCAGATAAAGATGACCGGCTGAGAACGGAGGAACCGATCGCCTGCAGCCGATTGGATAAATTCTCATCGGTGAGAGATGGTGCGACCTTTTCCGAGATCGAGGGAGGAGTAAGAGTAAGAAAAGTGGTCGAGCGATACTTCTCGGGAAAATCTTTAAGGCTGATCGCGACCGCAAGAGTGACTGCAACGGTCGGCAGGACCAATAACCACGCTCTACGTTTCAGTATGGCGATAATGTCAGCGGGCGTCCTCTTTCTGAATTCGAGATTCATCTTTCGTGCTTCTTGCGAGGTCAAAAGACCACGCTCGATAATAAGTTCCAGCTCGAAACCCTGCTTTCAAGCTATAAGTAATAGCATATTTCGAGCATTCGTGTTGAACTTTTAGCGTTCTCCACGATCAACAGTGTCAATCATTAACTAAATCCAATTCTTTAGGAGAGAACGCTTGGATCGTTAGCCGGAATATTTGAAACTTCTTCTTATTGCATGAGCAAACCCGACCAGGCCTAAGCCAAAGAGCATCAAGGAAACGGATTCGAACGAAGCAGAGGAAGCAGGACAAGTTTCGGTCGGACCGATAAAGGAAGACGAAGTGTCAGCTTTAGACGAACATCCTGTTCCGGTATCCGATATCGAAGTGCCCTGGCTGATCTCTGCGAAGGTCAGAGCGAATGCAGCCAAGGTTAAAAAAAGACACACCGTTACCAAAAAACGGTTGTGGGCTTTGCGAGACATAATAACACCTCTCCAGTAAAGGAAAAGCCGGGGAAACGGCTGATCCCAGTAAACTCTCAGATCGGCCTGGCCGTCCAAAAACTACGGACGCAAGGTAACCGTGTCTGAGTAATTCTCTAACAGCAATACCTGCAATAAAGACGAACTTTCAAAAAATATTTGCCCAATCCGGTCAAGCAGTCTTTTCAAAAAAAGCGACAAAGAAAAAAGTCCCCACAATTCCGGGAACTGCTGGTGAAAGACAACTACTCTTCCGGTAATGACCCTCTTGGATCTATGTTTTGATAACATCGTATAGCCGGAAGAGGTCAATTGCAAGCAAAATCTTTATGAATTTTATTGATACTGACGCTCTTGGGCTACAAGAACTTGTGGGTTCTGCCTTATTTGAGACGCCTCACGGAAGAAGGCTGACGAGAAATATTCGCTAGTTCGGATGGCGGCTTTATTCGAAAACTGTGACTACCGAAAAAGCAGCCATTATGACGACGACGACCCAGCCGGAGGCCTGGAGCCAGGTCGGAATTGGAATGTCGGGGCGGCGGCGGACGGCGATGAGCATTAAGCCGAGGCCAAAGGGCAGGATAAAGCCGTTGATCGTGCCGGCCCAAACGAGGACAGCGACCGGCCGGCCGACGATGAGAAAGACGGCGGTCGATAACGTGATGAAGAGGACTATGGCGAGCCGCGTTCGCCATTCGGTCCATGTTCCAAAGGTCTTGAGAAAAGAGATCGAAGTGTAAGCGGCTCCGATCACCGATGTGATTGCGGCGCACCACATGACGATGCCGAATAGCCGTTGGCCGATCTCGCCAGCCGAGTTTTGAAAGACCGAGGCCGGCGGATTTGCAGGGTCGATCGAGAAGCCCATCGTGATAACGCCGAGGGCTGCAAGGAACAAACAGAACCGAATGATCGCGGTGAGAACGATCCCGGTTACCGCACTCCGATTTATCTCGCCGATATGTTCTTTCCCGGTAATCCTAGCGTCTATTAGGCGGTGGGCACCCGCAAACGTGATATAGCCGCCGACTGTTCCTCCCACCAGAGTGACTATCGCACGGGCGTCGATGGTTGCTGGAATAAAAGTTCGATAAGCTGCCTCGCCTAGCGGCGGGCTTGAAACGAAAAGGACGTAAACGATCAACGCGAGCAATACAATCCCGAGGATCTTGACGAAATGATCCATGAACCTGTTCGCATCAGGTAGAAGAAAGATGGCGATCGCGATGACCGAACTTACGGCGGCACCGGCTTCGACCGGAAGGCCGGACGCCGCATTAAGCCCGAGCCCGGTTCCGGCAATGTTTCCGATATTGAAGACAAGACCGCCGAAGACGATCATTGCCGCGAGAACATAACCCGAGCCAGTGAGGGTCTCGTTAGCAAGGTCCTGAGCCCGCTTTCCGGTAAGCGAAAGCACCCGCCAGATGTTCAGTTGGGCAAAGATATCGAGAATCACCGACACGAGAATGACAAATCCGAAACTAGCCAAAAGCTGTGAGGTGAAGACGGTCGTTTGCGTTAGGAAGCCGGGACCGACGGCCGAGGTCGCCATCAAAAATGCCGCACCGAGAATAGCCGAGGATCGGGTCTTGTTCGTCATCTAGGGTGCCTTGATCACGACGCCGGCCAGTTCGAAAGCCGACCGAATTGTGCGAGCGATCGCGACCGCGTTCGGACCATCGCCGTGGACGCAGATGGTTTCAGCGGAAAGCGGGACGTTCGAACCATCAACGGCGACGACCCCGCCGCCGAGAGCGATATGAAGTGCCTGAGCTGCGGCGATCTCTGGCGAATTTATAAGGGAGTTTTCCTTTTTTCGCGAGACAAGTGAGCCGTCCGGTTCGTATGCCCGGTCAGCAAATGCTTCGTCGGCGGCCATTAGGCCAAGCGATCGGGCGGCTTCCGTCGAATTGCTTTGCGCAAGGCCGTAGAGCGTCAGTCCTGCATCGAAATCTAGGACAGCATCGGCGATGGCCCGAGCAACCACGACGTCGCGCGCTGAGCGATTGTAGAGAGCTCCGTGCGGCTTTACGTGGTTCATAACGACGCCGACCTCGCGGCAGGCACTCGCGAAAAGTTCGAGTTGCTCAAGGATAAGAATGCGAATCTCGGCAGGCGAAAGCTCAACTTCCGAGCGGCCAAAGTTCTCCCGATCTTGGTAGCTCGGATGTGCACCGATCGCAACACCTTGGTCGGCGGCAAGAGCGATGGTCGCCCGCATAGTCGCTGCGTCGCCAGCATGGTAGCCGCAAGCGATGTTTGCCGAGCTAATGAACGGCATCAGAGCCGCGTCGTCGCCGCAACCCTCGCCCATGTCGCAATTGATGTCGATAGTGCGTTGCATCGCATTTGCGAACCAATTCAATCAGTAAATCTGTCCGTGGGCAAGCCGAACGCCGGTTTTGAGGAAAAGTAGTTCTCGTTCTTGCTCAACAAGCAATTGTACGGCGACTTCGATCTCGATCAATTCGAACGTAAAGGAGCGTCCGGGCCGGAGTTGTGCCAGCAGCGGTATATCGACCGCCGCGACGACCGCGATCCGAGGATATCCGCCGGTTGTTTGATGGTCAGACATCAGCACTGCGAGGCCGCCGTCGGGAAGCAACTGTACTGTACCGAAAGCTGCGGCCGATGAAAGAAGTTCGGTCTCATCGAGCGAAAATATCTGGGGGCCGGTGAGTCGAAACCCCATTGGGTCGGAGTTCGTCCCGACCGAAAAGTTATCGGTCAAAAAGGTCTGCTCGCTCAACGCAGTAAGGCGATGATACTCAGGCCCGCGTGTGATCCGAATCCGGACCGGATCGGCAAGTTGCGGGCGGAGCGAATAGCCAAGTTGGGGCTGTAATCCAATGAAGCTCCGCTCAGGTGCTGAGACCGCGATGCGATCGCCGGCGGCTAACAGCCGTCCTTCATAACCACCAAAGCCCGCCGCCAGATTCGTAGTTCGGCTGCCGAGGACATCCGGAACATCGAATCCGCCTGCGACAGCGAGATAAGCGAAGTTTCCTTCGGCTGGCCCTTTCATCGAAAGAATGTCGCCTGCCGCGGCCTTTTGCGGTTGCCATGCGAGGAGCGACGAGCCGTTTAATCTCGCTTCGTGCCCGCAGCCGCCGATGAAGAAAATGGCATCCGTTTCAAACGCGATCTCGGGAGCGGGGAAGCTAAATTCGAGTACCGCGGCGTTCTCGCTGTTGTCGAGCAAGATATTAAGCACTCGGGCTGAAAGGGTGTCCATCGCTCCGGTCGGGTTTATCCCGGCCGCCATGTGGCCAAAGCGGCCAAGGTCGCGGGCGACCGTTCGAATGCCCGGTTTTCGAATCAGGATCGACATCAAATAGCAACAAATCTGACGCGGTCTCCTGGTCGGAAAAGGCTCGGTGCGTCGCGGCTCGCGTCAAAAAGTTCAAGATCGGTGCGGCCGATAAGCCGCCAGCCGCCCGGCGATTCCGCCGGGTAGATGCCGGTCTGCCTGCCGGCTATTCCGACGCTGCCTTTCGGCACGCGAAGCCGCGGTGTCGATAGCCTCGGAAACGCGATCGCCGGGTCAAGCTCACCCATGTAGGCGAATCCGGGAAGAAAGCCAAGCATATAGACGCGGTATTCACGACCGCAAAACGCATTAGTGAATTCGACTTTCGTCAGGTGAAGCGTCTCGCAAATCTCCGGGAGATCGGGCCCGACCGAATCAGAAAATTCCACCGGAACTTCGATCAAGCGTGACTCAAGCGAGGCTTCAACCGAAAGGTGTTCTATGCGGACTTCGATCTCTGAACGAACTCTCGCGTGGATATTCTCCTTTTTAAGCCGCAACGCAAGCGGATCAAAGTAAACGCCGACCGAAGCGAAACAGGGTATGGCCTCACGAAAGCCGGGAAACGGATCTGCCCGGAGATCATGAGCGAGAGCGATGGCCAAGTCGTTCAGTTCCGGCGAGATCTCGGTGCCGAACTCGACCACCATTGCCGATTCGCCAAGTGGATCAATCCTCATCGCGTTCGCTGTTTGGGGTCGAGATACTCGCGGAGCCCATCGCCGAGAAAGTTAAAGGCAAGCACCGTCAATGCGATCGCTGCCCCCGGGAAAAAGAGAACGTGGGGATAGATCGAAAAGAAGTTTCGTGCTTCTTCGATCATCGTTCCCCAACTCGGAGCCGGAGGCGGAATTCCGAGGCCGAGAAACGAAAGCGTTGCCTCCGAGAGCACGGCACCTGCCATGCCGAGAGAGGATTGGACGATGAGCGGCTGAATGGCGTTCGGCAAAATATGCGTGAAAAGTATCCGCATATTGCTCGCCCCAAGGGCACGTGCCGCCTGGACGAAATCGTATTCGCGCACCTTGAGTACCTGCCCGCGCATGACGCGGGCATAACCGACCCAACCGATTATGCATAGTGCGATGATCAGCTTCTCGAGCCCGGCTCCGAGAAAGGCGACGAAGGCAATGGCGAGCAGCAGCCCCGGAAACGCGAGGAAGACGTTGAAGAGATAGCCGGAGAGAATACGGTCAACCCATCCGCCGTAAAACCCAGCGATGGAGCCTATCAAAATACCGACAACCGCCGAAACGGCGACGACGATTATCCCGACCTGAAGGGAAATTCGTGCACCAAAAAGAACACGTGAAAAAACGTCGCGGCCGAGGCCGTCCGTGCCGAACCAGTGTTCGGCCGATGGCGCGGCAAAACGAAGTTCGAGGTTCTGTGCGGTTACATCGTGCGTCGCCAAAAACGGGGCAAATATCGCCACGAAAATGACGACAGAAGCGATCACAAGTCCGATGTAGGTCAGGCGATTCATCTAGTTCAGCCGAATACGCGGGTCGAGCCAACGGTAAACGACATCGGTAAGCGTATTGGCCAGAATATACGTCAGGCTGATAACGAGCACGCAGCCCTGCACAAGCCGATAGTCGCGTTTGGCAATGCCCTCATCAAGCAAGAGCAGGCCAAGGCCCTGCCAGCTAAAGATTTTCTCTGTAATGATCGAGCCGGCAAGCAGCACGCCAAGCTGAAGGCCTAGGATCGTAACGACCGGAATAAGCCCGTTTTTGAGGACGTGTTTGTATATCACCGTGCGTTCGCTGAGTCCTTTCGCACGCGCGGTCCTTACATAGTCTTCTCCGAGTTCTTCTATAACGCTCGAACGGACCATTCGCGTCAATATTGCCGAAAGTGCCGCCCCGAGCGTCACCGCGGGCAAAATTATGTCCTCGGGATACAAACTTCCAGTCGGGCGGAAGATCTCAAGTTGTACTGCAAAGATATAGACAAGGAACGGCCCGACGACAAAGGTCGGCAGCGAAATGCCGAGCAGAGCGATGAACGACGCAAAGTTGTCGATGATCTTGCCCTTGTTAGTTCCGGCAAGAATTCCGAGCGGAATTGCGATACCGATAGCCACAAGCATCGAGGCCACGGCGAGTTTTATCGTTGCCGGATACCGCTCGAGGATCATATCCAAAACGGGCCGGTCCGTCCGAAACGACGTACCAAGATCGCCGCGAAGCAGCCCGGCAAAATAGTCGTAATAGCGGTTATCGAGGCCGTGCCATTCGAAGCCTTCTTCCGTACTGATCGAGAAGAAGAAAGCCGGGCGGTCCAGCCCATGTTTGCGGTTAAAGTTGTCGATCTGCTCCTGCGTTGCCGTTTCGCCGAGGATCGCGGTCGCCGGCGAACCCGGCACGAATTCGATAAGGAACGTTACGAGCGAGACGACGGTCCACGCGACCAGGATGATCAGGCCTGCCTGCCTTGCAAAGCTGAGGAGCTTGTATTTCATCAGAGATCCGGAAACGCGGTTCGGCTTTCGTTCACGCAGCCGGCGATCGCAGCCCGGTGTGTATCGCGGCGATGCCGCCGGTCAGATTCCGATATTCTACATCATCGAAGCCACAGTCGCGCATCAGTGCAGCGAGTGCCTTCTGGTCGGGAAATTTGGAGACGGAATCGGGCAGGTATTCATATGCGCCACGGTCGCCGCTGACGATGCCGCCGATCCGCGGAAGAACGCGGGTAAAGTAGAAATTGAACGCCTGCCTAAAGCCGGGAACTACGGGCGAAGAGAACTCAAGCACCACGAGCCGCCCGCCCGGCTTTAGGATGCGGCGTAGCTCGACGAGCCCATCGCGGAAATTTGCGAGGTTGCGAAGCCCGAACGCTATCGTGACGGCATTGAACGACTCATCGACGAAGGGCATCGCCAAAGCATCGCCCTCAATCCAGGGGATCCTCTCGGTCTTTTCGCGGGCGACGGCGAGCATCGGGTGGCAAAAATCGCTCCCGATAACGCGTGCCTTCGCATTCGTCTTTAGTTCGATGGAAAGATCGCCGGTGCCGCAGGCTACGTCGAGCACGACTGCGTTCTCATCGGCAAGAGTGTCGTTGAGAAGGGCACGGACCTTCCGCCGCCAGCGTTTATCGGTGTTGCCGGAGAGCACGTGATTGAGAAGGTCGTAACGCCGAGCGATGCCCGAAAACATCGAACGAACGGCACGAGCATGCTCCAATTCGCGAAGTGAACGTTCGGGCTGCACTAGTTTTCCGCGTTCTCCTCGTTGGGCGTAAAAAGTAACAGCGAGACCATCGGCGTGCCGCGTAGCTTATCGACAAAAGCCTGCACATCGGCAAGCGAAACGGCGGTGAATGCATCTGACTCTGCCTTTACCGAACGCAGATCGTAAGTATGGGTGTCCAGCCAGAGCGTCATCGGATCGATCAATACCCGCTCGGCAAGGACGAGCCGCTTTGCCGCATCGAACTCAGCCTGCGAAATGCGGTCGCCGAGTGCCTTTGGAACGATCTCGTTGAACTCGACCGGCTTTGCGGCGGAATCGGAGGACGCCGGCCGGCCGATATCCGAAAAGCGGATGACAAAGGTTCCGGGCAGTATGTTCGCGTTATTCGCTACCGAGACGAGATCTCGTTTATCGGACGGCGACGCCGACTTTAGCCGAGCTTCGACCACTTTTGCGGCAACGAGCGAGGCGGGATAGTCACGTGAGCTTCGTGATGTTCCGCGAGCGGCCATTCGTAGTTCACCGGTTCCGGCGACGGGTGATTTGACCGTTTTCATCGCAGTTTCCGGCGGGTCGGGTTGGCGAAAGGTCGGCGGCACGCGGCCATCCGATTTCTTCCAGGCTCCGAAGAACCGGCGAACCGCCCGATAGGCGAGTTCGCTTTCGTAGCGGCCGCTGAGCGAAAGCGTTGCATTATCTGCACCGAAAAAACGTCCGTAGGCAAACCGGAGATCGGCAAAGTCGATCTTTTCGATCGTCGCAGGCGTTCCATTGGCCGGACGTCCGTAAGGGAATGTGCCGAGCAGATGTGACGCGGCGGCGATATCGGCCGCATAGGCCGGCTGCTTTTCGATCTCCGCCGCTCGCTTTATCGCTTCGCCCTTGATTGCTGCGGTCACGTCCTTATCAATAGTTGGTGTCGCGACCGCAGCGGCCAGCGTTTCGAGCATCGTCAGAAAGCCTTCCTGGTTCGACGACGCAGCTATCTCGATGAAATCGTAATTGCAGGTGACCTGCAGGCTGCCGCCAAGGTCGGTAAAGAAGTCGCGTGAAGCCTGGTTCGGAAAGATCGCATCGGAGAGTAAACACATCAGGCCTTCCTTGCCTTGCGGGTCGAATGCCGCTCCGGAGTGAACGCGGAGGCGAACGTCGATGCGGTCCGCTGGATCGGAAAACATAATGACCCGCATGCCGTTGAGCAGCTTTACCTGCCTCGGAATGCCGCTTCCGGGCCGCTGCGCCGCCGACGAACCGGCAAGTACGGCCACGAGGGCAAAAACGGCGAACGATCTGGCTAAAATAGCGTTTGTGAACATCTTTGAACGGTGTCGAAAAGAGAAATGGTAACCTTTTTAGTTGCAAAATTCCATCAGAGTGTTGTAACCGAGATTGACGATTTTCCCGCCGCCCGCTTAGTTAAAGAAAAAAATTAACTATAGGCATCGCCGCCCATATAGAAAGCATCTAGAAACTTTGGAAGGACGCCCGGCGTTTCAAGCTTTGTTTGGCAACTTAATACTTAACATTGCGGCGAAACGCGTTATAATATTTAGTTAGATGGTTTTACCTGCTTTCACCCACAGGACGCAGAGGAGAAGCGGAAAATGGCAAAGATCGTAAAGTATTGCGGTAAATGCGACGAAGGGTTTGCGGAGAGGTTCACTTTCTGTCCCGATTGCGGCAGCGAACTGCAAGCTTATGAAATGAACCCGATCGGGCAAGAGGCCGCACCGCCTTCGCCCGTATTCTTGGAAGAGCCTGCTCCGGAGCCGGTGGCCGAGCCTCAGGTAGAGGCGGCAGCGGTCGAGGAGGAAATTCTCGAGCTCGGCAGTGCCGATCAACCGGCGGAAGAGGTTTTCGAAACCATGCCGGCGGCCGAAGTTGAGGAATTCAACTCATATCACGACGAGGTTCAGGAGATCGAGGTAGAAGAACCGCAGCCGGAGAGGCTTCCGACCTCGGCCGCGGCGTTCTTTGAACCGAATGCCTACACGGCAACGCATAGCTCAAACGCAACCTATGACCACGACGATGACGGCTACTACATTACCGTCATTCAGGAAAGTCCGGGCAAGCAGAGGAATGCCCTTCTTCTCGGGGCAACGTTTCTCGTGCTGACGGTTGCCGTTAGTTCGTGGGGCTATTCTCTCTTTAATAAAGAACTTGGAGTTGGCTCGATCGGCGACTCGCAGTCGCTGGCCTATCTGCTCGACTCGGTGCCGATGCCGGTCGATGAAGTTGAAGAGCAGAAAAGGAACAATGAAAAAGGCGGTGGCGGTGGCGGCGGTGGCCGTGACGAAAAAGAACCAGTAAGCCAGGGTGACCTTGCCGATCAGTCACGAAACCCGACGCGTCCGCCGGATGCACGAGTTTTCCGAAGCGATAATTTTGAACTAAAGACCCCTCCGCCGCAAACGGACGGCGACCGTAAGTTCCCGAAGGAATTTGAACGCTGGGGCGACCCGAATTCTAAATATGCCGGCCTTTCTAATGGCCCGGGCACGGGCGGCGGCCAGGGTACCGGCGTAGGCACCGGACAGGGC